>Ga0209722_1001463_pt1 | contig 20666 bp, 14 predicted proteins | sample BioC12SIPDNA_2_FD_185745 | JGI IMG/M metagenome (GOLD analysis project Ga0209722, IMG submission 185745) | Anaerobic biogas reactor microbial communites from Washington, USA - Biogas_R1_A C12 SIP DNA (SPAdes) (version 2) | ecosystem: Engineered > Bioreactor > Anaerobic > Unclassified | place... | reverse complement strand
TGCAACGCTTGAGCCTCTCCACCCCCGCACAACTTCTCAGCCGCCGCCTCCCAAGGCCCCCTAACTGACCGCCTCCGCCACGCACCCGTTGCAAACGACACAGGGTAGCGGAAAATAAGGTTAAACGAGTTTCAGGCCAAGTCTCTACGAGCCGGACCTACCGGGAGACCTCCTCGCAATCGGCCACGAAACCGCGTCCACTCTCCCGAAACACCACGGCCGGAACCTCGACGGTCTCATCATACGGAGCCCGAGCCACGTCGCGCACGGCAAAGCTGTTGACGAAGTACCCGCTCAGCGCAGCCCGTTCATACAACTTCAACGCTTCCCCGGTCATCGAAACTTGCAGGCCGTCGACCGACAGGCCGTCGACATAGGCCAGCGTGACGTAGGACGGCTTTCGCACGAACAGCGTGTCGCGCTCGTCGCGGGTCGTTCGCCGCCCGCCGATGTGCTTTTTGCGGTCGCTGTAGTCGATCGGTTTCGTCACACGGAACGAGACTCCCCGCAGTCTGAGGTTCTCAATCATGCTCTCGGGCATGCCCTGAATCAGCACGCCCGCCCCACTGGCAATGTCGATCGTGTCGAAGGTCAGGTCACGGATCTTACCGACCAGGGAGTCTTCATGGCGCCGCTCGATGTCGACGAAAATCGGGTACATACCGTGCTCGACGTTCGTTTCCCCGGCCGGATCGTAGGTCTCCACGCTCATGTTCTGAAAAGCAATCCGCTCGGCATCCCGGGCGTAGAACACCACGGCCGGACCGCCGCCGTAGTCTTCCGGTCGGCGGCTGCCTTGGATCGTTGCCCCGGCCTGCAGCTCAACCGTCACGTGGCTGGGAACGACGACCCGTCCGCAGAGATACTCGCCCGGCGGAATCACGACCCTTCCGCCGCCCGCCGCCGCGCAGGCATCCAGCGCCGCCTGAATCGCCTGCGTGTCAACCACCTTTCCGTCGCCGACGGCTCCGTAATCGCGAACATCAAACGTGGCCGCCGTACTTGAGACTGAGAAGACAAGCAGCATCAGCACTGCCAGAATGGTTCGGTACATCGCAGTTCCCCTTAGCCATCGGCGTAACCAACGTGGGTTGGCTCTCCCAAGCTGCCCACAAAGAACAACCGGAAACCCCGGCCACGAAACAGCGCAACTCCACAAACGGCCGCGTCTGCCACCGAGTCTAATCGATGTTCCCCCACTCAGGCCAGCTTGCTCATAATATTCCTGAACCTCGTGCCGCTGACCGGACGCTCGGCAATCAGCTTGCCGTCGTACACAACGCTGAACACGCCATAGGGCGTCGGAAGCTCCCTCGACTGCTTCGCGCTGCGGACGCGAACCACTCTCGTCTTCAGCCCCAAAGCTTCCGACGCCTCCGCAATGTCCTTCACACACTTGGCAATCATAGGGCACTGATCCGCAGCCAGGATCGTGAGGCCCTTCCCATACTTCTTCAAGACCCGCTCCCTGTCGACGATGAAACAAGGATCGGGGGCGTCTTTCCTGAACTTCTTGACGAGCAATTCGTAGGGAGGGATGGTCTCTACCGAGACAAAACGCGCCTTGAGGAACAAATCGCTTCCGGCCATGAAGCTATCGGAACTGGTCACCACGGCGACTCCTCGGCACTTGCTCTTCTTCGCGTCCCTCAGGCAGATGTCCAGCAAGTGAGCGCCGAGTCCTTTCCCCTGGTGTTTGCTGTCGACCATCAGGCAATGGATGACGAGGTAACCCTCCGCCTCGACGGGGCGCCACGCCTGGCTGCCGTGTGTATACTCGATCATCCCAACTGGGTTGACCTGCTCAGCGGGGGCGGCATCCTCAGTGGCACCGGGGCAAACCGACACCGGACGATCCGGAAGAGTGACCGTTGCAACCAGCGCAGCTCGGAACGGCGGCGGCGCGGCATGCACCGCGGAGGGGAATCACCGATGGAGATCCGGCCGTCTTCGAGAAATCGCTCGAAGGCTTCCCAGCAGAACTCTCCTCACTTCTTCCGTACCCGTTGAATGCCTGAAGAGGCCGCCTCCGGCGAAGCGAAGTCAACCCCCAATCCAAAGAACCGTGCGCCGCCCGGCACCTACCGGGCCACCGCCGGCCTCGCCGCAATCGGACCGGCTGGCGACAGTTCGACCGGCGAGAACTCCGCCCACACCGGCAGATGGTCGGAAACTCCCAGGACCTGATCTCGCGTCAGCCCGTACTCCCGTTCCAGATCCAGCACGCCCCAGCGGCCTGTGTACTCGGTGGTCGTGCTGCGGTTCAGCACAATGTTGTCGTAGGCCTGAGTCCGCCGCGTGTTGGTGGTCGTGCCCGTCACCACCCAGGCGATCTCCGGCAGTTGCCCGAGTTGGCCCAGGTGGTACTCGTCAACGTTCAAATCGCCGAGCAGGATCACGTCGTCTTCGCCGCTGCCGTCCCGCTGCACAGCAACGAACACGTCGTCGAGCGCATCCAGTTCCATGTCGGTCTCGTCCGGATCGGTGTGGATATTGGCGAGTTTGAAAGTGAACGGCACCTGTCCCTGCGGCACGCGTACCTGAAAATGGGCCACGAGCGGTTCGCGATGCAGATAGTCCGCCGGATCGCCAACCGTGTAGACCGTGTTCGGATCGACGGCAATTCGCGTCGTGTCGTAAATGAAGGCGTACTGCTCCTTGCTGCTGGTCCGCCCCAGCCGCGGCCCGATCACGAAGTGATACTGGGCCCCCTGGCTGTTGACGAGCTGGACGAACTGCGGCACGACCGTCTGATCGGTGGAACGGATCTCCTGGATCGCTACCACGTCAAACCGCCGAACCACGTCCGCCAGCACGCCCATCACCTCCGGCTTCGCCAGTTTTGACGTACCGAAAACCTGGATATTGAAGGTCGCGATGCGGACCGGCCGGTCGCCTTCAATCGCCGGCGGCAGAGCAGGTGGGGCCGGCCCATCCGGGGCCGACTGCTCCGTTTGCGTCCGGGCGGCCCGCTCGGCCAGCTTTCCCAAAGCCTGTTTGGCCTGCTCGCCATTGCACCCGACCAGAAGAACGGCGAGAACCGCCAAATAGACGAGATCTCCAAATCGACGACGCATGCCCCAACCCTCCATGGTGACGGGAAATGCCAACCCGACGCGTGAGCGAGGACAGCCGACCTTCCACCTCCGTCCCCGCAAGCGTTATCTGAAGTTGCACCATCACAGAATTGCGTGAAAAGACGTAGGTTGACTCTCCCGAGTCGACCACAAGAACCGCCGAAAAACGCAGTTCTTCAAAGCCTGGCCACGAAACAGTGCAACTTCAGAACTCGCGTTTCTGGTCGATGCCGGGATGAGCGAAGACGGTCGCTTGCCCTGAAGTGAATCCGGCGGAAGAATAGCGGCTCACAGAGAAACCGGCCAGCCCAGTTCTCGGCCGGAGCGGCATCTGAAGATCAGACCGAATGAGAGCGAACCTCGGCAGGTGTCGCCCACTTCACGGCTCGAACTGAGCGAGCGCCCCCTCCGCCAGCCGCGCCAGCCGAGCATCGTCGCTCGCTGCCGCCGCCCGCAGCGCCTCTCGGGCCGCTGACGCCCCCGGGCCAATCCTCCCCAGCGCCCACGCCGCCCGCTGACGCACATTCTGATAAGGTGAGTCCTGCAACGCCTCAACGAGCGCCGGCACGGCCGCCGCCGCATCCCGGCCAAGCCGACCGATCAGCGTGGCCGCCCAATAGGCCACGTCGGCCTTATCTCCCGTGAGCAAGCCGATCAGCCCCTCGAGCTGCTCCGGTGCGGGCGCGCCCAACTCCTCCAGCGCGCTCGCCGCCGCTTCCCGAACCGCCTCCGATTCGTCCCCGCAGGCCTCCACCATGACCAACGCCGCCGCTCGCATCTCCGCCGGTTCCACCCGGCTGAGCCTCTCGGCGGCCTCGGCTCGCGCCGTCTCCTGGGGACTCCCCAAAGCGGCCATCAGACTGGCTATGTCTTGGTCCATCGTCGCGGCCTCCGAACAACCGAGCTGGAAAACAGAAGAACCGCCAAGAGAACCACCAATTCTCTCAGGTGTTCAGTTTTTCTCTTGACAAAATAGTGTATATGTGTATACTATCGTGATCTGCGCCTCCAAGTAACCCAAGGCCGACGCACCCCACGAAGATCTCCCCTCCCTTCGAGCTAAAAGTACCTCAAATTATTCGCGCAAACAATGCAATCAATGATAACTATGGACCAGAGAGAATGGGTAACGCGACCCCCTCCACAGAGCGGCTCTTGCCTTGAGGTATTGGCAGAATCGCCCACTCGTTGTCCAACTCACAGACACACACGACAAACGCCCATCAGCGCCGATCAGTGTCGATCAGTGTTCCCTTCTTCATTGTCACCCACCGCGTCTTTTCCAGATTCCTCGCTTTCCTGAGAGCCCTTGCACATTTTTCTGTCATCAATGTTACTGTCCGCTGCTCCTTTTATCGACTCTGGAGTTTGCCCGCAATCGCCGAACAGACTAGATTAGCACCGCAGCGCCTTCTGCGAGATTCACCAAGCCTGGCCCATCCTGGGCTGATGAAAATGGGGACTGGCTCCGCAATCCTGTGTCCTCACGGCAGACCGCACACTATTAGTTGCGGTGCCTGTCCCCTTTTTCATCAGCCGGGTCCATCCTGCCGTGCTTCAACCTTGGTCACACATCGATCGCGCACACAACGTGGAGACAAACCGCGTGAATCTCACGAACCTCCAGGCAATCAGTGGCCTTGTCCTGTCGATATCCCTTCTCCCCACGCCGGCTGATGCGACCGACGATCCCGCGACCGCCGCACTCGCCAAATGGTCGATCGACGCATCCCGCGCGGAACCCGTTGCTTTCGCCGACGGCCTGACCGGCCAATGCATCAAGTCCCAGCCCGGCGAACCGCTCGAACTGACCTTCAACCTCGGCCCCGATTCCTCCGAGGGCCCCTACAAGCCGCTGGAATACAGCAGCCAGCAGTGGTACGAGTCGACCTTCTGGACCGGGCCCGATTGGACCCGCGTCGGCGACCGCTGGCACCACCCCGGTGATCGAACCCCCAGCATTCGCCGGTTCGCCGTGCCGCGCGAAGGGCAGATCTCGATCGCCGGTCGCGTCTTCAAGCTGCACCTGAGCGGCGACGGCGTTCGGGCGGCAATCCTGCACAACGACCGCGAAGTCTGGTCGGTGGAAATCGAAGGCAACGACGCGGAAGGCGCCGATCCCAATCTCTCGCTCGCCGTCCGCAAAGGCGATTCCCTTCGCTTCGTCGTCGGCAAACGCGGGGCCATCTCCTGCGACACCACCGGTTGGGATCCGATCGTCAAGTACGACGATGGCCAAACCTTCCAGGCGTCCAAGTCCTTCGGCAAACAACAGGGAGCCGGAAACTGGTTCTACGAAATGGAATCGGCGGCCGCCACGCCCAAAGCCGAACCCCGACTCTATGCGATCGATTCCGATTTCGTACTCCACCGCTTCTCGATCGAAACGATCGCCGAGCCCTTCTCGGCCCACCGCTGGTTGCCCTTCTTCATCGTGACCGACGGGCACGATGCCTCCTGCCTGCCCGTAGTGATTAGCTCACCTGAGAATTGGTCGCTAACGACTTCGTTCGACGAACAACAAAGGCTCACGTTGCGTGTCGAACCGGACGGCGCAGGGCAGGTGACCGCCTGTCAGCTCATACCCCGCCCGGGACCATGGACGTCCGGCCTCGACACGCTTCCTGTTCTCCAGCAATCGTCCCATCCCGCATGGCGTCGAATCGAAACCGCCTATCAACGCGCCGTCGCCAACCAGACCCCTGCCCCCGAACCCGACCTCCTCCTGGCCGTGCAGGACGACTGGCTTGCCCAAGACGGAATCGACGGATCGAGCGAATCCTACCGGAAGGCGCTGGCGGAGCATCTCGACCGGATCGCCGCGCTGCTGGTTCGGCAGGTTGCCGAAGACGGCGGCCCGGCCTCCAAGGATGCAGCAAAGCGATTTCTGGCCCTTCGCAGTGTTGCCGAGTCACCGTCAACAGATGCCCGCCACTGGTCGCGGCTCTACATGCAAACACGACTGCTCCGGCGCCGCCTGTTCCTGAGCGATTCCCGCCTCGATTTCGGTCCGCTTCTCTTCTGCAAACGCAAGCCGCCCAGTTGGAGCCACCTCGTCGCCCAATACTATGGCTGGCGGCAACGCCCCGGCGGCAGCCTGTTCGTGCTGGAGCAGCCGGGTTACAGCAATCGGCTGCGGAACGTCCTCGGCGATCGACTCCCGAGCGGCAATATCCTCGAGCCGTGCCTCTCCTGCGACGCCCGGCGAATCGTCTTCTCCTTCGTCGCCTGTGCAGAAGGCCAATCCCACGATCCGGCCGACTTCGCCGTCAATGAAGAGGGCGACGCCGAGCGGTACTTCCACATCTACGAGGTCAACGTCGACGGCTCGAACCTCCGTCAACTCACGTCCGGCCGCTACGACGACATGATGCCCGCCTATCTGCCCGACGGGGATATCGCCTTCTGCTCGACAAGACGAAAGGGCTACTCCCGCTGTTTCGGTCCCGAATACAGCGATCGCTGGGACGTCTACACGATGCACCGCATGGCGGCCGATGGATCGGGGATCCGACGCCTCTCCGCCAACGACGTGAACGAGTGGTTCCCCTCCGTATCGAACCAGGGCGAACTGCTGTTCGCTCGCTGGGACTACATCGATCGCGACGCCGTCACCCACCAGAACCTGTGGGCCATGCGCCCCGACGGCACCAATCCGATCGCCGTCTGGGGCAACGCCGTGCCCAAGCCCCACTGCATGTTCCAGGCGAAAGCGATCCCCGGCTCCGGCAAGTTCGTGTTCATCGCCTCGGCCCATCACTCGATCACGGCCGGACCCGTGTGCGTCGTCGATCCGGCCGTCGATCGCAACGCCGACGCGGCCCTTCAGCGTATCACACCCGGACCGTTCCCCGAGGCCGAGAGTTCCAACATCCCCGAATACTACGAATCGCCGTGGCCCCTCGGTGAAGATCTGTTCCTGGTCGCCTACAGCCGCGAGCGCCTGCGATTCCAGGGCGAGCACATGCGCAACCCCAACCCCGACAACGCCCTCGGACTCTACCTGATCGACGACCAGGGCAGTCGCGAACTGATCTACCGTGATCCCCTCATCAGCAGCACGAGCCCCACGCCTCTGGTGCCTCGCCCGGCCCCGCCAGTACTGCCCAGTGCTGTACCGCAGAGAGAAGTCAGGCCGACGGGTGAAATGGTCGTCAGCAATGTCTACGAAGGCCTCGGCAATATTGAGCCGGGGACGATCAAGCAGTTGCGGATCGTTCAACTCTTTCCCAAGTCGACGCCTCTGGCCAACCAGCCGCGAATCGGCCTGGCGGGTGAGGAGAACGGCCGGGCAATCCTGGGCACGGTCCCCGTCGAAGAGGACGGCTCGGCAAGCTTCCAGGTCCCGGCAAATGTGCCGGTTTTCTTCCAGGCCCTCGACGCGGACGGGTTCGCCTACCAGACCATGCGGTCGTCGACCCACGTTCAGCCGGGCGAGCGAATCTCCTGCGTCGGCTGCCATGAAGGGGTGATGACCGCTCCACCGTCGACCGCCCGATTCCCGCTGGCTCTCCGCCGTCCACCCTCGGCCATCGAATCGGGCGAACTTGGCGGACGACCGTTTTCCTTCGTCGAGACCGTCCAGCCGATCCTCGACAAGCATTGCGTCGAGTGCCACAACGAGCAACGTCGCGACGGCCAGATCGACTTGTCCGGCGTGCCCCACAACGGATTCACGCGGTCCTATTGGTCGCTCGCAGGGGGGCTGAGCGACTGGCGCAAGCTAGTCGCCGACCCCACCGAACTAACCCGGACTCTGGTCCCCGCCTTTGCCCAGCGAAACCAGATCCAGAGGACATTGCCGGGCGGCGCATTCGCTGCCCGCGGCAGCCGGCTCATGAAGTTGCTGCGTGCGGGGCATGAAAACGTGCAGTTGGCGCCCGGGGAACTGGCCCGACTGGCCGCCTGGATCGACATGAACGCGATCTTCTACGGCGTCTACGATCCCGAGCAGCAGACCCGCCAACTCCAGGGCGAACTGGTCGCCATGCCGAGCCTCCAGTAGATACCGGGCGCAGTAGCTGCCGGGTGCCGCACGGTTCCTGCCACGCCCAATGACTGCCGATTGCATAATCGGCCGTTCGCGGTACACTGCATGGGGGGAAATACTGCCCTCACGTCGACTAACACAACATTCTGCGGATAACGGAGCGGCACAGTGAGTAGGACGCGAGCGTGGATTGCCGTGATACTGGCGTTGGCAACCGGCGCATGTTGTCATCTGCACGCCGCCGACTGGCCCGGTTTCCGCGGCCCAAACCGCGACGGAATCTGCACCGAGACCGGCCTCCTCCGCCAGTGGCCCGAACCCGAGAAAGAAGGCGAAATGGGGCCCGGCCCGCCCCTGCTCTGGCGAAGCGAACAGATCGGCAACGGCTTCGCCGGCCTTGCTGTCCACGGCAGCCTCCTCTACACGATGGGAGAGCACAATAAAGGCGAGTACATCGTCTGCGTCGACACGGCCAATCAGGGGAAGGTCATCTGGGCGTTCCCCATCGGTCCCGTGCGGCACGACGGAGGCGGCTACGCCGGCCCCCGCTGCACTCCCTCGATCTACCGCGATCGCGTCTACGCCCTCGGCCTGAGCGGCGACCTGGTTTGCCTCGACGCCATGACCGGACAGCAGAAATGGCGCTGCAGTCTGCCGGCCATGTACGGCGGCACGCCGCCCAAGTGGGGCTATTCCGAATCGCCGCTCGTCGACGGCAACTGGATCGTCTGCACGCCCGGCGGCTCCCTGGCCACCATCCTGGCCCTCTGGCGCGTCAACGGTCAGAAAGTGTGGGCCGCCCCCATCGGCGATCCGGCCGGTTACTCCTCGATCGTCAAGGTCTCCATCGGAGGAACCGAGCAGTACGTTCAGTTCACGGCCGGCGGAGTCGTCGGCGTGCGCGTCCGCGGGGGTGACCTGCTCTGGCGCTGGGACCACCCGGCCAACGAAACGGCCAACGTCAATACGCCGGTCTGGTACGGCCAGACGATCTTCGCCGCCGGTAGTCAGGGCGGCGGTAGCGGCGTGGTGTTTCCCATCAAACACGGCGCAGAGTTCATTCCCAAGGAGATCTACTTCAACAAGGATCTCCAGGTCGATCACGGCGGCGCGATTCTCTGGAACGGCTCCATCTACGCCTGCATCAATCCGAACAAACTCTCGTGCCTCGACTATAAGACGGGCGAATTGAAATGGCAGGACGAAAGCTGCGGGAAATGTTCCCTCCTGTTCGCCGACGGCATGCTCTACGCCCGCGACGAAATGGGACCGGTGAGCCTGGTTCTCGCCACGCCCGAAGGCTTTTCGCTCCACGGGCGGTTTGTGCCGCCGCGCCGCAGCCGCAAGCAGAGTTGGGTCCACCCCGTGATTAGCGGGGGGAGGCTCTTCCTTCGCGAGCAAAATACGCTATTCTGTTACGACGTGGCCAATCGGCCAAAAGAAGAACAATCGGAGAAAGAAAAGAAGGACACGCGACGCCGATCGTCGCGTTCGCGATAACCGCCAATCAGAAGGTGGTGGCCGACCCCTCGAAATCCGAAACACGAAATCCGAAACAGACCCAGAAGGCGAATAGCGAAGGCTCAAGACTGGACCGTGCGTGTCAGTGTGAGTCTTTTCGTCCGGTTTGAAACATTTGGATTTCAGGTTTTGAATTTGTTTAGGATTTCGGATTTCGTGTTTCGTATTTGGCTGCGGCCGTAGGCCGCGTCAGGAGGTCTTGAGATGGGACTATTTGGCTCCAATAAGAAAGTCGACGAGTTGCTGCAGGCAACCTATCTGGGCGATCGCAAGGCAGTCTTTGGCCTTGTCCGCGACGGGGTGAAAACCGCCGCAAAGAACAAGGACGGGATCGCGGCGATGCACATCATCGGCTATCTCAGCGATGATCGCACGGGAATTCTGGATAACCTCCTCTTCGGCAAGGCCGACGTCAACGAGGCGGAGGATAACTACGGATGGACTCCGCTACACGTTGCCGCCGGTATGGGCAACCTCAAGGTCGCCGGTCAGTTGCTCTCCAAAGGCGCCAATATCAACCTTCGCGACAAACACGGCGCCACCCCCCTGGATATGGCGACTGCCCAATCGGAAAAAAAGATGGCCGACTTCCTGATCCTGCACGGCGGCGAAGAAGGCACCGGGACGATCGCCTCCGGTCCCCTCGCGGTGCCCGTGAGTAAGGTCGGTAAGGCGATCGACGCCGTCGCCGAGGCCGCCAAACAGAATGCCGCCAAGGCCAAGGGAAAGGCAAAGGGGTAACGGCCTGGCCCGGAGCCGCTTTCAGCGAGTTGGCCTACCCCCGAGCGAAGCCGTGCCGCGTCGGGGATCCATCCGGTCGGTTCCTTTCGTTCATCTGTCTTCGCAGGGTCTTCCCATGTCAACCAACGGGAGTGTCTTCGATCGCGCCAAGCAACTCTTTCTCCACTATGCGGAGCCTCTGGACCTGGAGCGGCAGTATCCGGGGCTGGCGCTGCACCAGCGGCTCACCACGCCCGATCGATCGTTGATCTACCGCATCACCCTGCAGATGGACGACGGCTCCCTTCGCGTCGTCAACGCTTACCGCGTGCAATTCAACGACGACCTGGGACCCTACAAGGGCGGGCTGAGGTTCCATCCCTGCGTGAACCTCGACGAGGTCACCGCGCTGGCCTTCTGGATGTACCTCAAGACGGCCGTCGTCGACATTCCTTTCGGGGGAGCCAAAGGCGGGATCTCCGTCGACTACCGGGCCCTCTCGCTGGCCGAAAAGGAACGCCTCACCAAAAAGTTCGCCATCATGCTGACCAATGTGGTCGGCGAAGGCACCGACATCCCCGCCCCCGACGTCAACACCGGCCCGCGCGAGATGGCCTGGATGCTCGACGCCTGGCGGATGACCGGCGGCGCCTATCACCGCGGCATGGTCACCGGAAAACCCTTAAATCTCGGCGGCAGCAAAGGACGCCAGGAATACTACTGGACCCACCAGGAGGTGATCGAACGCATGTCGACCCGTCTCCTCGACGCTTACCGGAGCATCGCCGACCGCGCCCGCGACGGCGGCAAATCGCTCCGCCAGGCCGCCTACGAAATCGCCATCCAGCGAGTCGTCGAGGCCATGGTCCAGCGCGGCGTGCAGTGACGTATCGGCCTCCCGGCAGCTCCCGCCGGAAGCTTGACGCCGCCTGGTCGATCAGCTATCCCTGACGATGCTGATTCTCATGCAACCCAACACTCGCCTCTCGGAAACTCAACCATGACCGCCGCCAGATCTCTCGCCGCTCCCGTCTTCCTTCTCGCCACAACGCTGACCTTGTTGCCGGCCGATCTGCGGGCCGATCATCCCAACTACCCGCCGCAGCCCACCGTGATCGAGTACACCGTCGATCCCGACTGGCCCCAACGCCCGCCACAACTGGGACCCCGGGCTGCCGTGCCCGGCGTCGCTGTCGACAAGCAGGACCGCATCTGGTGCCTCGATCGCGGCCAGGTCCCCGTCCAAGTCTATTCGGCCGACGGAAAGTTGATCCGCAGTTGGGGCCGCGGACAATTCGCCGTTCCCCACGGCCTGCGTCTCGACGGCGACGGCAACGTCTGGATCACCGATATCAAGCAACACGTCGTGCAGAAATTCACCCCGGAGGGCAAGCTGCTCCTCACGCTCGGCACTCCGGGCGAATCGGGAGACGACGCGGCCCATTTCAACAGCCCCACCGACATGGCCTTCTCATCCGCCGGCGACGTGTTCGTGTCCGACGGCTACGGCAACCGACGCGTCGTCCATTTCGACCGGCAGGGCAAATTCGTCAAGGCCTGGGGCGAATATGGCGGCGGCCCCGGGCAGTTCTCGCTTCCACACCAGATCGTCATCGATTCGCACGGCGTTCTCTACGTCGGCGATCGTAACAGCGGCCGAATTCTGCTCTTCGATCAGACGGGCCACCTGCTCGACGAGTGGAACAACCTCATCATGCCCTGGGGACTCTATATCTCCGCCCGGGACGAACTATGGGTCTGCGGTTCCTCGCCGCAACTCTGGCACAAGGACGGCACTTATCCACCGCCCAAGGATCAGATCTTCATGCGGTTCTCGACCGACGGCAAGCTGCGACAACTCTGGACCGTGCCGACCGGACTGGACGGCCGGGAACAACCGGGCGAGTGCAACTGGCTCCACTGCGTCGCCGCCGACTCAGAAGGCAATCTCTACGCCGGCGATATCCAGGGAAAACGTCTCCAGAAGTTCGTCCGCAGCCCGCTCCCCGAACCGGGGAAATCGGTGGATTGATCCGGCCCTCACGATTCGCCCCGAATATGAAACGTAATCGACGACTCGCCCGCCTTGTCGCCGTTCAGATCGGCCACCGTGAGCCGGAGCTCGTACTTGCCCGGCTGCAGCTTCTCCGGCATGCGGAACTCGCAAACGGTGAAGAAATCGCGGCGGGCGTTCTTGCAGTACTCGTCGTTGGTCGAAAACTCGTGATCGGCCACCTTCTGCCGGCTGCTGTCGAATATCTCGTAGCTGCTCCGCAACGACGTGTGATAGCCGCGGGCAGTCTCTTTGCAGCAGAAATTCTCCACCTCCGCGTAGAGAAGCACCGCCTGGCCCGGCTGGAAGTTGTAGTCGTCGAAAGGCGTGTAGGCCCCGTAACTGTCGACGCTGGTAATGAAAGCCAGGTTGCGCACGAACAAGGGGGCCGACTCGCCCAGCCGCCGAATGGCCTCATCAAGATTCCGCTTCGATTCGATCAGCCGATTCGAACGATCCGTGATCAACTCCGGGTTGAGCAGCGTTGCCAGTCCAAAGAACTGCTTCGACCAGAACTCCTGCATCTCCGGTTCGAGAGAGGCAATCGCCCGAACGGCGTCGTCGCGACGGTCGGCAATCAGGTAGAGCAAGCGAAGCCTCGCCTCGTCCTCCTCCCGAACGTTCGAATCGAGCTGCCGCTCTCTCTGCTGTTCCAGCTTCTCGATGGCCGACTCGACGAACTGCTGCCAGCTTGCGTCTTTGGCAATCGGGCGATCGTCGCTCTTGGAGGCCGGACCCGAGAGGCTCTCGGATGCGTCGTCGACCGTCGTGAAAGCCGCCGCCTCCACCTTGGTGTGCTTCATCTCCCGCAACAGTGCTTCCAACTGGCGCTCCAGATCGGAACTCTTTTCGGGATTCGCAGCGGCTTCAACCTCTTCGGATTCGACCGGCTCGTTGTGGCTCGCCGCCACAACGGTGGCCGGACGCGGCTCCGTGCCGGGAACCTGCGGCGGTGAAAGAGTGGTGGCCGCTGTCGGCGGCTGCCCGATCGTCACTGACTCTGGCGAGGATGCCGCAAGTGACGTCCGTCCCAAGGCAAGCAAAGCACGATACTGGCGAATCAATTGCGGCTGCCACTGGGGCGGTGTCTGAAATGCCGTGGCCAGGATCTGACTCCGCGTGGCCGGGTCGATGTGAGTCGCTGCCTCCAACTCATGAATGAAGGTCGACATCTCGGCTACCGGAACCGCGCTTTGGACATTGGGCGGCACTGCCGGTTGGCTCGCCTGGACCGGGAACCGATCGCTCGGTCCGGCGCTGCCGGCTCCGAGTGGCTCGTTGCCCGCAACCGGCTGCTGGTAAGCGGGTTGCGGTGTCCCGGAAGAAGGCTGTGCCGCCGCCGGATCAGGCAACCTCAGATCCGCCGGATCCGGCGACAGTCCTGGCTCCAACCGGTGGTTGCCACGCGACGGCCACCACGAACAGCCGACCGTGGCAAGCAGCCAGATGCTGAGCAGGACGAGTGCCGTTTGCCGTGAACTCATCGAATAACTCTGTGGACCACAACAGAAGAAACACGCGCACCGAGGGAGCCCGGCCGCTGCAATCCACCTCGATCTGCAGCAACCGAAACAACCCACAGAAGAGGGGGCGAATGTTAACCGATCATGTGGTCCACCGCAAGGCGAGTTGGCACAAGAGTCTCCTCGCTTCCACCGTAGGTTGGCTCTCCAGAGCCGACCAAAAGAACCGCCGAAAACTCGCCTCTTGAGAGTCAACCCGCGCAAGACCGCAGCCCCACAACTCTTGCCTTGGTCGATCCGCCTCAGAAAACCCGCGGATCGCCTGACTTATCTGGCCGACACCCGGCTCGATGGTGCCGCCAATCGAATCAACAGATTCTCGATCACCAATCTTGGGGGGAGAGCACTGTTTCCCTTCATCGCCAGGTCGGTTTCGATCAGCCACTCATAGAGTTGCCGCCCTCGTTCCCGGCCCAGGTGCCGAAGCTGACCCTCCGCCTTCTTGAGCACAAAGGACCGCACGCCGGCCTGCTCCAAGGCGGCCTGCACGGAGACCCGGCTGCGGGCGGCTTCACCTGCCAGCACGATCCGCGTTGCCGCCGCGAACCGCCGGAGCGTCGAGGCAATCTGTCCGTGAATCGCGATCGGGTTCTCGCCGGCCAGCAGAAGCCGGTCGAGTTGCGTCAGGGCCGCCTTCAAATCGCCCGCCAGGGCCGCATCGAGCATGTCCCAGGTGGTTCTCGCCCGCCAACTCCCCACGTTCCGGCTCACCATTTGGGCCGAGATCTTGCGATCCTCGCCCACCGACAGAGCCAACCGGCCGACTTCCTGATCGAGCAGGCCGAGTTCCGGCCCCACCAGGTCGACGAGCAGTCCGGCCGCCGCCGACACGAGTTGCACTCCATGGGTCTTCTTCGCCCACCCGGCAAGCCATTTGGGAATCTGGGCGGCCTTGGGAGCGGAACAATCAATCGACAGCCCCTTGGCTGCCACGGCCTTGTAGATTCGCGTATTCGCCGGCCAACTCTTCGTCTCGAGAACCAGTTTGCCCGTCGGACGCGGCGCACCCACATAGTCTTCCAACTCCGGGCGGTAGCGCGAGACGAAATCGTCAGCCTCCTCGACCACCACCAGGCGCGACGACCCGCCAAACATGGCCAGCGTGCTCAGTTCGTCGAGCACGTCGACCAGTTCTGTTTTCGTGCCGTCGAAGACGGTCAACGAGAAATCGGCGTCGTCCGTTCCGAGAGCACACCTTTTCAGATTGGCAAGCACATGGCGTTTGAGAAACGCCTCATCCCCGAAAACCACGTTCACCGGCTGGGGGGCGTAGTCGTCCGGCGCGGCCAGATAGTCGATAGCGGAAAGGGCCTTGGCCATGCGAATGCGGTCGGTGTAGGGCAGGCGGACGAAAAAAATCTACCGGTTGACACAACCGGTCAGTATACCGCACCGAAGGGCCGTTCAGAAGAAGGCGAACTCAACGGATGAGGTACCGCCGCGGCGCCGGCTGACCTGTCTGGCCGACCGGGCGAACGTCTTGAATCTCGACCGAGTGGGGCGCCGAACTGCTCCGGGGGGGCGAGGCTTGGGCCAGGCGAACCGGGTTCCGGGTCTCGGCCGTCGCCACGTTGCCCGCCCTGTCTCGCGCTTCCACGCGGATCTGGACTTCCGGCGGCAAGCCAATGGGGAGAGGCCAGCGGTAGCTGCCCGTGTTATCCAGATTCTGAGCAATGAGACGCCATTGCGACGTCGCCGCGTCGGCGTAGTAGAGCGCAATCGGCGTCTCGGCCAACTGCGTGTCGAAGGCCTGCCAGCGGATCGTGAGTTCGTTGTACGACTGGTCGACACCGATTACCTGGGCGTTGGGGCGGGTCAAGTCGGCGCGGATGACGACATCGGGCCTCTGGCCGCGCCGTGGAGACGGGGCGGGTTGGCCGTTAGCGGCATGAAATACCACCGTGAAGCCGTACGTGCCTTCCTCGGGAACGCGAGCCAGCATGGGGCTGCGGCTGTCCGAGTCGAACCCGTAGCTCTGCCAGGTGACTCCCCCGTCCCGCGTCCCCCACAACTCGACCCGTCCGACCGACATGGGCTGAGGTGGATTGGTGTAATCGATCTCAAACAGCTTGGTATTCACCGTGCGTTCGCCGCCCGCCGGCGGCACCGATCTCTGTGGGGAAGAACCATACCCCGTCGACGATCCGTGGCCGCCGCCGGCTGACTGTCCATAGTCGGTTCCAGCGGCCATACCGCTCGGATTGTATTGACGCTGGTAGGCCGGAGCCGGCTGGGCGGCGACCGTACCCACACCCGCGTCACCCTGCACGCCGTAACCCGAGTTGTCGGGCCGGGCCTGGTAAGGGTCGGACACGTCTCGTGACTCGTATCCGGATTGCGGACGCTGGGCCGCAATTCCTGAATCGACTCCGTATCGGCTGTTCTCTGAACCCGAACGCGCCGGATCGTATCCCTGGTTGCCCGTACCCGAAGAGGAATAGCCTCCCGATTCATATCCTGGATTCCGGGCCGATTCATGGGCCATCTGAGAAGTGCCGCCTCCGTAACCCTGCTGATAGGGATCGTACGTGGGTGAAGTCTGGGCAGATGGTTGTCCGGTCGAGTAGTTGTTCTGCTGCGACCAGGGATTCTGACCAGGCAGGTTCTGGTTCGTCAGATTCTGACCCGGCAGATTCTGGCTGGATGATGCCTGCCAATCGGTCTCCGGTGTCGGCGCCGCCGTGCGGTTCTGAGTGGCCCATGCCGTCATGTCGGCGGGAGGAGTCGCCGCGGCAACCGTCGTGACCTGCGCATGGCTGACGTTTCGATTGCCGGCCGTATCGGCCACTTCAGCCCGAATCTGGATCCGTTCCGTCCCGGCGGGCACCCACCAGGTCGACTCGCCGGCATTGGTCGCCAAATCGCTCCGGATCTTCGACGAGTCAAGGGCCACGTCTTCCCACTGCTGCGTGTCACCGACTCGGTACTGGAGTTTCAGCGTCGCAGGTTCGACGTTCGCCTCGTCGATTCTCCATTTCGCGATGATCTCCCCGGCTTGGCCCCGTTGCGCCTCAATCGAGAGCCCGGGCGCTCGCGTATCCACAGTGACACGCAGGCCGGGAGAATTGACCAGCGGCGGGCGGAAGTTGCCGGAACGATCCCGCGTGCGCACGGCAAACCAGTACTCGCCGTCCTCCGACGCACGGAACAGGAAATGCTTGGTGGTCGGCGCTACCGACGTCTCGTGCTGCCACGTGGCGCCCCGATCGCGAGACACGAAGAGCTGAATCTCCGCAGCCCCCAGGCTCGGATGCTCGATCTGGTCGATTTCAAAAGGAATCGCAAAATAGGTTTGCCGCGTGGGGATGGCGGCCGGCATGCCTCCCGAATCTTGTCCCACCGACAAGCCGGGCTGGGCTCCGGTCGCCACCACGGTCAGCATCTGTGCGATTGAGAGCAGCCACATGGGGTGCCTCCGTCGGCTAAAATCGAGATCGGGCCCCTAGCTAAATCCACCTTTATGGGTGGGCAGGCGGTACCAGGTGCGCATGCCTGCGCTGATCGTATCGGCTGTGCCGATCGCAGGTCTTGAGGAGGAAATAGCGAAAAAGAAAAACAGAGAATCTGGATAATATAGAAAGTTTATCTCCAAGTGAGATATTCTCGCCCAATTCACGCCTGAAGTCGTTGCCCCCTCATGCCAACCCGACGCGTCAGCGAGGACAGACCGCTTACCACCCCCGCGTCCAACCCGACGCGTCAGCGAGGAAAGACCGCCCACCATCTCACTCCCAACCCGAAGCGTAGTTGGACAGCGTCGCTTCGGGGTGGTGCAGGGAACCGAGACCGTTCCGGCAGACTCGTTTAACCCGCTGCCGCAGGCGAGGATTGCCGACCATTCCAAAGCGGCCTGTAGTCGGTGAACGACCTCGCCTGCGGCAGCGGGTTAAACGAACGCTCTGCTGGAACGTGTGTTCACGGGCATTGGCCAGAGTGGTGCTGTCCAAGTAAGCGACGACAGAAGACCTTCCACCTCTCATCTCCTCTCCCCCAACCGCGCGTCCCAATCGACCTGAAAGAACTCTCCATGCATCCCACCGAGAAGCCAACCACCAGGTACTCCGAGTCGGCCGTGATCTGCGTTGCCCTCCTGCTGCCCACGCTGGTCACCTGGCTCTACTTTGTGGCCCTCACCACTGCCCCGGCAGTCATCCAGCAGACGGCCTACGCCGTCGGCAAGACCGTCCAATTCGCTCTGCCGGCCGTTTGGATCTACTGGCTATGCCGGGAACGGTTCGAGTGGCTGCGCCCCACGCGGACCGGGCTGGCGGCAAACGTGCTGTTCGGCGGAGCGGTCGTCGCCCTCATGATGGTAATTTACCATCTGTGGCTGAACCCGACCGGCTACCTTGCCCCTGGCAGTCCGGCCGGCCAGGCGGTCGTCGAGAAGGTCCGCGGCTTCGGAGTCGGTGACGTCTGGCGCTACGTCGCCCTGGGCGCGTTCTACTCGATCATCCACTCCGGTCTCGAAGAGTACTACTGGCGCTGGTTCGTCTTCGGTCGTCTCAAACGCTCGATCTCCCTCGGCTCGGCGATTGCCCTTTCGAGCGTCGGTTTCATGCTCCACCACGTGATCCTGCTGGGCATCTACTTCGACTGGGCCCCGCTGCCCGTGGGCATCTTCTCAGCAGCCGTCGCCGTCGGCGGCGCCGTTTGGGCCTGGCTCTACAATCGCAGCGGTTCCCTGTTCGGCCCATGGATCGGGCACCTGCTCATCGACGCCGGCATCTTCCTCATGGGCTACGACCTGGTCCGCGGGGCGTTGTTGTAGTGTTGCAGTCAACTTTGCGCGCGGCATAACGTTTTCTGACACTTACTCCCCGGAATGGGGCCCTTGATTCAGGGGGGTCGCGATGGACGAGTCGGTGTCGTGGGCTGTGCGGTTCATGGCGGTGGGGGCAACGAGGGAAAGCTCGCTGATCTGTGCATCAGGCCTACGATAGCAGATATGTGTACGTATGTCAAGTAGTTTTTTGAACAGTAGGCCGAAGTATTTTGGGTGAGTGGTTTTGGGGGTGGTGGGTGGGGGCCGGGGCAGCGAAGAAGGGAGCCTCTGGCGGCGGACCACCCAGGTTCGACAACTTGTGCCGGCGGTGAATTGCCAATACCCGTTTGATCGAATAAAGTAGTTAAGGGTTCATTTTCCTGAATTCCTCGGAAGGACCGCTCATCAGCTTGGCGGCTCGGCATGACGAAATCCGGCCTGGTTCAATTTTGCCCGTTTTTGGGTAACAGGCGCGGACTCTGAGCGTTGCCGGGAAGCGTTTGCCGCGGGGGACGAACGGTGGGCGAGGTCAGCTACGAGAGAACCGGACGTATCCCAGCAACTCCAGCCAGTGGGGATGGGGGCTGGCGTTGAGCAGTTCCGCAGGGCTTTTGCCTGCCCGCTCGGACCGTTCGCCCTCTTCGGCAACGGCCTCTACATCAAAGGGTCTGAAGTCCGTGGCATACGACAGGCCGGACCGCGCCTCACCGCCGCCGACGTGCCCGCACCCTGCGCAGAAACCCCAAACCAAGAGGTCAGAAGTTCCTCCGCGCACCTTCCATCAGCCGCCGCACCCGCTCCCCATCCACCGGCGCCAAGGCCGCACTGCCCCGTTTTAACCATGTTCCCACAATCACCCCGTCGGCCACGGCCAGATAATCGGCCGCCGTTTCCGCCGTTACCCCGCTACCCACAAAAACCGGCACATCCCCCCCGGCAAGCTTCGCTCGCCTGGCGTCTTCCAGGTGCGTCGGCCGCCCGGTCGCCGCCCCCGAAACGATCAACCCGTCGGCCTTCCCACGGTGAACCACGTCGTCGATCTCGTCCTCCAACGGACGCGGTGCGAGCGCCGCCGAGTGCTTCACGTCCACGTCAGCCAGAATCTTGATCGACTCGGCCCCGAGCCGCACCCGATCGCGAAGCAGGTCGTGCGCAATCCCGTGCACAACCCCCTGGTCGGTCAATCGAGCACCGCAAAGCACGTTCACGCGAATGAATCGGGCCCCTGCCGCCGCCGCAACGGCCAGGGCCGCCCGACCGTCGTTGCGGAGCACGTTGATTCCCAGTGGCCGGTCGAACCGGCACCGCACCGCCGCGGCCAGGGCCGTCATCTCGGCCACCGTCTCCGGCGGAACGTTGCCCGGATAGAACGGCGCGTCGTGAAAGTTCTCCAGGATCAGCCCGTCGACGCCGGCACCCACCAGCGTTTCGGCATCACGCAGCACAGCGTCGGCGACCGCCTCGCGGCTGCCGCGAAATCCCGGTGAGCCGGGCAGGGCAGGGGCGTGCAGCATGCCGAGGACGACTTTGGGGGAAGTGAAAAGGTCGAGCAACGTCAGTTGTCAGGGTTCGGTTTGAGTTGTCAGGGTTCAGGGTTCAGTCTATCGCGCGGAGTCTGACATTCTGATTTCACGTTTTGAATTTGTCTAGGATTTCGTAATTCGTATTTCGGATTTGGCTGCGGCCGCAGGCCGCCCAAGGGAAGGGGTGGTGTTGGCGGTGCGACCCGCATATTCGGCCGCTGTGGCGATACCTGTGGACTGCCGTGCCGTCCGCCAAAGAAGGTAGCAGGCACGCTCCGCCGTGCCGTCCGCCAAAGAAGGTAGCAGGCACGCTCCGCCGTGCCGTCCGCCAAAGAAGGTAGCAGGCACGCTCCGCCGTGCCGTCCGCCAAAGAAGGTAGCAGGCACGCTCCGCCGTGCCGTCCGCCAAAGAAGGTAGCAGGCACGCTCCGCCGTGCCGTCCGCCAAAGAAGGTAGCAGGCACGCTCCGCCGTGCCGTCCGCCAAAGAAGGTAGC
>Ga0209722_1001462_pt1 | contig 20681 bp, 15 predicted proteins | sample BioC12SIPDNA_2_FD_185745 | JGI IMG/M metagenome (GOLD analysis project Ga0209722, IMG submission 185745) | Anaerobic biogas reactor microbial communites from Washington, USA - Biogas_R1_A C12 SIP DNA (SPAdes) (version 2) | ecosystem: Engineered > Bioreactor > Anaerobic > Unclassified | place... | reverse complement strand
GTTATTCAGGGAGAATTGAACTAGTTCTCCCCGCCCCCTAGGGGCAAAACTTTCAGGCCAATATATCCGTCAGTTTTTGGACATTTAACACTGTCTATTGCTGGACATTATGGGGTGGCAGTAACAAGTAGCAAGCATACTCATTCAGATGATTCTGAGACTGTTGCAATAGCCATAACTCTGCCTATGCCTATTTTTCTAACTAGCTTACTATCTCGCATAATACTTAACCGGTTATTCTTCTGTTCGCAGATTAGTATATCGCTCCCATTAAAACCTAGTACTTCTGCACTTAGAGCGTTTGGTAAGACATCAATAACCTCGGAAGTTTCGGGATCGATACAGGATATAGAGTCTCCGGTCCCGTTGTCTACATTGTAATGCGAAACATAAAGTTGAATCTTCCCATCTTGCTCATTTTTGTAAATCTCCCAAGGGTATTGCTCTTCTAATTGGATGCGCTTTTCAACATTGCCGTTTTCGGCGTTTAAGGCATAGACCACCGGCTCATCAGATAAACTTCTTATACCATAAATAGTATTATCTAAAACAATCATAGAAGTTACGGTATAATCCAGAGGGAAGGTGTTAATCAAGCAATAATCATCCAGATCAATGGTATCAATTTGAGATGCTTCTCCGGGAGCGCGGGAATACCAGGAACTTACGTATAGTTTGTTACCGCAAATGGCCATGTCCTCAATAACCTTATCATGATACGGTATGACATGTTCAACAGTATCATTTTTTGTATTAATTACGGTTATGTAATTTGTATGATTGATCAAAATATGTCCGACATAAGCTTTTCCGTCATGCTCGTTATATATAATGTTCTCGGGCAGGATATGCTCTAACTCGATGCTTTTTATTATATTTCCGTTCCTAAATACTGCGATCTCCTTGCCAGCTTTACTATGGTCACCTCTGATTGTCAAGTATACCTTTTTATCCGAAACTGCTGCCACATTTAGACCACCATAAATAAGAACTTTGTTAAGTACCTGGTAGTCATCACTGGATAGAAAACACATATTCCGCGAAGATGTGTAACAATAAATACCGTTTTCTTCAGATACTTCTGTTACTTCTGTATGGTCGCTTGTTACTGGCTTTGGTTTTAGGATATAAAAGCCAAAAGCGATTACAGCTATTAAGACCAAACCAATAATTGCTATATTTTTTCTTTGCATATTCCCTCCAAAATAAACATGAAGGGGAACAGTATAATGCCCCCCATTGTCAAGACACGAAATCGAAATTCTAAGTTACTTTCTTTCTTGTTTTGATATTATCAGGCAGCTTTGGGAAGCTTGCCATAGTAAATCTGATCCGGGCATAAGTATCCGATTGAGGAATGAGGCCGGTAAGTGTTGTACTCATGCATATAGCTGTTAATGGCTTTTCTTAGCCCTTTAGGAGTCTCGAATTCATTGATGTAGATAAGATCGTATTTTAGAGTTCTGAAGAAACGTTCGGTTCTCACATTATCCAAAGCCTGGCCTTTGCCATCCATAGATATTTTAATTTTGGCTTCTTCCAGAAGCTCGATGTAATCAGGATTTGTAAAGTGGCCTCCTTGATCACTATTAATTATTTCTGGTTTGCGGTTACTTAGAGCACGTTTTAAGCAGTTTAGAACAAATGACTTTTCCAGGGTGCTCGAAAGCTCGTAATCGACGATGCGTCTACTGTACCAGTCAATTATGATAAACAAGTACATGAAACCTTTTTGCATCCGTATATATGTGATATCAACGCCCCAGACCTGGTCTGGACGTTCAATGTTTAGATTTCTAAGAAGATACGGGCGTATATACTGAGCATGATAGCGCTTGCTAAGCTTGGGCTTTGGATAGATGGTGTAAATGCCCATAACTCGCATCATTCTGCGGATCTTTTTACGATTAACTAATATTTCATCATCGCGCCGGATTATCTTTGTAATTGTTCTATAACCCCAAGTGGGATGAGCAGTGTGTATTTCATCGATTCTGCGCATGATGAACAAGTCCTCATCAGAATAAACCTTCTCTTTTGGAGGATCGCGATAAATACTGCTGCGGTTTATGCCCAGTAAGTCAGCTCGTCGGCTGATGGTCAGGCAAGGATCACTGAAATCAACGCATTTTTTTCTTCCAATCAGATCCGAGGATTTGTGTAGATATTTTTTTCAACCAGTCTACCTCATAGGTAAGCTGGCCTACTTTACGCTCAAGTTCAGCGATATGCTCTTTACTTTGTTCGAGTTCTTTTTCGGCTTTAGAAGGCCCTTTCTTAAATACTTCTGAAGCTCGTTCGAGGAACTCCTTCTTCCAGCGGGAGAGAACTACTGGACTGACCTCATACTTGGCGGCGATCTGGTTGACTGTCTCTACTTCTGATAAAATCTCCAGGACAATCTTGGTCTTGAATTCTGGCGTGTAATTGTTTCTTGTTCTCATGTTGCTAGTATAACTTAGATTTTTGATTTTTTGTCTCACCCTATGGGTGCATTATAAATTGGCCGGACTGGCCTGGATAGGAAAGACCTTATCGGCCTTAGAATTGGGGAATTTCTTTCAGTATGATGGTTGAAGAGCAAAAACGTATTAAAAACGGCCGCTGGGTCGATCGCCCCCACGGCCATGAAGACAAAATATTTTAGCTTTCCTGAGCTGACTAAAGAAGATATGCATAAAGCCTATATCCAATAGCCTCTGCCCGGTTCGCGAGTTTTATTCCCGAACCTCCGTATTGGCCTCAAAATTATCAATATGCTGGAGTATTCTTAACTTGGCAGTTTCTATATCCCGGTCCCGGATAGCATTGTATATGGCTTCGTGCTCCGCTATAACTTCCGGGCCTTTTTTAGTGAAAAGCCCTTCCCGCTGGATACGAAAGCTATTATGCATTAAATCGGCGATGGTATTCATCATGCGCAGCAGGATACTATTATGGGCAGCCTCAGCAATGGCATAGTGAAACCATAAACCAGCCTCCACTGCTTCACTTATGGTTTTAGCAGACTTCATACGGTTTAGATTTTCTTCTATTTTTGCCAGGTCTTCTTCGGTAGCCCGCTGAACAGCCAGAGCCGCGATCTCCGTCTCTAAAACCCGTCTCACTTCCATGAGCTGGCTGATGGAGTTTTGCTCCATTTCCAAAATCATGGTCAGGGGAGCAAAGGTAGTAGAAACACTGGTTTCCCGTATAAAAGTGCCTTCCCCCGGACGAATATCCAGAATACCTATAGCTTCCAAAGCGGTCAAGGCTTCGCGAACCGAAGCCCGGCTAACTCCCAGTGATTCGGCCAATTCCCGCTCAGCAGGCAGCTTTTGGCCATGTTTTAATTCTCCCTTACTTATCAGTTCCTTTAATTGCTCCACAATTTCTTCATAGATTCTTTTAGTCTTTATAGGCCGAAAACTCAATCGCAACACCTATCTTCTGCATTAAGCAATACTTTTCATCCTGTTTTAATTAGTATACTGAATTGGCAATTAAATAGCTATTTTAGCTCTTTCCCGCATAAAAGCAATTTCCCGATTGATGTCATTTTGAATCTCAGCCATACGCTCTGAAGCATCAGGGCCTTTGAGCAGGCGATTGAATCGACCCTGCTGTAATAAGTATTCATTCACTGGTTCCGGTTCCTTTTTACCGTTGATAATTAGCGAGGTAGGATTATTGAAGCTTATTTTCCCATGTTCTGCTTCCCATAACAGCCAGGCACCGCAGCGCACTGCCATACGGCTCATCTGCACCGTTTCCGGCATATCGAACTGCCACCCTAAATAGCAGGGGGCTAGAATCTCGATGTATTTCATGCCGGGAATGCTTTTGGCCTTCACTACTTTGTCATACAAATCACCAGGGTAAGCCACCGTAGCCGTAGCTACATAAGGGATATGGTGCTCCAGCATCAGCAAGGCCATGTTTTTCTTAGGCTGGCGTTTGCCGGTGGGGGTAGTGGTAGTGAAACTTCCCCGGGGAGTAGCACCGCTGCGCTGGACACCGGTGTTGCTGTAGGCTTCATTGTTATAGCAGAAGAAAATCATATTGTCATTGCGCTCGGCAGCAGCCGAAAGGGCTTGAAAGCCTATATCATAAGTACCACCGTCACCCACCCAGGTGAATACGGTGGGCAGTTCCCCCTCTAGGCGGCCCTTTTCCTTCATTATTTCTAACGCATGGGTGATACCGGAGGCCGAGGAGCCAGCTGTGGCAAAGCAAATATTGATGCAAGGCCAGTTATAGCCCAGCTTAGGGGTCATACCCATGCTGGCTACCGCACAGGAGGGGGTCAGCAGCATAATGGCGTTGGGACCTAATGCCTTACCCACAATACGCAGAGCCATGGTGGCCGGGCAGCCACCGCAGGCTCCATTGCCGCTTAACACCAGCTCAGTATCCGGTAGTTTTTAATACTGGTGGCCATATCTTATCCATTCCTTTCCTGGTCTAGGTGTGAAGTGCATTCATACATGTTTCCTACTATTCATCCATCATAGCCCGGATTTCACCGGCCATGAAGCGGCGGGACAGGTCGATGCCGCCGATTCCTACCACCCGGTTTTTAACGGTGATATCATTACGCCGGCCGAAAAGGGCGCTTTTTAGTTCCGAGGCTAAAATGCCGCCCGGATGGTCAAAATTATGGTTGCGGTCCAGTACCATTACCTGGGCATTGGGCGGCAGGGCCGCAATGATATCCTCGGCGGGAAAGGGAATAACCAGGCGCGGTCTTAAAAGGCCAGCTTTAATGCCTTGCTCCCGCAGGATATCAACCGAAAGTCTTAATTCTGATGCCATACTGTTGACAGCAAAGGCCACTACTTCCGCATCCTCCAGCCGGTAGGTGTCAATGGTGTCCCCATCCCACATGCCCGTGATCTCCTGGTATTCCCGGGCCGCCTCTTTGACCAGTGGGATGGAAGCCAAAATGTCATCGGCCAGCATCTGGCGGAAGGGTGCGTATTCAGCTGCATTGGTTACATTGCTAAAGGAAGAGGGGTGAGCCGGATCCAGCCGCCATTCCGGTTCATGAGGGGGCAGGAAGCGGTCAATATCCTCCTGGGGTGGCAGGGTAAGAGGCATCAGACAATGGGAAATAGCAAAGCCGTCATAATTCACCATCACGGGTATGTTAATCTGTTCTGCTACCCGGAAGGCCTGTAGAATGGTATTAAAGACCTCTTGGTTCGATGAGCAATGATATTGAATCCAGCCGGTATCCCGCTGGGCAAATGAGTCCTGGTGATCGGACCATAGGGTCCAGGGAGCGAAAATACCCCGGTTGACGTTCACCATTACCACTGGCAGGCGTCCCCCCGAGGCCATATGCAATACTTCATGCATATATAGCAAGCCATTGGCCGAAGTGGCGGTAAAAACTCGGGCTCCGGCCGCTGCTGCAGCCACAGCCGCAGCCATAGCGCTGTGTTCACCTTCCACAGGAATGAAGCGGGCGTGCAGCTCACCCTTCTCTACCATAGCAGCGATGGCTTCCATAATACTGGTCTGGGGCGTGATGGGATAACCGGGCACCACGTCCACCCGGGCGCTTTTTACAGCCAGTGCAGCAGCATTGTTACCGGTCTCCATTATGACTTGGGCTGTTTTCATGGGGCTACTCCTCCTTCTGCATGCTGATGGCACCGGTAGGGCATTCTAGAGCGCATACCCCACAGCCTTTACAGTAGCGGTAGTCAACGGTTATTTCATAGCGGTCAATAACCGCTTCCGGACAGTATATCCAGCAAAACTGGCATTTGGTGCATTTGGACATGTCCACCACCGGACGGTGGGTTCGCCAGGAACCAGTATCACCGCCGGCTCCTTTCGTTGGCCAGGAAATAGGCCGGTAGGCTTTAGTTACTGATTTCACTTAAATTCCATCCCTTTCGCTAATGCAAGTATTAAACCACCTGTCGTTGATAGTTAACCTGTTTTACGGCGTTATAAGCGATGCGGGCGGCTTTTATATTACTGTCGCTTTTGCTTCCTGGCCACTTATGACGAATGGTTTTTTCCATTACATCAGGCGGGATATTTAGCACCCGGCACACAGCGCCAAACAGCGGCACATTAATAAAAGGTCCATCCGCAGAGATCAATCCCGATTCCCAAGCGATAGCATCCGCATCCACCTGCCAGGTAGCGTGTTTATCCACAGCCGCGGCTTGAGGAGCATTTATAATAACGGTGCCCCTTTCATTGATGCCTTCCTTTATTGCTGCTTCAGTGAGTTTTTCACTCATCACTACCACATAATTAGGCAGGTCGCATTGACTATGGGCATAGATAGTAGTGGGAGATATGCGTACCGCTGCCCGCACTGGCGCTCCGCGGCGCTCTACTCCAAAAAAGGGCAATGCCTGGCCCTGCTCACCATTTTCCAGCGCAGCCTGGGCCAGCATATGAGCCAGGGTAACCGAGCCCTGCCCGCCAAATCCGTTTATACGAAGTTCTAACATATTTATTCCTCCATTCCCCATGGTGTTTGTCAGAGTTATGTTAACGTATCATCGCCGAGAAAAAGAATTCCCTTACCAAATTCCGCTTGCCAAGTGTCCTGGTGGTCTGACCAGCTACATATATTGTAAGGTATATTCTGTAAATGAGGCAATATTCCTGCTAAATAATGATAGGGAGTTATCTAATTGCCAATGTTGCGATGCGGTCTATAATGGCATTGATGGGAGGATTTGACACCCATCTAACGAATTCCAAAATAGTAAGATTAACATCTAATTTAAGATGTTAACCGGACAAGTGGTTTCAAGAGTCCCAAGTCACGATCATATTTTTCGGGATGAGGAGGATTAAGATGTTGTACTTCGGGAAAATAAGCTCCAGATATCCGGAGCAAATAAAAGAAAATTTCTATGCAGCAGGTCCAAAAGGAGGGGAATCGTACGGGGGAATCAAGCCGGGTGATTATGTATTCCCCATTTATAAAGGTAAAATTGATCGTCTTTGGCGGGTGAGTGAGTATACCAACCGGCCGAACAATATAAATAAAGATCATCCCGGAGTTGTTGAATTTGAGGTGATAAAAACATTCAACCCGGTCCGATTGTCAGATGAATTTACCCGCTATAAGTATTTCGAATTGGATCTAAATCTACTTAATAAGAGTGCCAAAAGCGTTAAAAAATATGGTTTTCTACCTATACAAACTAGTGCAGACTGCCCAGAGCCAACCGAAATAAAATTCGCAAATGATTTACGTTCGATTTTTGTTGCCCTAGAAAAAGAAGAATTAAGTTTACAGCCAGGAGACATAAGAGTAACTATTAACAACTTACACGAGAAAAGAATAATTGGTATTCACATATGGGATGGTAGCAACTTTACTGAATATCATGTTTTGTGGGATTTATATTTGGAAAAGAACTCAGAGAACGGAAGGTATTCATTAGATGATTTACTGGCATACGCGATAAAAGATAAGGCACCTTCAAAACAAAAGTATCTTGAATCAGTTATTAAGGAGCTGGAAGAAAAGGGGTCATTTAAAGCCCAAAATCCTATAGCTCTTTATGACAATATTTTAGTAGGCCGCAAACGTTCAAAAAGTAAAGAGGATGATGATATTGTAGATGATCTCTCTGACTATGAGAAATATGCTCGTCTGCTTGATTTTAATCCCAATTTAATTCTATATGGACCGCCAGGAACAGGGAAAACCTATTCTGCTATGCGTATTGTGGAATGCTATGAACAAATGCGCAACGGAGGAGTATTTGTACCGTTTCAAGAGGTGGTTGCTCAAAAAAGAGCAGAATTTGTTACTTTCCACCAAGCATATTCGTATGAGGAGTTTGTGGAAGGAATCCGTCCCGTTCTGGCTGATGATGAGCAGTGGAATGAAAGCCAGGATTTGAAATACCGGATCGAAGACGGTATTTTGAAACGCATAGCCAATGCTGCATCAGTCCAATTTATTAAGGAAAAAAATGCCGAGGGAACTGAAACCCTAAGTGAATCCAGTAAGATTTGGAAGATTTCCCTGGGAGCTCGGTATAAGGAAGAAAATATATACGAGACCTGCAGGGAAAAAGAAATAATAGCCATTGGCTGGTTGGAAGATCAATCCCTGGAGGGAATGACTTATGAGGAAATATATGCTGCATTACTAGTCGGCAATGATAACCCTGATTCACCTAAACCAACACACGACGCCAGTACCGTCAACTATATGGTCAATGAGATCAATCCAGGCGATGTGGTATTGGTTTATGAAGGCCCCAAAACTATTCGTGACATTGTAGTAGTGACGGGCAATTATTTTTATCAAAAGGATGATATGAGATACCCTCATCGGCGCAAAGTGAAATGGCTAAAGCATTTTGATGAACCGCAAGATATTTATGCAATGAACGGCCAAGTCGGTCTTAATCCTAAGACAATTTACCAATTAAAGAACCTTAATATGGCCGATATCAAGGCCCTATTAACCGAGGACAAAGACGATCAAAAACCCGAGGAAAACATTACGCCTTTTTACTTGATAATTGATGAGATAAACCGGGGCAATGTAGCTAAAATCTTTGGAGAGCTTATAACCCTTATCGAAAAAGACAAACGAGATAGCCTTACCTGCACGCTGCCTTATTCAAAAAAGCCTTTTACGCTTCCGTCTAATCTTTATATCATTGGGACCATGAATACTGCCGATCGTTCTATTGCTATGTTAGATACCGCACTGAGGCGAAGATTTGCCTTTATTGAGCTGGAGCCGGATTTAACAGTATTTGATAATCCATCATTAATTGGCACTGCTAAGGTTAATGACAGGATTGATCTGGCTCGCCTATTGGAAGTCATAAACAAATCAGTTAATGAACAACTGGATCGGGATCATCGCATTGGCCATTCCTATTTCATGGATATAGTTAGTTTATCTGACCTTTATAATGTATGGTATTACAAGATTATTCCGCTGCTCTTGGACTACTTTTATAATGATATAAGTGTGCTCAAAGGCATAATCGGACCGAAGTTTATTACTGGCCAGGGAAGCGTTCAGTACTTAGATACTAAGGGCGAGGATGGTAATATTTCGGAATTTGAGGCTGCGTTACTAGACATTATTAAATAGGAGCGGGTATGAGCAATAGGTTGATTACGATCTACGAAGATAGGACCACTAGACTGGAGCTCAATGATAAGGAAAAGCAGGACATAATTACTTTAAAGGAATTATGGGGCTCGCAAAACTTGATTCTCCAGGCTGATGGCAGCATTCTTATGAAGCACTACGTTGGCTTTATCTATCGGAATGGCACCCGTTTACAGATTCTCCCCAAGGTTCTTGCCAATAGCCCTACTGAAAACCAAGATCAAGATGCAGAAATAAACAAAGCCATCCAGTTATTGCTGCGCCTCTTGAGCTATTCAGATTTTCTGAACGTCAAGGAGATCCCGGACCCCATTTTAATACAAGCTTATCAAAATGATCTGCTGGAGGTATTTATCGGGCTGTTTGCAGCTAAATTCCATCGCTTGTTTAATCGTGATATCTATCGCTCCTATCAGCAGATCGAAGAAAATATGCAATTTGTTAAAGGAAGAATTCTATTCACCCAGACTATTAGAGAAAATAAATACCGTAAACATTTGCATTATGTGGGATATGAAGAATTTAGCATCAATAACCTTCTTAATCGGATCATTAAAACGACCATGCAGCGCCTTCTCAGCCAAACTAAAGTAACCCAAAACAAAAAAGTATTAAAATTAGCTTTGATTCACCTGGAAGAGGTAGAGCCTATCAAACTATATCCTGGAATCTTTGATGAAGTAAGATTTAACCGATTGAATCACAACTATCTGCCACTGTTTAATATGGCAAAAATGTTTTACTATAACCGACAGCCAGGGCAAAGTGAAGGCGATGAATTGACTTTTACCTTTCTGGTACCGCTGAATAAGCTTTTTGAACAATATGTTTATAAGCTTCTTGCCAACAGCAAAATCTCCCGTGTGGATGGCTATGAAGTCTGCCACCACAAACCGCAGAAATACTTGGCTAAGAGAACTGAACAGGATAATAAGCCGGTATTTTTATTAGAACCGGATATAACGCTTTCAAAAGATGGGAAAGTAAAAGTAATTCTAGATACCAAATATAAGAATCCCATTAAAGAAGACAATGTATTTGTACTCCAAAGCGATATTTATCAAATGCTGGCCTACGCAACAGCTTATCATTGCCCTTGTGTTTATTTGGTTTATCCGGCCTTTATTAGTAATATGAACCAAGACAATGAACTAGCTCAATATGATATCAGCACTGCAAGCGACAGTATTTCCGTTAAAATCATCCAATTAGACATTATTGATACTGAATCCGCAGCAATTCAGAGCCAATTGGAAAATTTAATCGAGGTTTCCTAATACTCTTAAAGACACTAGATCAACCGCAAATTATTGCGGCTTTTCTTATTCGGCGTGCCCAGCCAAGCACGCATCATCTCGCCGGTGAAAGTCCGGTCGGGGTAAACGCCAAGGTGCCCCGTAGCTAGGATACCTGCGTACGGAGAAATCTGTGCGTAGAAGCGTATCGACGAAAGTACCTCTCAGAGAGAGGGCGAGCAAGTAACCAGGCCGTAACATTAAGTGAATCCTGCCGCGTCGTCAAAAAGGCCCTGCAAGGGGGAAAAGGAGGAGCCGAGTCCTGCGCATATGGACGAAGGCCATGGAAGCTGTGAAGAACTTGGAAGCAACAGCGAAGAACCTCCCGGCGTAGAGGGAGCGGCATGGTAACAAAGATGATGCAGTGAACTGGGGAGACCCTCCCCTGCACAAGGAAACTTGTAAAGAGGATGCTTATAAGCCCGCACGGTGAAATGGCGAACCTGCAGGAAGGGAGTCGGAGGAGGCCATAGTACTTAGGAACAGCAGGACAACATAACCTGCTGGAGGGAAGGGCCTCTGCTTTGTTCATGCCGATCGAGGAGGTAAGAGCAAGTGAATGCCGATAGGCTAACAACACCACAAGAAAAAGTTCGAGAACTCCAAGAGAAGCTAGGTCATGCTGCCAAGATGAGCCGGAGACGCAGATTCCATGCTCTATACGACAAGGTATATCGCCTGGATGTACTGCAGGAAGCCTGGCGGAGGATTAGGTCTAACAAAGGTGCGGCAGGTATAGACAAGCAAACTCTGCAGGACATAGAGGATATGGGAGTGCAGAGATTTCTATTATCGTGTCAGCAGACCCTAAAGGAAGGGACCTACCATCCAAAACCAGTGCGCCGGAAATACATCCCCAAGAAAGATGGCCGAATGCGTCCATTAGGGATACCTACGGTCAAAGACCGAGTAATCCAGATGGCAACCAAGCTAGTAATAGAACCTATCTTTGAAGCCAACTTCAAGGAATGCTCATATGGGTTTCGTCCTGGACGCAGTGCCAAACAGGCCCTGGAAAGAGTACGCAAAGCCTGCAACCGCAAAGGCAACTGGGTGGTGGACGTAGACATCCAGGGCTACTTTGACAACATCAATCAGGAAAAGCTCATGAAGCTGGTAGCCATGCGAATAAGCGACAGGCGTATACAAAAACTCATACGCAAGTGGCTGGAAGCAGGGGTCATGGAAGAAGGCAATGTTAAGCACACAGAACTGGGGACCCCGCAGGGAGGAGTGATATCGCCATTATTGGCGAACATCTACCTGAATTACTTCGACACCCTGTGGGAAAGGCATGGAGCGAGAATAGGAGAACTAACCCGCTATGCCGATGATTTCGTGATAGTGTGCAAAACCAGAAAAGACGCCATGAGAGCTATGGCAATTGTCAAAGCTATCATGGCAAGACTGGAACTGACACTGCACCCGACCAAGACCCGGATAGTAGGTATGTGGACCGGGGTAGAAGGGTTTGACTTTCTGGGGATGCACCACCGAAAAACAAAGGCGGAAACATCCAAATCAAAGGTATACTACACCACGCAACAGTGGCTAACCCCAAAGGCAGAACAGCACATACGAGATGTTGTAAAGGAAAGGCTAGCACCGCCTTCGGCCCGGGTGCAGTCGTTGGAATCACATATCGAGTACCTGAATCCGAAAATACGCGGATGGAAAAATTATTATGCCACACCCTACAGCATTCGTAAAATGGCAAAGCTGGACTGGTATATCATTCAGCGATTTGCTCGCTGGTATGCCAAGAAAACAAAAAGGCGCCGGCCGTATAGCGGTTGGCGTCAAGTGGTGGAAATGTTAAACAAGCAGGGACTGCTGAAACTGGCATAATCGAACGCGCATGAATGACGAGCATCGGAAAGCCGTATGAAGGAAAACTTCACGTACGGTTTGATGAGGAGGGGCTGGTATCCCCAGCCCTTCACTCTACCTTGAGTATTGATGGTGATAGGTTATGACTCCCAATGGCTATATTATAGAGAGTTTTTGCAGTACAATCATTATATGGGAATTATTGACTGATATTTGATGTTTATGGAGGTCACCATGGCGAAACAAGTAAGAAGCTGGTCAAAACCAGATAACGTTCCTGGATTGATTGGTAGGAAGCGGGTCGATTTATCAGTATTTAGATACGGAAGTCATATTCCGATACCGTTTCATGAAGACTTTGCGGCAGCTAATGGTGGTATTTTGTTAGAGCGTGGTGAGACACGGGATATCGTTTTACTTCTGGATGGACAAGAATATAATGCTCGATTAGTGAATGTGGATCGGAATAATGTGGAAGCTGATACTCTACAAATCCGCTGGGATAACAACCAACTGTTAAAGAAACTGCTTGAACAACGTTTTACGCGGACTTTCCAAAGGGTTTCGCAGGCATCTACTGATACCAATGACGAAGATATTATTCCTGAAGAGAATGACTCATCTGATGTAGATATATCAGAATATATAGATTTTTACCAAACTGATACCCCGTTTACTTATCGAATGGAGTTAATCACTGCGCCGTTATTTTCTCCTATAGTTGGTCTAAGAGATTACTTATTAGAAATAATGCAAGGCTATGTTTACGCCCGTACCAATCAACTGTTTGCGCGAGAGGCTTCCATGTGGAATACATTTGCGCGGATTGACAACATGGTTAACCAAATCGATTGGTTGCCACCAACAGTGGAGGTTAAATGGAGTGTTGGAAAAGGGAACTGGGCTCGGGTGCCTTGGATCGCCTTTCTCGATTCCCGTTTAACAGATACTACCCAAAAAGGTATTTACATAGCCTATCTATTCCGTGAAGATATGCAAGGATTATACCTAGCCCTTATTCAAGGAGTTACCGATGTTGTAACTCAGCCGGGAATTACTCAGGCTGAGGGAAGACAGTTACTTCGCCAACGGGCCGAATCGCTGAGGAACAATTTTGGAGAATTAAAAGAACATGGTTTTGAATTGGATAATAACATAAACTTACACAGCAATAGCTCATTTGTTATTAACTATCAATATGGTACCATCGTCTACCGTTACTATTTGCAAGAAGACCTTCAATATGACGAAGCTTTATCAAAGGATTTATACCAACTATTACAGGCCTATCAAAATTATATTTTTACTAATGAATCTGCAGTAGAAGATCTACACACTACACCCTTTGTGATGGAGGAGAAAGTGACTGAACTTATTCAGTGGATTAGTTCTCGGGGTTATATTTATGAACCCTGGCAAATAGCTGCTTACGTAACCGCCTTAAAAACCAAGCCCTTCGTTATACTGGCTGGGGTATCTGGCACAGGAAAATCAAAGCTGCCCTATCTGGTCGGTCAAGCAACAGGAGGGGTTACTAATTTATTACCGGTACGGCCAGATTGGACAGATAGCTCAGAGGTGTTGGGTTATTGTGATATCCAGGGAAAATTCCGGCCAGCACCGGTCCTAAAATGGGCTCAGGAAGCGGAATCTCAGCCCGACAAGCATCATGTTTGTGTAATGGATGAAATGAATCTGGCTCGGGTAGAACACTATTTTGCTGAGGTATTGAGCCAGATCGAAAACCGCCGTAAAGGTGATCATGGAGGATACGTTAGTGGCAACCTGATAAGCCAATCCCTACTAGAGGAAGATAAGGAATGGGAACACCAGGCGATACCAGCTAATATGGCCATTGTGGGTACGGTTAATATGGATGAGAGTACTTATGGATTCAGTCGTAAGGTGCTGGATAGAGCATTTACCATTGAGCTATCGGAAATAAATCTTGCTCGATGGCAAACCGAGGAAGAGTTAAATGTCACCAATACAGACTTGTGGCCAATTAAGGCCTGGTATCCCCGGGCAATCAAGCTAAGTGAGTTTGAATCACCAACCGAAGAGGAAGTCCAGATCATAGAACGGGTTATTGAGGTTTTAACAGGTATTAACAGCATTTTACAGCCAGCTCAACTGCAATTAGGCTATCGCAGTAGAGATGAGATAGCTTTATTTGTTTTGCATGCCCGAGAAATCGAAAGCTCATTTGTTACTCAAAGTGGTGAAAAAGTAGATCCTATGGATTTAGCCATACTAATGAAAGTACTTCCGAGAATTATGGGAGGAAGTTCGACCATAAGGCAGATCCTGATGGACTTATTGGCCTGGGCAAAGCATGGCGGACCGTCTTCTGAGTCAGACACAGAGGAAATAGTTAACCAGTGGATCGATGAAAAACGGCCCGCTGTCCTCAGGGGAGCTAGCTTCCCACGTACGGCAGCGCGCTTATGTCTTATGTGGGATAGATTAACCAATGAAGGCTTTACTTCATTTTGGATGTAACTGCTATGAAACGATTATTTCAATTGGAGACAGACAAAGTAATACTCCGTTTTAGCCAGGGAACTGGTAAACCACCGCGGGCATTGGATGACGAAAGAAATATTCTAGGAACGCTACTTATTCATAAACGGCGCAGCGATCTACAGTGGAGGAAAGTTTACCGAGATGTTCCAGGTGTTCCAGAGGATGCTTCTGTTTCGGTTGGACCTCGTTTATATGAAGAAACCAATTACAAAATATATGCCAAAGCAAATGGGGATTCACGAGTCAGCATTCACCATCGCGATCCAGTTATTCTGTCTGACTTGGATTACATAGATGGTGACAATTGTGTTTATGGATCTATCAACTTTAAATCTCAAGTCGGTAAAAGCCGTTTTTCGCTAATGGTAGATGGGAAGCCGGAGTTCGATTTTGAAGTAGAAGTATTTCCCTCTAAACTCAGTTATAAATCTGATTATGAACAGATGTTAGCTGAGGTTCAGAGTGTAATGACGTCCCTGGCCATGGAATATCTCAAAGCCACCTATCAACTGGGCACTTCATTGAGTGATAAATCCGCCCAAAACCTGGAGTGGATTACCCTTCTAGAAAACATACTGGGCGATTTGGAACAAGCACTTTTTTATGTCTCTAATCACCCTATCCGGGGATTACAGCGAGAAAATATCTACCGCCGTACTGAGCAGGTAAAAAAGGTTGATGCCCAGGTGCGGTCAGCTATTAGGCGTAACGCGGGTAAAGGAGATATAGTTGAACTGGCTAGCGGAATCAGAGCTCGACAGGTGATACCAGGGAGTCGTGCCCGGCAAACTCTCAATACCATGGAGCATAGGTGGCTGGCCCAACAGATTAATCTCATTCATCGGCGTCTGCAAGATATTTACCGTAAGGAGATGGCCATTTGGCAGAGGGATTCAAGGAATCAGACCAAACATCGCGCTAATGTCCTGACGAAGATTAAATCCTTTCAGCAGCGCATAACTGTTTTAAGAAAACTTAAACCCTTTGCGCTTGCCGAGGGATATGTCCCTCATAATTATGTATCTATGCAGCTATTAGGAGCTCCAGGTTATAAGGAAGCTTATAGAGCATGCTTGATATTGAGCTTAGGGTTACGGATTGAAGGAGGGCCTTTTAAGGTTTCTTTGAAAGATTTAAGTGTTTTGTATGAATATTGGTGTTACTTAGCTGTTCTTCAGTTAATAGCCGAGGAAACGGGTCAGCCTATTCCTGCTGAAAAGCTGGTCAAGGTAAAAAATAATGGACTGCAGATCCTATTAGAGCGTGGCAAAACCACCAGTATACCTTTTGAGGGTGAAGGCAATCGGGAAATAACAGTAAGCTACAATCCCAAGTTTTCGGGAGCAGACATGTTAGTTCCTCAGCAGCCAGACTTATTGATATCTTTGGAGGAAGATGACTGGCCTAAAGTTCACCTGGTCTTGGATGCAAAATATCGGTTAGATACATCGGAATATTACCGCAACCATTATGGCTCTCTAGGTCCACCGGAAGATGCTATAAACATAATGCACCGATACCGTGATGCCATTCTTGAGCGGCCCAATAAGGCAGCGGATGTTCCCCATAGAACCGTCATTCAGGCTGCAGCATTATTCCCGTGCTCATTTGACGAAAGTAGTAATTATGACACAAGCAAATTGTGGCGGACTTTACAAACCATTGGAGTGGGAGCATTACCGTTTTTGCCCGACAATAGACTCTGGGTAAGAAACTGGTTAAGGAGTCGCTTGGAACAGGGAGGCTTTACTACTGCGCATCGTACTATTGCCTACAATATTCATGAACAAGCCTTTGAATGGAGAATAGCTGCTAGCGAAGTGGTTCTTGTCGCCGTTTTACGTGGTGAGAATCCAGGAGAACATCTGGATTGGATTGCAGACCAGCGCTTATATTACATGCCGTTTTTTAGAACTCAACCGAGGCAGATGAATACACGATGGGTAGTATTTTACTCCCCTAAGGCTTTGCGAAAGCCAGGGGGAGTAACGCATCTAGCACCTGTGGAGAGAATGGATATTGTTAAGCGCAAGGCCATAAAAACTCCCTGGGCAGCCAAAAGAAACCCAGATGAACTGCAGGTATTGTACCACCTGGGAGAGATAAGAGAACTTGAGAGGACTATTGACAATTTAGACGAGAATGACAGAGGGTACGCTTTTCGGCGCCATCGATGGACGAGTCGTCTTGCCTTAGAACGCGCTCAGAATGTTAAAGAACTACTGCTGGAAACTGAGCCAGAATGGCGTCTATATGAAGATTTGCGAGCAGCAGGGATAGAGGTTTTTCTTGAACCCGGACCCGTTAAAATGATAGATCCAGACAATCCCCAGGGGCGGGTGAAGTTTGTTTTACCAAATGGCAGTAAGATTCGCTATGCAGGTTCTTCGGGTCATTTCTACCAGAGTGGCCAAGAACCAGGCCGCTATTTTCTAAAATACCAAGAGTTATTGGAGATGGTTACTGCTACTCTTGCCCTTTGACAGAAGGTGGCTCTCTATACATTCCTGGGAAGTATACCAGGATGAACTCAGTTATTGCCTGGTTTTTGAGGACCTGCTGATCTGTTCGATTTCGATGGATTATTGCCTTTGTCTCGACCGTTATTCTCATACTTGTCCGGCCTTTTATTGACCTTCTCGGATTTGTTGTTGTTTTTTAACCCCTTAGGTTGATCCTTGGGTAGTTCCTTTATTTTTTCATTATTAGGATTGGCGTCGCGGTTATTTATTGGTGACTTACCATTATTGATATCAGCATGGCTGTTACGTTTTTTAAGGGCATTCTGCAGTCCTTTATTCATTTCTTTCTCTATATTTTGCTTGAACTTTACATTCCGTTTATCTTTAGGTTGGGCAGACAAGGGGAATTTGGCAGGTGCGCTATGGGGCTCCAGACTTTCTTCGTTTAGGGATTTATCAATTATAATTTCGACTGCCTTTTCTACCCTTTGTCCAGTTAAATTCGACTCCCGCAGTATGGTTGCGCCCTTGGCATCTAGAGGGCGAACCATGACGACCCTGTTCCAGCGGTTTACACCCAATTCCAGCGAAGAGGAGACCTGGGCATACGCCTGAACCGCAAAGAAATCCCAGGTACCTAGAGTAAGAGCCAATAACAGGACTGCTATCATGGCATAGCGCTTCTGCATCGTAGCCGAGTTTCCATAGTAATACTCTCCTACTTCGAGGGGCTTTTTTGTCTTGATGCGTTCAAAATTTCCCTGAGGTGTCATGATGATTGCCTGCCCATCGTTGTATTCCATTACTACGCCTTTGATTCGAGCCATTTTTCTCCCCTCCTCGGTTGCGGTAAGACATACGGTTTAAGATATCCCAAATCATTGATATGAATAAGTACCGTGGCAATTATGTATTTTCGATATCTATCCAAAATATTGCGGTTTACGTGATACTGTTCCTCCAATATTTTGTGGGGGAGCATACCCTTATCCATCAGATAAGAACTCAGTGCCTGGTCTTGTGCTATGATCAGGGCTGCCCGTTGGGCTTCTTCCCTGGTTCGCGCCTGGCGGGGCGATCCGTCGACCAGCATCCCAAAAGTCAAATCAAATTGGGCCAGTAGTTGGGCGAGGGTCTTTATCTCCTGTTTCCTGGCTATATCATCAATAATATCTTCAAAGAAAGCGGTCTCGATTGCCTTGGTCAAATATTCGGTTTCCTTCCGGAACAGCACCAGACCGGGCTTGCGTTTCTTCTTTCTCAACTCATCAATAGTTCGGTTTTTTATGGCCTGTCCCAGATACATCATAAAAGATCCCCGGTCAGAGGAATACTTATCCAGCACATTAAGAATTACATCGGGTATTATGGCAGCCTCTTCATCTCCGGAATCTATATATTTGCCACATGTCTTGGCTATCACCCGCAGGCCAAACTGCACCAGATAATCATAAATCTCATCCAGAGCATGTTCTTCCCCGGCCTGAAATCTTTGCACACACTTATCCACGAGATCATTTATGGCGTTTTTGCCTGGATCGATCATTACGGTCCTCCTGGAAAATACCTGGCTGATATGTGAATTCTATCATACAGTGCTGCAGAGATTCATCGGCTATAAACTGAGGACTGCTCTCAAAGCAGCCCTCAGACCGTAAAATGTACGGGGTGTCTATCTGCTTGGGACTTCGTTTTTCAGGCAGCTTAATTAATTTGCAACGGTATTTATTCTTATCAGGACGGCTTTATCATCCTTAACTAATATCCTGATACGGCTGCCTGCTGTGATATTATCCAGGTCATCGACTTTCCTGCCATCCACAAATATGATCGTATCTTCATCAGCTTCAACTTCGATATCTCGGCTATTATTGTTTACTATAACTGTATAATTGCCGTTTCTATCGGGAACCGATGCCTCTTCAAAAGTACCGATCACCTTGGCCTGGTCAAACCTATGTAAAACATTGTCTTCTAGGTTGCCTAACATCACAGCCATCTCGCAACGTTTGAGCACCCGATGGGGATGAAACTTGCCGTCCAGATCACCATTCACCAATCTCAGCTTACGCATATTTCCAACCACTTGCCGGTATTGTTCCGGTATCTCCTGCCAGTCTTTAAATTCCTGGAGGTTCCGGGGTAGGTTCTCGGTATCATCGGCTATTCGAGCCATGTAAAGACAGATTTCATAACGTTTGATACCTTGGTTAGGATTAAAGGTCTTTAACTCCTCCTCCAGAACAATTCCTTTATCGTAAGCGATCTGCACACACTTTTTACCCCAGTCAGGGATTTTTTTCAGCAAGTTCTGGTTGTCGGCAAAAAACTTCTCGGTATCCTCATCTAGTTCATAGTCTTCCAAATCGACCCCTTCGGTGTTTAGCAACATTATGATTGCTTCCAGATGGGTCAAAGGTTCATTGGGATTAAAGCGATTTTTTTCGTCCCCGTTAACGAATCCTAGCATCTTGGCTTCCAGAACGGCTTCCCGGGACCATTCTCGTTCCATGTCGATAAAATCGAAACCGCCTCCCTTAATATGGGCCTTAGTCGCCATTTTATGGGGATGGCCGTGGCCTTTGAATCCCTTATTGCCGTTGCCTTGAGCACTTGCCACCCCGGCACATATGACCAGAATAAACATTGCTAAAATCGCTATGCTCAGTCTTTTTCGCATCTCACTACTCCTTCCTTACTTTAATTATTTATTAATACGTAAACCGAATCGCAAAATGGAGGTCAACCAAGCATCTGTTTTTGTTAATGGCAAAAATATTTTTTCCCGAGGCAATAAAGAGGCATTTAACGATGCTTTGGACTTGGCGGCTATACTTAAATGAGACTTTTGCATAATTCAAAAAAATGCCTTTAAAAAGGGTAGCTAAATCTATCTACCGCAAACATAAAAACAGTTATTACCATATTGGTGAAATAGTAATGGTCAAATTATGCTGATTGCCAAAATAAAGGCAGACTACCCCCTTTAAAGTGTTTAGTTCTTTAAAAACCCTATAAGTTCAGGCTATGCAGCCAAGGATTGGGTACTGCTATCTTGGTTAACTGCTATTACAGCTGCAATCATAGTTATAGCACAGAGGTACGCATGGGTTTCCACTTTGGTTATTTTCCTAACGTTTAACCCAGTTTCTAATCCCAGATTTTCCTTGAAGCGGCTGAAACAGCGCTCTGAATAGGTACGCATATTGTATAACTTTTGCCAATTTGCTGTACCCCTATGGGGAGTTGAGAACAACCGGGGATCGTCCTTTACTCTGGTTTTTACCACCATTCCATAGTTGCTATCTGAACACCAGGCAGAGCCAAATTGACAATCGCATTTACCCATAACATGAGGGCATCTGAACTTGTTTACTCCCCGGCAGGAACCCCAGTATACCATCCGATAACCAGCAGAACAGATGGGAGTTCCATCCCAATCAAAACCGGCTGGAGGCT
>Ga0209722_1001450_pt1 | contig 20767 bp, 18 predicted proteins | sample BioC12SIPDNA_2_FD_185745 | JGI IMG/M metagenome (GOLD analysis project Ga0209722, IMG submission 185745) | Anaerobic biogas reactor microbial communites from Washington, USA - Biogas_R1_A C12 SIP DNA (SPAdes) (version 2) | ecosystem: Engineered > Bioreactor > Anaerobic > Unclassified | place... | reverse complement strand
AGAAGGGATCGCGCAACTCGCTTAGGTGAAGCACAGGTATGATGCTTTCAAGACAAGAAAATACCTTAAGAGAGGGGCTTGGATTGCTTTTGGGGAAAAGGTTAGGTGAACACCTTCCACCTTCCCCAAATAAGGAGAATCCAGATGCCTTATGTAGCTAAAAGGACCCGTCGCGAGCATTGTAAGCCAAAGTCACGGAGCCGCCAATCGCTCCAGAAACCCCGCGGAGTCATCAGCCCCCGCGTCCAGAAGGTCGGGGGTGACCGATTTGCGATCGTGTGCGTCGATCCGGCCAAACACCGGTCCGAGTGGATGATGGCGGACTATTTTGGAAATCTGCTTATCAAGCCGCAGACAGTAGAGCACCGGGCAGTCGACTTCAAGTTGGCCATCGCGCAGATTCGGGAAGCCCAGCAACAGCACGATATTCAAGACACGATCGTCGTCGTGGAACGGACGGGCAGCTACTACCTGGCTCCCAAACGGGCGTTTGCCAAAGCCGGCTTTGAAACACGCGTCGTTCATCCGTTCGCAACGAAGCAGTACCGCGTGCCGGCCGATCCCGGGAACAAGACCGATGAAACCGACCTGTATGCTCAACACCGAGCGGCCGTGGCCGGTTTCGGATTGTCCGAGTTTGAGTTGGAATCCCCGTATCGAGAATTGCAGCTTCGAGCGCGACATCGACGCAACCTCGTCGAAAAGTCCACCGCGATGGCCTGCCAGATTCGCGAGCATCTGCACCTGTCGCTGCCCGGCTATGCCAGACTGTTCGACCATCTGTTTGAGCAGCAGACGGCGCTGGCTATCGCGCGTTGCTGTGAATCACCCACCAAGCTGATCGAGCTCGGTCGAGCCGGTCTGATCCAGTATTTACAGGAGACTAATATCAGGCACCAGATTCGGACCATTGACAAAGTCCTCTGCTGGGCGTCGCAGACGGCCGACGATGCGATCCAGGACGGCCCCCTGCATCATGCGATCTGGACCGATTTGCACGCACTCTATCGGCAATTTCGGCAGCATATCCTCGTTTCGGAACGGGAACTTGCCCGGTACCTGGTGCAGACTCCGTACATCCGCTTGCTGGCGATTTCCGGAATCAACGTGGTTTCAGCCGCCGAGTTGGCTGGCGAGATGGGACCCATTTCGCGATACGCCAATGCAAATGCCATTACCGGACGAAGTGGGCTCTACCCGTCACGACATCAAAGCGATCAAACGGACTGCGATCGCGGCCCGATCATCCGCCAGGCAAATCGCCGCCTGCGCTGTGTGTTGATGCGGATCGCGGACAACCTGGCTTGCCATTGCAGTTACTACCGTGGACAAGCAGATGTCGATGAAACGCGGGGCATCGACAAGCGGGCCATCCGCGTCAAGATCGTCAAGAGATTCAGCCGACTGGCCCTGGCTTGCGTTGGAGGCGACGAACCGATGAGGCATCCGTGTTTCCAACAGCCGGACTCGATCGTGGAAAAACTGCGGGACTTTTATCACGAACATCAGATGCCCGTTGATCTGCTGCTTGCCGATCTGGAAACAGCAGTTGGGCAACTACCCTACGAAACGCGAAATCGCGAAGCAGAGATTGTCGCCAACGTATTACATCAGCGAGCGAGGCGACGCCGAGGTGCCCGCCCCATCGGTGAACTGCTACCGGCGATCCTTGCCCAGTTAGGAGTCACGACCACAGAAGACAAAACCAGGGATCGGCCCTGAACTCGTGTGAGGATCCACACCGCCTTGAAGCACAATGGCAGTCTCTGCCACAGAGGTGAATGGCGCTCTGCTGGATCACCACCGCCTGATAAGGCAGTTTGGGGCCGCCCCTCTTATGCATTACCTGTTTGGCGATCCGTGATCATCAACACGGCAGAGAGGATCCTCACACGATGGCCCATCGATCGATCCCTCCGGAACACTCGCAAGGCCACCCTCAGGGTGGAGCGAAAAACGTACGCAGTTACAAAAAAATGTCCCCGCCCTACTTGAAATCCCCATGGCAGTCACCCGTGCAGGTTGGCCAGAATCTGCCACCCGCTGGCTGGTAGACCGCGTCGCCTGCTCCGGTGGAGTTGATCAGGCCGTGACTTGGTCGAACGACACAGAGCAGGCTCCCAGGAGTTCTTGCCTCCACGTTCAGCTATACCGCCGTAACGTTCTTCTGCGAATCCGCGGCGGCCAGGACTCGGAACACCTGCTGCCCCCCTCCCGGAATCCTGGACGGCTCAGCGTCCGTGTGGGATCAGGCAGAATTGAAATCGTGGCGACCTCCCCCGAGTCCTCCAAGCCGTCTTCGATTGGCCGTTCGTTGGATCGTGTTTAGACCCCACCCACGGATTCCGGTTCCCTCGTTCAAGGTTCGAGTCCCTGCGGGGTATTCTCTGTAAGTCAATAAAAGAGAAGCACTTATAACGATCGGGCAAGGGCAGCTTCTGCCGTTTTCGGGCTAACCCTTCGTGCCGGCGAAACTGCGGAGCCCACGGTGGCGAGGCCGATCCCGAAACGATGCGTTCCTGGTCGCCAATGTCGGCGAAATCCTCGAGAAACATGAGCCGTCAGGGCAAATATTCAAGCAGAATCGGCAGGGCTGTCGAGTTAGAGGGAATTGCGCCCGACCACCCTCGGACGCGTGCGTCCTGACTTCCATGCCCGGGATGGGGCACGATTGACCACCCTGCGGCAACCTGTTAGCATTATTGGTTTATCGCGTTGCACGGTCCAATGCGGTGAAGTCGCTTGTTTCCCGACCGACACGTTCTCAACGCCGGACAACCCGCGGGTGGGGTTCACCCGAAATGGGGAGAGAGCCGGTGTGCCCTTTGGTTTCAGGAGAAAGTATCTGTGGCAACCGTTCTCGTCAAGCAATTGATCGAAGCAGGAGTACATTTCGGACACCGCGCCAGTCGCTGGAACCCGAAAATGCGGCCGTACATCTATGGTCGGCGCAACCTCATCCACATCATCGACGTCCGCGAGACGATTCGCGGTCTGCTCCGCGCTCGCAAGTACGTCCAGCAGGTTGTGGAGGGGGGCAGCCTGGTGCTGTTCGTGGGCACCAAGCGGCAGGCGTCGGAAACGATTGAGCAGCAGGCCTCGCGTTGCGGCATGCCGTTCGTGAGCGATCGTTGGCTTGGCGGTACGTTGACCAATTTCCGCACGATTCGCAGCCGTCTGGGACGCCTGGAGGAACTCGAGGCGATGCGGGCCGGGGACGAGCTTGCGACCTACTCGAAGAAGATGCAATCGGCACTCAACCGCGAGTATCGGAAGATGTACCGGAACCTGAACGGTATCCGCGATCTGAACCGTCTGCCCGACTGCTTGATCGTGATCGATCCGAAGAAGGAAAAGAATGCGATCCGCGAGGCCCAGAAACTGGGGATCACGACGATCGCCTTGATCGACACGAACTGCGATCCGGATGAAGTGGACCTGCCCATTCCGGGCAACGACGACAGCATTCGCTCCATCGAGTTGATCTCGTCGCTGCTGGCGGACGCCGTCCTTGCCGGCAAGGCGACTGCCGGCCGACGAAGGCAGGAACAGACCGAGGGCGCCGGCGAACCGGCCACTGTCTAGATTGGCTGGACTTGTCGGGGCAGCCGCGTTTGTCGGGGACCCGAGGAGTCCGTGCCCGTCGGGGCGTTAAAACCGTGCGGCTCCGAGAGATCTGCAAGCGGGACGCTCGATGATTTCGGGCGTCCTTTTAGGGCATTGAGCCCAATTCTCCAAAACACCACGAATTGAGAGACGAATCCGAGGAGGTTCTCTAATGGCGAATATCACGGCGGCAGCAGTGAAATCCCTGCGCGAGCGGACGGGCTTGCCCATGATGGACTGCAAGAAGGCCCTGCAAGAGGCGGGCGGCGATGAAGATGCGGCGATCGAACTGCTGCGCAAAGCCGGCAAGCAGACGATGGACAAGCGTGCCGACCGCGAAACCTCGACGGGCCGGGTGGCGATCCACATGGATGCCGGAGTCGGGGCCATGGTCGAGTTGCTCTGCGAGTCGGCCCCCGTGGCCAACAACGAAGAGTTCGTGGCTCTGGCCCAGGATCTGGCCAAGCAATTGGCCACCGGGCCCGGTGCAGCAACGCCCGACGAGTTGCTCGATCAGCCGTCGCCTTCCGATCCGTCGAAGACGCTTCGCTCCGTGTTCGACGACCTGAACAATCGCATTCGCGAGGTGTTCCGGTTGAATCGTATTGCCCGGATCGATGCTACGTGCGGCGGATACGTCCACCACAACGGCGGCGTCGGCGTGTTGCTGGAGGTCGAAGGCGACAACGCCGTGTTGGCCAAAGACATCTGCATGCACGTTGCGGCCATGCGGCCCCTGGTGGTCGCCGTCGAGGAGCTGGATCAGGCCATGGTGGCCAAAGAACGCGAGATTCTCACCGAGGCTGCTCGACAGGAGGGTAAGCCCGAGAACATCATTGCCAAGATGGTGGAAGGGCGGCTCCGCAATTTCTATGCGGAGCGCTGCCTGAACGAGCAACCCTTCGTCAAGGACGACAAGCAGACGGTCGCCCAGGCGGCCAAGGCGGGCGGATTGAAGATCGTGCGGTTCGTTCACTGGGAAGTCGGCAAGGAGTAGTTCCATGTCAGGTCAGTTGGAGGCGGCAGACGGCCGGCGCCCCAGGCGGGTCATCCTCAAGATTTCCGGAGAGGGATTCTGCCAGGCCGGCGAGCGGGGCATCGCCATGGACGCCGTGGTCCATCTGGCCGAGCAGACCCGCCGCGCCGCGGAAACGGGTGCGCAGATCGCCGTCGTCATGGGCGGCGGCAATATCCTCCGCGGCGCCCAGTTCACCTCGGGCAACTCCGCCATCCACGAGGCGACGGCCCACTATATGGGAATGCTGGCGACCGTGATGAACGGCCTGGCCCTCCAGGACGCCCTGGAATCGCTAGGCTGCGATACGCGGTTGATGACCGCCATTCGCATGGAAGGCGTGGCCGAAACCTACATCCGACGCCGGGCACGTCGCCACCTGGAGAAGGGACGGATCATCCTGCTTGCCGCCGGAACGGGCAGCCCCTTCGTCACCACCGACACCGCGGCCGCCCAGCGCGCCCTCGAACTGGAGGCCGACGTGCTCCTCAAGGCGACCCGAGTGGACGGCGTTTTCAGCGACGATCCGGAGAAAAACCCGCACGCCGTTCTCTACGGGGAGTTGACCTACGACGACGTGTTGCGGCAGAATCTCCGGGTGATGGACCCGGAAGCGATTGCCAAGTGCATGGAGTACAAGATGCCGATCATGGTGTTCAACTTCAAAAAGGAAGGGAATATCGAAAAGGCGGTCCGCGGCGACCGCGTCGGCACGTTGGTGATCCCGAAGAAGACCGAAGCGTAATCCGCCCTTGCTTGCCCATGACCCGAGGCCGCTCGACATGACCGAAGAAGAGATTCTGCTGGACGTCGAAGAACGCATGGAGAAGGCCGTAGCACGGCTGAAGAGTGATCTTGCCGGGATTCGCACCGGGCGTGCCAATCCGGGGCTGGTCGACTCGCTGCGAGTCGAAGTCTACGGATCACCCTGCCCGTTGAAGCAGATCGCGGCCGTGGCCTGCCCCGAGCCGAACCAGATCGTGATTCGGCCTTTTGATCCAGGGACGCTGAAAGACATCGAGAAAGCCATCCAAACCAGCGATCTCGGCTTCAATCCCCAGAACGACGGCAAACTGATTCGCTTGAGCATTCCGCCCTTGTCGATGGAAGTTCGGCGGAAGATGGTGGCACGTGTCAAGGAACTCTGCGAGGAGGCTAAAGTCGCCGTTCGCAACATTCGCCGCGACGGCAACAAGCTGGCCGACAAATCCGAGAAGGACAAAATCCTTTCCGAGGATCAACGGGATAGCGTCAAGGACGAGATTCAAGAGCTGACCAAGAAATACGAGGCCGACGCAACAGAACTCGCGAAGATTCGCGAGAAAGACGTTCTGGACGTCTGAATGGCGCCGCGTGATTCCCGGAGCATTACTCGTTTAACGCCCAGCCGAAGGCGCCGGCCGCACTGCGGAAGCCGGCGCCTTCGGCTGGGCGTTAAACGACTGCACTATAGCGGGTCCAGGTTCTCAGACTGCACCCAAGTGACGCTGCCCAACTAGCGCAACGCCGGCAAGGTCTTGGGCTCGTATTCGTGGCCCCGGTCGCGGATGACTTTCATGGAGATGATCTTGTCCGGCTCGCCCGGGTTTTCCTTTTCGGGATCGCGACGCTTGATCTTTGCCAACTGATCGAAGCCTTCGATAACCCGGCCGAACACCGTGTGATGGTTCGGCGACGGCGGACCGTCGAGCCCAATGGCAGGGGCAAAGCAGAGGAAGAACTGGGATCCGCCGGTATCGGGACCCGCGTGGGCCATGCTGAGCGAGCCGCGGAAGTGCTTCCGGCTGTCGGGACGCACGCATTCGCATTCAATCCGGTAGCCGGGACCTCCCGTGCCGGTCCCCTCGGGACATCCGCCTTGGGCCATGAAGCCGGGCAATACCCGGTGGAAGGTCAAACCGTCGTAGAAGCCTTTCTTCACCAGGGAAATGAAGCTGGCCACGGTGTTCGGGGCTTCGTTCTCGAACAGCTCGACGATCATCTTGCCGTGCTGGGTGGTAATCTCCACACGCGGCAGATCGTCGGCCTTGGCCTCAGCTTCCCGGATCTTCTTCTCATTGGCCCATTGGTCCTTGTAGTAGTCGATCTGGGCCTTATGGAGCTCCGCCTTCTCGTCGAGTGCGCCCCCGTCGTCGGCGACCTTGAAATACTTCTCCGCCACATCGAATCGATTGGTGCAGAACGCGGCCTCGCCGGTCAAGGCGTAGACTTGCGGTGAGTCGAGGCCCCCGTCAATGAGCGACTGCCCCAAATCGAAGGCCTTTTCATAGTCGTCTGTCTGGCTGTCCCAACTGAGAATGCCCAACAGAAACCGCGTGATCTCAGGATCCTGGTTGGGAGCTTCTTTGAACGCCTCCACGGCCGCCGCAACCAGATCGCCTTGCATGGTCTCGCCTTGAGCGATCAACTCAGCGTATCGCTTGGAGATCTCCGCGCGGCGATCCAAATCTGCCTCCGGGTATTGCTTGTACTTGAGATCGCGGAGTTCTGTAAGGATCTTCTTCCATTTGCTGAACAACTCAGCGAAAGCCTGAGCCTTCGGGCCACCGGCCGGCGTCTTCGCCGCCGGCGCCGCGGGCTGGTCGGCTGGTTTCGCAGCTTCTGTTGCCGCCGGAGCCGTCGCTTGCTCCGCCGCCTCGGGGGAGTTGTCTCCTTGGGAGGCGTCCTGGGCGATAAGGACCGATGTGCCAATCATCACGAACAGGATGCCGGCCATGGTGAACGCCATTCGCTTCATCTTCTACTCCTGCATCTGCAAGGTACCGCCAGTAGCCGGCCGTTCTACGGGCAGCAGACGCGGCTACCGACTTTGACCCAAATGGCGTAAACTGGACGTTCGCAGCTTATGGACGCTGCAGTATCCAGATACCCCACTCCGATTGCGACCAGACTACCACACGCGACGCCGCTTGTCGCGGGGAGTCGGCGCGAGCTCCGCCCGGTTTCTCTACGCTTTCCCTCGACCGATTGGTTCAGCCCCAATGCCAAAACGCAAACACTCAGGCAAGACACGGAAACCAGGCTCGGAGAGCCGGCGAGTCGAGCCCGTCGGACTGCGGATCGTCGGCGGACGACTGCGTGGACGGAAGCTTTGCTACGGGGGAGATACTCGCGTGCGCCCGATGAAGGATCGGACCCGGGAAGCCATCTTCAACCTGCTGGGGCCGTCCGTCAAGGGGATGTGGGCCGTCGATCTGTTTGCCGGAACCGGGGCCATGGCCCTCGAAGCCCTCAGTCGCGGGGCCGCCGGGGCCGTGCTGATCGAACGACACCTGCCGACGGCACGGCTGATCGCTGAGAACATCCGAGCCGTTGGGGCCGACGCCGAATGCACCGTGATTACCGCCGACGCCTTCCGCTGGGCGGCCGAACCGAGCCCGATCAGCGACCGGCCATGGGTCGTATTCTGCTGTCCCCCCTACGACTTCTTCGTCGATCGTCAACAGGATATCTTGCATCTGATCGAGACGATGTACCAGCGGGCACCTCTTCGCAGTGCACTGGTGGTTGAATCGGATGATCGCTTCGACCATGCCTCGCTTCCCGGAACCGAGGGGTGGGACACGCGGCGGTATCTGCCGGCACACGTGGGGATTCTCTGGAAGGAATAGTCTCCTTGTCCGTTGCCCATGAATCAGTTTGGGCTGGCGGACGAAAAGAACCTACCAGTTAGACGCTCAAGGATAGGAAAAAAGGCGTGGACGTTATCAACATCGAAACGGTCGAACCGTTCACCACCAAGGACGGTTCCCAAATCCGCGAACTCTTGGCCCACCGAAACTCGTGCATCCGTAACCAGTCGCTGGCTGAGGCTCGCCTTCCCCCCGGCGCATCGACCATCGGGCATCGACACCTGGCAACCGAAGAGATCTATTACGTTCTCGACGGAGAAGGAACGATGCAAATCGGTGAGAACCGGCGACAAGTGAGAGTCGGGGATGCTATCGCCATCCCCCCCGGAGAGTTTCATCAAATAACCAATACAGGTCAAAAGACTCTTAAGTTCCTCTGTTGCTGTGCCCCCTGCTACGAGCACGATGACACCATATTGGGGGAGTAAGTGGTGTCATTCCTTCGCTGCTCAGCACAGGCGGATCTGTCACCCTAGGCATAATCGGAGTTTCTGAAAACTCACGCTTTACTCACATACTCCAAATTCCCGATCTTAACCGTAAGGGACTATACACGGATTCGGGTATTTGGAGATCGTGATGAGCCGGCAACAGAAAGAGCCGACTTGGCCATTCCTCTGCATTCTGGCTTGCTTGTTCGTGCTGAGCGCGGCAGCGCCACGCGCGTGGGAGAAGTCGATACGCACCCACGATCCGCATCCCTCCGAGAAGGCCATCTCAGAGACGGAGACGTGCGATGACGGAATACAGGTTGTCGCATACGCGGAGGAAGTCAGTGATGATTCGTCCTCCGATCAGGTTCCAGAAGACTATTGCCCGACGATCTCCTTGATCGCCCCGGCGCCCGTAGAACCGTTGTCGACGGCGGGGACAGACGGCTTTGTTGTGGTTGCTCCCAGTCCTCGCATCGGCCAACAGGCATCTGAAGCAATTACAGCGGATACCGCGGGGGGGGAAGAGAGTGCGGGCGTGGAGTTGTTGGAACTGCTTCCGGCTCTTCCGACGGAAGAGGACACGTTCTCGCCGGACGTGGAAGCGATGCCGCCCGCCGAGGAATCCGAGTCCGGAGCCGAAATGGAATCCGAGTTGCCGGCAGATGGAGAGGCCGGCTTGGAAGCCCACACTGAGATGGAGCCTTCCGTCGCGGTCGACGATGCTGCCGAAGTGGCGGACGATCGGGACATGAGCGCCGTGGATGGGGTGTCGGTGCTCTCGCAAGAGGACGTTGCGGGACTGGCGGCCGAGAACTCCCGGACCCGCGAAAATGCCGACAGGTCGGTTTCTGCTTCCATCATCGAGGCCTTGGAGCCTTTGAAATGGGATTGCGAAACAGGCCGGTGGGCTCATGACGTGACCGAGGCTGTCACCCGAGCGTCGGCGGAACTACTGGCCGGCCTGCCGGCGGCGAAACAGTCGGTGGCGCGGTTGTCCGTTCTCGGTCGCGACGGAGTCGCTCTGGCTAAACAGCGGGAAGAGACCGAGAGTCACAGGCCGCTGGCTCGCGTGTTGATGATGCTGCATCGGCGGGTTCAAGTCTGGGAGCAGCTTGCGGCGCTTCAGGAAGGCAGACAGAATCAGCCGGAACCGGTCGATTGGCAGCAAGTGAGGCATGCCGTTGTGCAGATGAAGGACCTGACCGCCGGCGCCGAAAACGGATCGGCCTGGGGTTCATTTCTCGAATTGGACGCTCTGGCCCAGATCGTGGAGCGGGGGGAATCGGGACTGAGCAGCGACTATCGGACGCTCGTTCAGTATGTCATCCTCAAACTGCAAGTCGAAGACGTTTCCGAGGAACAACGCACGTTTCTCGAGTCGCAGGATGTCGCCAATTTCAAGCGCGCCCTCAAGACGATTGCCGCCGAACCAGTCGATGCTGCGGCATGGTTGACCTCGCAGGAAAACCTCGAGCGAACCGGTTCGAGGGACGCGGCCGAACACCTGGCGGTCGAGCGTCTGAAGCTGTCGGTATCGAATCTGCCCGCTCAGGTCGAGTTGGCTCGCCGGATCGAGGAACTCTATTGCGATTCCAACGTCCGCATCGCCGTGACCGGCTACCTGCTCAACCGGTTGCTCCCCGATCGGGAGCCCGAGTATCAGTGGGTGAGGGACACCGTCCTTGGGCATCCGGTTCGCGGGCGCAGCACGACGATTGCCGAGGTCGGTGTGGCCTTGGTTCCGGACGCTCAACGGATGCGCGCCGCTCTGACGGTCGACGGGATTGTGTCGGCGTCGACCTCGTCCACGGCAGGACCGGCTACCTTTTTCAACGGCAGCGAGACGGAATACTCGGCCGTCAAGGAACTCGAACTGACTGCGGCCGGAATCCGATTCCGGCCCGCCGAAGTGACGGTCGACAACCGCATGTGGCTCCGTCAGGTCCGAACCGAATTCGACGGAGTTCCCCTATTGAGCTCACTGGCTCAATCAGTGGCACGATCGCAGCACGAGGCGAATCGCCCGGCGATACGCCGAGAGATGAATCGCAAGGTTCAGAGTCAGGCAGAGAGACAGATCGACGAAGAAATCGATGCTCGTCTGGGCGAGTTGAACGATCGGCTGCAGAAGCGTCTCCTCAATCCGCTGGCGGCCATGTCGCTGCGCCCCGAAGTGATCGAGGCCCAGACCACCGAAGCACGCCTGGCGATGAAACTGCGGCTGGCCGGTCCGAGCCACCTGGCCAGCAACACGCCCCGCCCGTGGGCACCTTCCGACAGCGTTCTCAGCTTTCAGGTGCATCAATCCGCGTTGAACAACGTCCTCTGCGGACTGCGATTGGACGGCGCCACGTTGACGATCAAGGAACTGCGAGACCGCATCGCGACGAGCTTCAATCGGCCCGAACTGCTTGAAGAAACCACCGAGAACGACGACGTTTCGATTGCTTTCGCCGAGAACGACGCGGCTCGAATCGACTTCGAGGACGGCCGCGTTGCCGTCTCCCTGGCGATTTCCCGGCTCCGTGCGGACAACCGGCAATGGCGGGATTTCCGAGTCTGTGCCTATTACCGGCCCGAAATGTCCGGGCAGTCGGCAACGCTCGTGCGAGACGGCGTGGTGGAGTTGATCGGACCGATGCGGATGGCGTCGCAGATCGCACTGCGAGGCATCTTCAGCAAGACGTTTGCCAAGGGACGCGAGTTGCCGATCGTTCCGCAGGAAATCACCGCCGACCCGCGATTGCGGGGACTGCAGGTCACGCAGGTCCACGCCGACGATGGCTGGTTCGCCCTGGCCATCGGGCCGGAGCGGATCGAGCCGGCGGTGGCCAACAGCGCGGGGCCGGCAACGGTCAAGTAGCTTGCCTCACTCGGCAACCGGCTGTCCCTCGGCCAGGAAGGCGTACTGCGCCAGTCGCGATCGAACGGCATAGCTCCGAAAGTAACTGTGCCAAGAATGGTCTCGACCCACCTGCGACTCGACCCCCACGGTTTCCAGGACAGGGCCGGACTGCGCGAGCCGCGTCGAAGAGGCCGGGCTGGCGAATCCCAAAGCGTTCGACGAGTCGCATCGTCGCATCCGGGGATAGAGCCGAAGCACAGGGTCGCAGCAGTTTCGCGTGATGAACATCTGCTCGACGGCCCCGAGGGCCTGCCCGTTGCGGCTTCCCGGGCTCAGCCATTCGCAATCGAGCGCGGCGGCCACCAGCATGACGCGAACGGGTCGCCGGTCCTGCCCCGGGCTCGTTCTTCCCAACAGCGTACCTCCCTGGGCCAAGTGGAGCGCCCCGCCGATGATGCGGGCTCCGAAACTGTATCCGATCAGCGTCACGGGAGTCTGGAGGGGCAGATGATCGAGCCAGGCCGCCAGATAGAAGCTCTGCACGTCGCTTCGTCCCGCCTTGACCAGGGCGTCGTTTCTTGGACCGCCGCGAATCTGATCGGCCGGCCACGACCAGATCACGAATTGGAACGGACGACCTCCGGATTCACACCGCAATCGTTGATACACGGGCCAGCCGTCATTGACCGCGTCGCAGAAACCTGCCCGGTTCCCATGAACAAACACAATGACCGGCCTGTCGGCCGCCGCCCCCGCAAAGAAGGCCTCCGAATCGGCCTGCTCCCAGCCCGCGCAGACCCCTCGCGAAACCTGGTAAGAAAACCGCTCGGGGCCAATTCCCGTCGGGCACGAAAACGGAACGCAACGCGTACTCACAATCCAGGCTTCGTCCGTTCCTTCAAGCGGAATGGTCCGGTCTTGTCGGGCATTGCCGGACGAATTGCCGGAGGCGGTTGCCGCCCGGCCATGCGATAGAAGCAGGCTTCCGGCAACGACGAATACGAAGAAGAAACGCCCGGTTCTCCACTCACCGTCAGACTTCCACATGACTGCAGCCCTCAGGGACTCGCGCTGGGTGCCTCGTAGGGGTTTCGTAGACTCTTCTGCTCAGTGAAAGTGTAGCTCTTGATCAACGCGAAGTCAGTCGTCCGGCGAAGAAATGTTGCAAAAAGTCCACTCGTTGCGTTTGCACATCGCAGTCGGCGGGGTAGAGTTGTCTGGCCTGGATTTGCTGGAGAACGGCCGGAATGGATAGGAGAAGAGAATCATGAGGAAGATGCTGGTTCTAACAGCGCTGGTTCTGCTGGCAGCCGCGATGGCCGGCTGCAGGTACTGCGACGGCTTGCGACGCGGATCGCTTACCCAAAGCTGGAATGCCCCCGTGTCCTGCTACGAAGGCTGCACCGTTTGCACGCCGGAAGAACCTTGTGGAGCCTGTGAGTCCTGCGGGGACGGATCGTCGATCACGACCACCACGACAAAAGCCCCAACAGAGCCCCCCGTGCTCCCCTACCCGGGCCAATGATTGGCCGGTCCCAGTGAATTGCCGGTTGTCGGTTCTGGTTGAGAAACCGAAGCCTAGAACTGGCGGTTATCTTGCCGCTCTTTCGGGCCCTTTCAGTCGAAGACACCCTTCCCAAATCCACCCCGTTCCGATTGGGAACGGGTGGATTCTTTCCGAAACGACGGGGCCTTGTGAGGGCCTCGCGGCGCTTCAGCTTGTTGGACCTGGGTCGGCTTCAACGGCGGCCTTTCCTCTTCCACCGCGGCCTCGTACTGGTCGAAGTCGTCGTAGCTCGGCCGGTAGTCGGGCTTCGTCGATTCCGATAGCTCTCTCTCGAAGGCGGTGATGACCTTCTGTTGAATGAGTTCGCGGCATGCACTGTTGATGGGATGGGCGATATCGGCGTACAGCTTCGCCCGGCCCTCCTCGTCGCGCAAGGCCTCCGGTTCCTTCAAACGTGCCCCGCATTGGTTGCAGTACGCCGCACGCAGATGGTTCTTGCAGCGACACTTCTGGCAATGGGCTGTGAGCTTCCGGCTGGGCATGGCCACAAACGGACCGCCCGTGCCTTCAATGATCTTCAGATCGCGCACGACAAAACAATCGTCGAACGTGATTGAGCAGAACGCTTTCAGGCGTTCGCCGGGCTCTTCCATGAGCTTGATGCGAACCTCAGTGATCTCCACGGCCTTACTCCTTGTAGTTCGGGCCTCATGGTGCACGTTCAAAGTCCACTCTGCAGTCTTGGGGAGAGCCCCCAACCTGGCAAGGTCTGCCCGTCGCCGTCGCGCCGGCATTGCCCGGACGAACGGCAACCGGCCTCTCCGACCTCACTCAGCGGTATCCCCGAACCGCGTACGCTTTTCCAAGTCCAAATGATTCCAATCGCCGTGCCACACGCCGCGCGTGGCGGGCGTGCCGGCACAGGCCGAAGTAGCACGTGCCGCTCCCGGTCATCTGATGTCCGCTACAATCGAGTGACTCAAAGGCTCGCCGGATCCGTGCGATCCACGGCGTCAGATCGCTGGCAGCCGATTCCAGACGATTGAAAAGGCACGCTCCGATTTGTCCGAGACGGGCCGACGTGATCGACTCCACAAACCGCGTCAAGGAACGAGGCTCTTGCGCCACGCAACACGCCCCGTACACCTTGGCGGTGTTCAGCCCGGCCGGGGGACGCACCACCGCGAAATGCAGAACCGGCGATGACGGCACCGGCTCAACAATCTCGCCACGCCCACGACAGACCGAAGGTCCGTCCCGAAAAAACAACGGAATATCGCTTCCCAACGTCCCGCCGAGTTCGGCCAGACGCTCAACGGGCAACTTCAGGTTCCAGGTGATATTTGCTCCCGCAAGTGCGGCCGCTGCGTCGCTTGAACCACCCCCCAAACCGGCCTCGCTGGGGATTCGCTTGACCAGGAGAACATCCGCCCCAAGGCGACATCCCGTGCTCTGGCGAAGAAGCTCCAGGGCGCGAACCACCAAGTTCGATGAGTCAGCCGGTACTTGGCCGAGGGAACTCTCTCTACCGACCGCTCCCGAAAAAACGGACGAAAGACGGAACTTCACCCGGTCGTCAGAACGTTTGGTAATGATCAAAGTGTCACATAGGTCAATTGGGTAAACGAACGTCTCCACCTCGTGGAAGCCGTCGTCACGCCGACCCAGGACTTCGAAGAAAAGATTCAATTTGGCCGGTGCGTGGATGACCACGTGTCGACCGGTCTCGCGGAGGTGCATCCTTCACCCCCCTCTTCTTGGTAATAGCGGCCAGATGAAATCAGGAGGAATTGAGTCTCTAGTTCAACACTCACAGAAAACCAGCGCTCTCCGCAAGCGTGTGGACGGCTACTACATCGCCCGAGATTCTAACGGCACAGAAACAGGGGGTCAAGCTGAAACCCCTCCACGGTGCCACCGAAATGTCTCGAAAGACAAGAAAACAAACGATCAAATACACTTGTGGTCAACCACATGCCGCTACGCCTTCCTTAGTCTGCGCATCTTTACAAACAAGTGAGCAACCCATCGTGGGACAACTGCTGGACCTTGCCTGCCCACAACGCCGCACGACCTATCCCTCGATCAGCATCGCCTGCCCGGCCTTACCAGTAGTCCCGCAGATCCCATAATGAACCCATGAATGAGCCTCTCGCCTACACCAACGGAAAGACCGTCCCCCTCTCCTCCGTTTCGATCTCCCTGTTTGACGCCGGTTTCGTCCTGGGCACGACCATCGCCGAGCAACTGCGGACCTTCGGCGGCAAGATCTTCCGCCTCGACGACCACCTGGCACGCCTGACGGCCTCCCTCGAGATCATCGATGTCTCCATCTCCGAGTCGCCGAGTCGCCTTGCAGCCGTTGCCGACGAACTGGTTGACCACAATCACGCCTTGCTCGAGACCGGCGACGATCTCGGACTTGCCATCCTCGTCAGCCCCGGTGGCAGCTCCGGCTATCGAACCTCCGACAACGGCGGACCAACGGTCATCCTCTACACCTACCCGCTCCCCTTCCGCCTCTGGCACGAGAAGTACGAACTCGGTCAGAAACTGGTCATCCCGCCCACCCGTCAGGTCCCCGGCGCCTGCTGGCCTTCGGCCCTCAAGTGCCGAAGCCGCATGCACTACTACCTCGCCGACCGGCAGGCCGAGGCCCTCGAACCGGGCTCACGTGCGCTGTTGCTCGACACCGAGGGCCACGTCACCGAGGCCTCAACCGCCAACGTCCTCCTCTACCGCGCCGGCCAGGGACTCATCTCCCCGCCCCACGACAAGGTGCTTCCGGGAATCAGCCTCGCCGCCGCCGTCGAAATCGTCGCTCAGATGGGCCAGCCCCTGACCGAACGCGACCTGACCCCCGACGACCTGCTCGCCGCCGACGAAGTCTTCCTCACCAGCACACCCCTGTGCCTCCTCCCCGTGGTCAGCGTCGATGGCCACCCGATCGGCTCAGGCCGCCCCGGCCAAGTCTTCCGCCGTCTCATCAACTCCTGGAGCGACTCAGTCGGCCTCGACATCATCGCCCAAGCCCACCGCTTTGCCGATCGCTGATCCGCGGGGGGCTGTCCCGATTTTTGTGACACGATGCCACAAAAATGGGACAGTTCCCTTCCGCCCGTATCAAATGGGACTGTTCCCTTCCCGCAGCATCACGAGCACAGAATTCGGTACAGGCCCGTCATTCCCTATCCCACACCCGTCATTCCCGCGCAGGCGGGAATCCAGAATCGACCTCTCACCCCACCCACCCCGCACACAACGCCTCCGCCTGCTCCAGCACCAGCTTCACCGCCTCCGCCCGCAGGTCGGGGGGGTAGCCGTGCTTGTTGAGAATGCGCCGCACCATCACCCGGATCTTCGCCCGGGCGCTCTCCCGCAGCGTCCAGTCGATCGAGACGCTCTTCCGCACGTTCGTCACCAGTTCGGCCGCAATGACCTTCAGCTCGTCGATCCCCATCACGTCGATGGCCGACTGGTTCTGGGCCAGGGCGTCGTAGAAGGCCAGTTCGTCGTCGGGCAGGCCCAACTCGTCGCCGCGCTTATGCGCGTCGCGGATCTCCTTGGCCAGGTTCAAGAGTTCCTCGATGATCTCGTGGGTGGCAATCGCCCGGTTCTGATAGGCAAGCAGCGACCTCTTGAGCATCTCCGAAAACTTCCGGCCGAGCACCACATTCCGCTTCGACTGGGCCTTGATCTCGTCCTGCAGCAGCCTCCTGAGCAGCTCCGCGGCAACGTTCTTGTGCTTGAGCCCCTGCACCTCGGCCAAGAATTCGTCCGAAAGAATCGAGATGTCAGGCTTCTTCAGCCCCGCGGCCGAAAACACGTCGATCACCTCGTCGTCCGCCGAGACCGCCTTCGAGACGAGCTGCTTGACCGCGGCGTCGATCTGGTCGTCGGTCTTCCGCGATCCCACCGGCTTGACCAGGCCCGCCCGCACGGCCTGGAAAAAGGCGATGTCGTCGCGGACGGCTTTGGCTTCCTCCGAGGCGGCGCACAGGGCGAAGGCTCGCGACACGTCCCGCACCGCGGCCGAGAACCGCGCCTTCCCGTCCTCCTGCTCCAGCACATGCTCCATGGCGGCCGGCAGCAGGGCCAGCCTCTCAGAACCCTTTCCCGTCGTCCACAGCGACCAGTCCAGGCCGTACATGATCCCGCAGCACACTTCGTACTTCTCCTGCATCGCGGCGATCGCCTTGGCCACATCGACGCACGGGCTGCCGCTTCCGCCGCTCTCGGTGTAGGTGGCCAGGGCGTGCTTGAGCTGATCGGCCAGGCCCAGGTAGTCGACCACCAGCCCGCCCGGCTTGTCGCGGAAGACGCGGTTCACCCGGGCGATGGCCTGCATCAGCCCGTGCCCCCGCATCGGCTTGTCGACATACATCGTATGCAGGCAGGGCGCATCGAAGCCGGTCAGCCACATATCCCGCACGATCACGATGCGGAACGAGTCCCCCGGGTCCTTGAACCGCCGCGCGAGCGCCCTCCGCCGCGGCTTGTTGCGGATGTGCTGCTGCCACGACACCTCGTCCGAGGCCGACCCCGTCATGACGATCTTCAAAACGCCCTTCTCGTCGTCTTCGTCGTGCCAGCCCGGCCGCAGCTTGACGAGTTCATTGTAGAGGTCGACGCAGATCCGCCGGCTCATGCAGACGACCATCGCCTTGCCTTCCATGCTCTCATAGCGGCGTTCAAAGTGGTCGACCAGGTCCTTGGCAATCACGGCGATGCGGTGCGGTTCGCCCACCAGGGCTTCGATGGCCGCCCACTTCGTCTTGACCTTCTCGACGCGTTCCACCTCCTCCCCCTCGGTGATCTCCTCGAACTCGTCGTCGATCGCCGGCAGGGCCTCGTCGTTGAGCGAGAGCCTGGCGATCCGGCTCTCGTAGTAGATCGGCACCGTCGCCTTGTCCCGCACCGCCCGCTCGATGTCGTAGATGCTCACATAATCGCCAAACACGGCCCGCGTGTTGGCGTCGTGCTTCTCGATGGGCGTGCCCGTGAAGCCGATGAAGGCCGCGTTGGGCAGGGCGTCGCGCATGTTGCGGGCGAGCCCGTCGATCATGTCGTACTGGCTGCGGTGGGCCTCGTCGGCGATGACCACGATGTTGTGCCGGTCTGAGACCATCGGCACCCGCTCGCCCTTCTCGTCCGGCAGGAACTTCTGAATCGTCGTAAACACGATCCCGCCCGAGGCCACCTTCAGCAACTCCCGCAGATGGACCACGCTCTCGGCCTGTACCGGGTTCTGCCGCAACAACTCCGAGCACCGCGCGAACTGCCCGAACAGTTGGTCGTCCAGATCGTTGCGGTCTGTCAGGCAGACGAGCGTCGGGTTCTCCATGGCTGGATGAACCACGATCTGCCCCGCGAAGAACAACATCGAAAAACTCTTGCCCGAGCCCTGGGTGTGCCAGACCACCCCGCACCGCTTGTCCCCCTCGGGCCGCGACGCCTCGACCGTCGCCTCCACCGCCTTCTGCACGGCGTGGAACTGGTGGTAGCCGGCCAGGATCTTGACGATCCGGTCGCTGTCGGTATCGTCCTCGAAGACCACGAAGTGCTGGAGAAGCTGGAGGAATCGTCCCTTCTCGAACACCCCGCGAATGAGCACCTCCAGCTCCAGCGACGCGTGGGGCGCCTCGTTCTCCCCCTCGATCGTCCGCCACGGTTTGAACCACTCCTGGCCGGCCGTCAGCGAGCCGATCCGCGCCTCCAGCCCGTCCGAGGCGACCAGCACCTCGTTGTAGGCAAACAGCGAGGGAATCTGCTCCTTGTAGGTCTGAAGCTGCTTGTAGGCCGCCTGCACCGTGGCCTCTTCGCCGGCCGGGTTCTTCAGCTCCAGCACCCCGAGCGGCAGCCCGTTGACGAACACGACCACGTCGGCCCGGCGGTTGTGCTGCCCCTCGATCACCGTGAACTGATTCAGGGCCAGCCAGTCGTTGTTCTCCGGGTTCTCGAAATCGACAACGCGGCAGTGGTCCCCGGCAATCGACCCGTCCGGCCGTCGGTACTCCACCTCCACCCCGTCCCGCAGCCGCTGGTGAAACGCCCGATTGTTGGCAATCAGCGTCGGCCGGTCCGGCACGGCGATTCTTCGGAAGGCATCCTCCCTCGCGGCCGCCGGGATCTGCGGATTGAGCCGGTCGATGGCCTCGCGGAGGCGCCCGGCGAGCAGAACGTCGTGGAACGATGCCCGCTCCGCCCCCGCCTCGCTGGGCGCGTTTTCCGGACCGTAGAGAGTCTCGTAGCGCAGATCCTGAAACCATCCCTGAACGACGATTTCGAGATCTGATTCGTTGAACGCGTTGAGCATCGCAGCATACCTTCCGAAGAGCAGTGCTCGACTCACCTCTCCTTGGGAAACGAGATCGTCGAGTCCAGGCGATCTGCGAGAGACGAGTCGAGCACCTTCGCGATGCGATCGACGGCCTCTTCCTCAGGCAGCGTGGCCATGCTGAACTCGGCGATCAGCCAGCCGGCATCCTCCGGCCCGTCCCCCTTTTGCTCCTGGTCGGCATAGACCCTGATCCTCTCCGGATCGTCGCTCAGACTCTGGACAACCGTCCGTAGCTCCACGAGAGTCTCCTCTGTGGGCTCCTCGAATTGAACTGTCAATTCCACATTCATGAGATTCGCTCCCTTCGCTCTTCAGGAAATGTTGACACGTTCGATACTCCAGTCAGAGTCTAGTCGTTTCCTGCCGGCGGCAGTGGAATCCAGAAGAGCTCACCGCTGAGCCCGTCTGGCGAATCAGCGGTTTGACTCGGTTTCATCTGCCGCAGGTAGAATCAATACCGGACGCCGTCCAGCCACGGCGGTCTCTGTTGACATTTGCTCCCGATCATCCGATACTTTCTTTGGAGGCTCGGCCGAGGGGCGACTCCGCGAGTGGCCCCGAGGAATTTGCCTCCTTTTTTCTGCGCTCATCTGCCATGTGTAGAAGCAGCAACGGCGCCGTCCCTTTGGGCGGCGTCAGCCGTTTCTTGCTTGTCTCTTCCGTCTTCCACTCGGCTCAGCCTCCTTCGGAAACGAGATCGCCGAGTCGATCCGATTCAGGTTGCGAAACTCCCAGCATCGATCGATTCTGTTCACTGCGGCGTACTGCGGTTGGCTTGCCATGGTGAACTCGGCAACCAGCCATTGCGGCCTCTCGGGCTCGGAAGACACCCGCACGCTGCGTCGGTCGTCGGTCAATGCCCGCGCTGCGGCCCGCAATTCCTCGGCATCTTGTGTTGTCGGTTCGTCGAACATCACCGCCAAATGAACATTCATGGTCGATTATCTCCTTAACCTCGACGCTCGTCCCGCAGTCGCTGGTGGAACGCCCGATTGTTGGCAATCAGCGTTGGCCGGTCGGGAATGGCGATTCTTCGGAAGGCGTCCTCCCTCGTGCCCGCCGGGATGCCCGGATTGAGTCGGTCGATGGCCTCGCGAAGGCGCTGGGCGAGCAGGACGGCGTGGAACGATTCCCGTTCCTGGCCGGGCTCACCGGGGGCGATGTCGGGACCGTGGAGGATCGCGTAGCCCAGTGAGGTGGCTCCAGTTTGACAGACACTCCAAGTGCTTGGGTTATGGGTGAGGCAACGTCTCCTGTCAGTTCAGAGTACCGGTGCCTCTTCTCTTCTGTTCCTTTAATGTGGAAGTATCACCAGCGTTCGATCCATGGGACCTCGCGTCCCAAGACACGGCAGAGGTCCAATGCGGCTTCGTACAGTGACAGCTTGT
>Ga0209722_1001449_pt1 | contig 20769 bp, 15 predicted proteins | sample BioC12SIPDNA_2_FD_185745 | JGI IMG/M metagenome (GOLD analysis project Ga0209722, IMG submission 185745) | Anaerobic biogas reactor microbial communites from Washington, USA - Biogas_R1_A C12 SIP DNA (SPAdes) (version 2) | ecosystem: Engineered > Bioreactor > Anaerobic > Unclassified | place... | reverse complement strand
CCGAATGGTCCACGTAGAAATCGGAGAAATATTCCGCCGAACGCCGGCTTCCGTCGCTTTCCTCCAGCGGGTCTTCCAGGCCGCGCTTCCGCGGAACCGCTGGGCAGACAAACAGCTTCTCCGGAAGCGGTGAATTGCGGTTGCGGCACAACAGCCAGATGCCCGCCGTCACCGACTTGTGCACGGGAATGCTGGAGTCGAACGGATCGTCGATGCCGCTCGAGTAACCGCATACCGGCGAAAGGTTGCGCCACGAGACCTGCGGATCGTTCGTCGCCACCACCTTCTGGTTGTTGCCAAGCGGCGGATCGATGCACGGGTAACTGCCGTGATTGGCGTCCGCGTAGACGATCAGGCCCACGCCGATCTGATGGAGGTTGGACGTGCAGGTGACCCGGTAGCCCGTTGCGTGGACCTGGGCGATCACGGGAATGATGATCGCCACCAGCATCGCGATGATGCCGACCACCACGATCAGTTCCATCAGTGTAAACGCCCTGAAGCGCCTCACCGTCGACCTCCGCCCCCCAATCCCTGTCCCCACCCATTATACGACAAGTGTCGATGGTTACCAAGCGATTTGCCAGCCGTTTCCCACGAAAGCAACCGATGGCGACCGTCTGAAACGTCTCAGTGTCGTCCTTCCACATTAAAGGCACCGATATTCCTCCACCCGTGCACCAGAACCAAAACCCCCAAAATCGACAACGTTCCCAAATTGCCGGCGCGGAAAAAGACGCTGAAAACCCGCTGAAATCCCCCGAAGTGGTATTCTTCTGACTTCTGACTTCTCTGCGCTACCGTCGCCGGGCGGGTTCTCTTGTCGTCTTCCAGCCGCTGTCTTCCTGCTCGCCGCCGCTGGTGGATTGGATGGTCTGGCTGGTGTCGGATTGGTCGGATGAGCTGAAGAGGGCTGGGGCGTAGCGGTAGGTGCCGTACGTGCCGAGGGCAAGAAGAGCGGTGGCCGCCGCAACGATCGCTTTTGCTTTCAGAGACCCTAGGGTCGACGAGACAACTCCCGGGACGACTGAGCCGCTCGTCTGCAACACCGCGCCGGCCACCGCCGGTCCACTCACTGTCCCAACTCCCGCAATCGCCATTTTGCCCAACCCCGCCAGCAGCGTGGCTGGGACTTCGCACGCCGTCTTGCCCGCCATCATGGCCATCAGCACCGCCGCGGATGGTGCCAGGCAGGTCATCCGCAGCTTGCCGCGAAGCTCGTTGACGCCCCGCTCGATCCGCCGCGAGACCGTCGAACGGTGCACGCCCAGCTCATCGGCGATCTGCTCCTGGCTTTTGCCGTGCAGAAAGTGCAGGATCACCGGCAGCCGCAGTTCCTCATCGAGGTCGTCCAGGGCTTTATCCACCTGCGGAGCGATCTCGCGCCACGTCGGCTCAGCGGCCGCTGCGATCTCCGACCGCTCAGCCGTCGCCACCGCTTCGCGATGCCGCCGGCGCGAGGCCTCGCGGATCGTGTTGGCCGCCCGATGCGTCGCCGCACGGTGCAGCCACCCGGCCAGCGACGTATTCACCTGCTCCGCCTTTCGCGCCAACTCCAGGAACGTCTCCTGGGCCGCGTCCTCCGCGTCCGCCGGGTTATGTGTCACTCGCAAACAAGTTCCATAAACCAGATTTACATACCGGCGGAACAGCGTGGCAAACGCCTCAGCGTCGTGCGTCCGCGCATAGCTATGCAGTAGTGTCAGATCGTTCGAGACTGCCATAAACCACCGTTCTCTCCACTCCCTCCACCCACAAGACACCGCCCACACCATCCATTGTGCACGAAAACCGCGATTTTGGCAACCGGGGCGTTTTGCGCTACAGCCCGAACTGGTAACCTGGGCACCTGCGGAAATGATAGGCGGTTTCGCCGAGGGCGGTATCGAGGTAGGCCAGGCACAGCGTGCGGAACCAGGTCGGGAACATGGCGCTTTCGTTGACACCCGACGCGAGGATCGGATGGCCGTACTCGAAGGGGCGGTCGCGCATGAAGACAAAGCCGCCGTCGTCGTTGGCGTTCGAGACCACCCACGGGCGGGCTCGGCGAAGGGCGGCAAGAATGTCATCGCGGCGGTAGGGGGTCTGGCCAAGGAATCGGCAGAGGGGTTCGATCGAGTCGATGTCCTCGCACGCACTGCTTTTGAACGGCTCGACGCCGTTGTGGCTGCCCCATCCAAACCCGCCCAGCGGGTTCTGCGTGGCCAGCACCTGATCGGCGGCCCGTTCGACGTGCGGGATCGGTTTGCGGTCATAGGTCCAAAGCGGCCAGAAGTGATAGGCCGCCTGGACCGACCGCGATCGCTGGATCGGGTCCGAAAGGTCCATATCGCCCCACAGGCCGGTTTCGGGATTCAGGTGGTGCGTCTCCATCCACGCCAGCAGCGTTTCGACCGTTCGGCCGGCTTCGTCGTTGGCTTGGAAGTCGCGGGCGTATTGCAGCAGCGTGCCGACGTTCATGACCTCATTGCCGGTAAGGTCCACATCCTTGACCCAGTCGCGCTCAGCCAGCCACCGCTCGATTGCCCCGGGCGCGGTAAACGGATCGAGCCAACGCATCGGTTTTTCCGCCGTCGCCCCCAGGCACGTCAGGGCGATGATCACGTGGCAGCTCAGATGCGACGGGCCGCACCAGAGCACCTCGCCCTGATACCATCCCTGGCCGTAGATCGCCCGGTCGCGAAACAACCCGTCGTCGTCCTGGAACGATTGGAGATAGTCGATCCACTGCCGCCGCTGGCGGTCGGTCAGGGCGTCCAGATCGCCGTAGAGGTGGCGGGTCATCGCGGCGTAGCACGAGCTGTAGAGTGCCGGTGCGCTCTGGCACGGGGCGTATCGGTACCGGCCGTAAGGCTCGCCCTCAAGCCGCATCTGTTGCACAAAACCCGGCGTCCGTTCCCGCAGTGTGTTTCCGTGTTTCCGCATGCTGGTCTCCAGCCGTTGGCCAGCTATTGTACCCCGCAAACTCGTGCAGGTGAAGCGGACCGGCAAGGCCCACGGCGGGTTTGACAACGCGCGGCGGGCGGCCTACCATTGGCTGGCGATTTGGCGGGCGTTTGCCGCTTGCCCGCTGCCGGCGGAGTTCGCATGAGGCGAGCCGATCGTGGTGCGGCTTAGGGGGATACGATCATGGCACGAGGAGACTCGACCAAAGTCAATCCGATCGTCTTGCAGGATTACCTGGGGGCTGCACAATTCCCGGCCGACAAGTGGGAACTGATCAACTACGCCAGGGATCAGGGCGCGCCCGAAGATGTGCTGTACGTCATGGAGCAGTTCGACGAGCGCGAGTACGACAGTCCCGGCGATGTGATCGAGGAAATCGGCAGACTCGGGTAGCCCGCGACGATCTCAGAACGCGGTGATGAACTTTTTGTGCGCGTTCAGCAGGCGCCGGCCCATCTGGTTGACCTGGTCGGCGTTCAGGTGCGAGCAGAGCGGGTCGAGGCGCAGGGCCTGGAGGGCTTGGTGCTTGTCGCCGGCGAAGCAGGCGTCGACGACCATGCCGAAGACGTGGGTGTACGGCTCGATGAAGGCCTGTATGATCTCCGGCAGTTCGCCGAAGGTGATGGGGGAAAAGCCGTTGCGGTCGACCCGCATGGCGGTCTCGACGACCGAGCCGAGCGGCAGGTTGGCGATCTGGCCGCTGTTGGGCACGTTGCCCACGTCGATAAAGACCCTCTGTTCGTAGTGGGCTGAGATGATGTCGGCGGCGGTTTCGCGCGAGCGTTCGAGGTATTGTTTTTCCACGGGTTTTTTGCCCGCTTGGCGCAGGCCCTTGAGTCGCTGGCGGAAGCCTTTCTCCCGTTCGGCCACCGATGTGCGCACGATCTTATACTTCTTCATGTTCGCTTTGCTGGTGATGTACCAGGGGAAGCACTCGCAGGTGTGGCGGTCGCCGAGGTAGGGCATCACGCCGGTCAGGTGGAACAGCTCGGTGGCGACTTCGCGGTTTGAGGCGTAGCCCATCGCGTCGGGATGGACCTTGCGGATCAGGTCGCTGAAGCTCTTGTTGCGAAGCTGTTGGCGCAGGTCGGCGATCACGTCGATCTTGCCGGCCCTGGCTTCGGTGATCCAGAAGAAGTGGTTGAGGCCCGCGTACTTGACGGTGATCTGGTCGTCGCTTTCGAGCCTGTAGAGTTCGCGGAGGAACCGGAGGTTCTCGAAGAGGCCGTGGCACAGGCCGATCACCGGACCTTGATGGATTCGCGAGAGGATATCGGTCAGCGTGCTCATCGGGTTGGTGTAGTTGAGCGCCACGGCGTTCGGGGCGTAGCGGGCGATGTCCTTGGCCAGGCCGACGAACACGTCGAAGTTGCGGATCAGCCGGGCCCATCCGCCGGGCCCGGTGGTGTCGCCGACGGTGTGGTAGATGCCGTAGTCCTCGGGGATCTTCAGGTCGTGGGCCATCGCCTTGAGGCCGCCGGTGGAGATCGTGATGAGCACGTAGTCGGCACCCTTCAGAGCCGCCGCCTGATCGGTGGTGACAGTGAACTTGGCCTTGATTCCCGCCGTTTCGGCCACGCGGTCCATGTACTTTTTGACGAGCTGGGCGGCTTGGCGGTTGATATCGAGCAGGACGAACTCGGCCTGGCTGAGCGACTCGACGAGGCAGATGTCGGTCAGGATTCTCGGGGCCCAGGCGTTGCTGCCACCGCCCACCATCACGATCCTCGGTTTGTTCGCCATCGTTGATTCTCTCCATGCGATTTTGGATTTTCCGGCGGCCAAGCGTTTGAGCTTAGCGACCCTGGACGGATATGCAACCGCTTTCAGAGGGCTTTCTGTCGCGGGACGGCGCAGGCGGCCGCGTGCGGGGAAGATGCGACGGGAAAAAAGAAGCCGCCGCCGATCGTCTCACTTCGGTCGGCGGCGGCCTTAACGCTTCTTTCCCCTCCTGATTGGGGAAATGGTCTTGCCAAGCCGGGAGCCCAAAGCCTTGTTGCGGCTATCGGCTGATGGATCGACCTTCTGCAGATGGGGTGACAAACAAGGTGTGGGGCAATCCAGCGAAGATTTCGGAATAATTGGCATTAACCAAAATCTTCACTTATTGCATTGTAGCACGACCGGCCAGCGTCGCCAAGCCTTGATCTAAGTCAAGAACGCGGACGCTGGGGATTCAGTTGAGTGGCGTTTCACTGACATTATCAGTGATGCTCAGGTCATAAAGAAGCAGGCGCGACGTTGGTCGTCGCACCCGCTTGTGCATTCGATTGCACGACGTCTGTCCGAGCCGGCTAGACGAGGCCCTGGTCGATCATGGCGTCGGCCACCTTGACGAACCCGGCGACGTTGGCGCCCTTGACGTAGTCGACGAAGTCGCCGTCTTTGCCGTAGGTGACGCAGGCTTCGTGGATGGCGGTCATGATGTCCTTGAGTCGCTCATCGACCTCATCGCGGATCCAGTTCACGTGCATGGCGTTCTGTGCCATTTCGAGACCCGAGGTGGCCACGCCGCCGGCGTTGGCGGCCTTGCCTGGCCCGTAGAGGATCTTGGCTTCGAGGAAGACATCCACGCCGGCTGGGACGGTCGGCATGTTGGCGCCTTCGGAGACGCAGATGCAGCCGTTCTTGACGAGGGTCCTGGCGTCGTCTTCGGTGATTTCGTTCTGGGTGGCGCTGGGGAAGGCGACCTGGCAGGGGACGGACCACGGCCGCTGACCGGCGAGGTACTTGGCGCCCTTGAAGTGGTCGGCGTACTCGCGGATGCGTCCGCGGCGGACGTTTTTGAGGTCCATGACCCACGCGAGTTTTTCGTCGTTGATGCCGTCCATATCGACGATGGTGCCGTCGGAGTCGGAGAGGGTGACGCACTTGCCGCCGAGCTGGTTGACCTTCTCGACCGTGTACTGGGCGACGTTGCCGGCCCCGGAGACGGTGACGGTCTTGCCCTGGAACGTGTCGAATCGGGTGGCCAGCATTTCCTGAGCGAAGTAGGTGGCTCCGTAGCCGGTGGCTTCCGGACGGATCAGCGAGCCGCCCCAGCCGAGCTTCTTGCCGGTCAGGACGCCGGTGAACTCGTTGGTCAGCCGTTTGTACTGGCCGAAGAGGAAGCCGATCTCGCGCGACCCGACGCCGATGTCGCCGGCTGGCACGTCGGTGTGGGGGCCGATGTGCCGGAACATCTCGCTCATGAAGCTCTGGCAGAACCGCATCACCTCGTCATCGCTCTTGCCCTTGGGGTCGAAGTCGGAGCCGCCCTTGGCGCCGCCCATCGGCAGGGTGGTCAGGCTGTTCTTGAAGACCTGCTCGAAGGCCAGGAACTTCACGAGGCCCAGGTAGACGGTGGGGTGGAACCGCAATCCGCCCTTGTAGGGGCCGATGGCGCTGTTCATTTCCACACGGAACCCGCGATCGATGTGGATCTGCCCCTTGTCGTCCTGCCAGGGAACGCGGAACATGATGACCCGTTCCGGCTCGACGATCCGTTCGAGGATCTTGCCTTGCTTGTAGCGGGGGGTGGACTCGACAATCGGCATCACCGATTCAACGACTTCGCGCACCGCCTGATGGAACTCCGGTTCCCCCGGGTTCTTGGCGATGAGCTTCTCCATGAAACTGTCAACAAACCGAGACATGTGCGTGCTCCTTTACCGTTGCGGCTCTACGAGTCGATCAGACTCTGCGCCTGTCCTGCCAAAAGACTAAGTGTAGTATAACAACTGCTTAAAGTCAACATGAACATTATTATGTTAGCTTATTATAGTACGCATAAGATTTGCCTATAGTAGTCACGCTCAGGATAAGCTCTCGTGACTGGCCGGCGGCGGCGTCAGGGCTTTTCGAGGTAGCAGACGGCCCGCTGTTTGACCGCGTTGGCGTTGACGAGCAGGTGGCGCTCCACGTCAATGACCTTGACGATCTCGGCGTAGGCATCGGGGGCGTCGGGGACCAGTTCGGCCAGGCGGTTGGGCCTCTGGTGGAAGGAGTTTTCGAGGAAGCGGTGGCCTTCGCGGCCGGGGAAGATGGCCAGGTAGAGGATGTCGCGTTCGACCAGATCGCTGAAGAAGTGGGTGCCCAGTGAGACGTCGGGCACCAGGTCCTCGCGCATGGTCACCAGTTCGCAGAGGACGGCGGCCTGGTTGATTTCGGCGAAGGAGACGGGGACGCCGAGGGACGGGGTGGACGTGCCCCAACGGCCGGGGCCCAGGAGCATGATGGTCCGCGAGTCGTTGGGGCCTTCGGCGTGGACGACCCGGCCGACGAGGCGGGCGATGGCGTACTGCTCCTGGAGGGGCAGTCGGCTGTAGCCGGCGGGGGAGACGAAGATCAGGCGGTCGATCCGGTCGATGCGGCTGGGGCCGATGACCGGGCCGCGGCTCTCGAAGATGAGGCGGTCGGCGGGAATGTCAGCGGGCGGTTCGGCGGTTCCGGTGCTGCCGGAGACCTGGAGCGGCCGGCACTGGAGCAGATTGATCCGATAGGTCTGGTCCGGAAGGAAGTTGGCGGTGAATTCGACGTCGACCGGGTAGTGGTACGCCCGGTTGAGGATGGCCAGCATTTCGCGCATGTCGCGGACGAAATCGGTCTCGTTGAGCAGTTGGTCGAAGGTCAGGTTCCAGGTGAACAGGTCGCGCTTTCGCTCGCGGGCCAGGGCTTCGGCGGCTGGGTCGCGGGAGGCGATTTTTTCGATGGGCAGTGCGGGCGACTGGCGGACCACGTCGCGGAAGTCCATCGCCACAAGCTGGTTGGCCCCGAGTTCGAGCACGTCGACCTTCCGCTGGGCGTGACGACGGGCCTGGTCCGCCGACGCTTCGGGCTGACGATCGGGGGCGTTGAGGGCCACCAGGCGGGTGTAGTCGTCGTCGGTGCGGTCGACCGCGCGGGTGCCGAGGCCGAAGACCAGGCGGATCATCCCCGCCTCCGGGTCGATGTACTCGTTCCAGACGTACGGATTGTAGGAAAGCCCGACGCCCGCCAGGTGGGGGTAGAACAGGTGGCCGTGCAGCGAGCCGGAGACCCGCTGGACCAGCAGCGACATCTGTTCATCGCGGTCGAGCAGGCCGCGCTCGGCCCGGTAGCGCAGGGCGTTTTCGCTCATGGCGCTGGCGTAGACGGTGCGGACGGCGGACATGAAGTCTTCGAGCCGCTTGGCCCGCGAGCCCTGGTTGGCGCAGAAGACGCTCTCGTACTTGCCGGCGAAGGCGTTGCCGAAGTTGTCTTCGAGGAGGCTGCTGGAGCGGACGATGATCGGCGACTGCCCGAAGTAGTCGAGCATGTCGGAGAATTCCTTGACCAGGTAGTCGGGGAACACGCCGCGAAGGATCAGCCGCCGGCCTTCCTTGGCGGCCCGCAGGAAGTTCTCCGGGTCGTGCAGGCCCTCGCGGACCCACCAGCAGCCGTTGCGGACGAGGAAGGTGTAGAAGACGTCCGAGGCGACGTAGAAGGAGTCGTGGACCTCGAGCAGGTCGGCCCAGCGCGGGTCTTCCTTGCGGAGGATGGCCCGGGCCAGGAGCAGGCCGACGGCTTTGCCGCCGATCAGGCCGGTGCCGATCATTCGCCGTCCGACGCCGATCAGATCGGACATGGTGAAATAGCGGCCGGTCAGGTCCAGCATCCGCTGCTCGCGCGAGATCGCCATCCGCAGGAGGCGGTCGAAGTATCGCGTGCCCTCTTCGACGGAGCATTCGCGGGCGTGGGGGTTGTCGCGGAGGTGCTCGGCCTCGGCGAAGGTGCGGCTCCAGGCGTCCAGCCGTCGCGAACCGGTCTCAAGCTCCAGCGGCGGGCGCGACGAGAGGATTTCGGAGATGGTGGCGCTGTCGGCGACGGGCACGAACTCGTCGCCCTGCCATCCGTGCAGCATGTACATGGTCGGCGAGTAGCGGTGTTGGACCTTGATCGGGTAGACGTAGAGGCGGTCCTTGTGGCGGTAGACGTCGAGGAAGAGCTGGGTGGTCTCGATGATCGGCGAGGTGGCCTGGGAGGAGTGGTGGTCGCGGAGGAGGGCGAAGAACGCGACGGTGTCCAGGTCGAAGAGGTACGGGCAGGTGAGCACGAAGAAGTTGGCGAGCATCTGGTCGCTGTACCAGTCGGCCAGGAGGTCCGAGAGGCAGTCGAATACGTAGTACGCGCCGCGGCCGGCGTTTTCGATCACGTCGTGGATCTGGGTGAGGAAGGCCTCGAAGCCGTGCTCCGGCTGCAACTCGTGGATTTCGGCTCCCATGTCTTGGGTCACCAGCGGTTCGTGGCGGGCGAAGCGGAAGTAGACCAGCTTTTTCTGAGTGGCTGCGGCATATTCGCAGTACGGCCGGACGAAACGCAGGTAATCGTCGATCGAGTCGACCAGCCAGACGATGTTGTCGCCCGCCAGCACGCCGCCCAGCGCGCGGTCCAGTCCGGGAAGTCCGGAGCTCATCTGCTTGTTTTCCATGGCGATCTGCGCCCTTTCATCGGAGGTTCGAGGAAATCCCACGGTAAGGCTATCTTCGATCCGGCTGGATGTCCAGCATCGGGGTGTCCTGGGTCGCAGCGAGTTGGCGTCTGGTTGACATGCAGGGCATGGGGTGGTAGGATTTTAGAGACACTGATAAACGTTCCGTCACGGACGGTCGGCGCGCTACGGCGATCCAGGTTTTCCGCCGCTTCCGGCGGAGCCGCATGTTCTTATAAGGCGGGTAGTTATGTTGGCTTTATTCAACCTCGGGCCGCAGGAGTTGATTATCATTCTGGTTCTGGCCCTTCTGCTCTTCGGGGCCAGGCGTCTGCCAGAACTGGCCCGGTCGATGGGGCGGTCGATCACGGAGTTCAAGAAGGGGACCAAAGACGCCCTCAACGATGCCGAATCGCACGAGCCGTCCAAGGACGAAAAGGGCGGATCAGGGCCCGATCGGACCGAGTGATGAGCGACGAGGTTTCCCCATCGCGGCGGAGCGTTCGGCGGGATGACTCACCACAGGAGGTCAAGTCGTTCGGCGAGCATCTGGAAGACCTGCGGTGGGTGCTGATCAAGTGCATTATCGCGGTGGTCATCGCGACCGGCGGCTGCTTCTACTTCGCCAAGGACGTGGTGGGGATTCTCCAGAGGCCGTTTCTGCGGGTGGCGGCCGGGTCGGCCGAATCGCAGGAGGCGCTGCTTCGGGCGCTGCGGCCGGCGGAGACGTTTGTGGTGGGGGTCAAGGCGGCGCTGCTGGTCGGGGTGCTGATCGCAAGTCCGTTTGTTTTCTACCAGTTGTGGCTATTCGTGTCGCCGGGATTGACGCGGTCGGAGCGGCGGGCGTCGCTGCCGATTTTCGGGATGGGCGTGGTGTTCTTCTTTGTGGGGGTGGTATTCGCCTACTTTACGGTCCTGCCGATCTGCCTGAAGTTTTTCTGGAACTACACGCAGTACCTCGGCGTGCGGCCGGAGTGGACGATCGGCGATTACCTTTCGTTTGTGGTGCTGATGCTTTTATCGTTCGGACTGGCGTTTGAGATGCCGGTGGCGGCGGCGCTGCTGGCCAAGCTGGGCCTGGTCAGCAGCGGGTGGCTGGCCCGTCAGCGGAAGTACGCGATTTTCGGTATCTTCGTGGTGGCGGCGATCCTGACGCCACCGGACGTGATCTCTCAGTTGCTGCTGGCCGGTCCGATGGTGGGTTTGTATGAGATTTCCATCCTGACGGTCAGGGCCATCGAACCGAAGGGCTAGAGGCGGAGCGGCGTGGAAGCTAGAATTTTGTCATAGAGATACTTCGCATCACGCTGCGGGAAAGGAATGGACATGAAGGGGACGCGACGGGAGTTTTTGGGCCAGTCGGCCCGGCTGATCGGCACGGGAGTGCTCGGGGCCGCGATGGCGGGTCAGGGCCTGGGCCAGACGCCGACGAGCAAGCCGGCTGAGGGTGAGAAGGAGAAGGCGTACGACGGGCCGCTGCGGACCCGGACGCTGGGCCGGACGAAGCTGAAGATCAGCGAGATCAGCCTGGGTTCGATCGGGGCGAGCCGGTACGTCGTCCGGTACGCGGTCGAGCAGGGGGTCAACTTCATCCACGTTTCGCTCGGTTACGGTCAGGCGATCCACGAGGTCGCGGCCGCCTTCAAGGAGCTCAAGGAGAAGGCCAAGGGCGTCTATATCGGCTTGAAGTGTCCGCCGACCTCCGCGGCCGACGAGACGGTCGAGAAGGCGCTGAAGATTCTGGATCGCCAGCGGATCGACGTGCTGTTCTTCGACATTCACAGCCCGCCGGCGGTCGAGGCTGAGACGGTCAAGGCGACGTTCGACCGGCTTAAGAAGGCGGGCAAGGTGGAGTTTCTGGGCGTGACTTCGCACGGGCAGGTGCAGCCCTGCCTGGAGGCGGCGATCCGCACCGGGTGGTACGACTGCCTGATGCCCGCCTACAACGTCGCCCAGCGGAAGGAATTCGAGGCGGTCTTCGAGCAGGCCGGCAAGAAGGACATCGGGCTGGTGCTGATGAAGACGAGGGTGAGCGAGGACGATCCGGCCACGGTGAAGGTGCTGTTGGAGGACAAGGCGACGACGACGATCTGCAAGGGGATGCGCAAGCTCAAGTCGGTCAAGATCTTCGTTGAGATCGTCCAGCGCGAGGAGAAGCCCACGCAGGCCGAGATGGAACGGGTGGTTCATGAGGCTGAGTTGGCGGCGATCGGACGATGCGCGATGTGCGGGACGTGCACGCTGGCGTGTCCGGGCGGCTTGGCGGTCAACGACATCGTTCGCAGTGTCGATTATTACGTGGACACGATGCGGGACTTGGACGCGGGCCGGCTGAGCTATGCGGCGATTCCCGCGTCGGTCAACGCCGAGGGCTGTCGCGATTGCGGGCGGTGCGAGCGGGTCTGTCCGAACCGGGTGCCGGTGCGGAGCTTTGTCCGCCGATCGAAGGACGTGTTCAGTTGAGCGGCCGGACGGTGAGCCGAGGCCAGGAGCCGCCGCGACGCGAGCGCGTTGTCTCGTTGGTTTTGCTGGCGGTGCTGATCGTGGTGGCGGCGGCGGTGATCCGCGGTCGGCCGGTCGCGGTCGTGGTGGCGACGGCGGCCCCTTCGTACCAGCTTCCCGAGGGCGCGACGGCTGAGGGATGGGAGCGTTACCCAGCCGAGCGGATCTACGAGAAGATCAACGGGCGGGTCTCGCTGTTCGAGCGGCACGGGGTCGAGCAACTGGACTTTGCCACGGTGACGATGGGGGCGGAAAGCTACGACGTGTACGTTTACACGATGAAGAACAGCGATGCGGCGCTGGGCGTGTTCCTGGATGAGACGCCGGGCGGCGCGATGTCAATCAACGTGGGCCTGATGGCGGACGCCTCGGAGGGTTTGGTGCGGGCGATGGGGGGGCGGCATTACGTGTCGGTGATGCCGGTTCGTCGCGAGGCGGAGATCGCGCTGGCGGTGGGATTGCTCCAGAAGATCGTGAGCGGTCTTCCGGCTTCGGGCGGCGTGGGCGGCACGATCGAGCGTCTGCCGCAGGCCGACCGGGTGGAGGGGAGCCTGCGTTTCAACCGGGAGGGCATGCTTGGCCTGGAGTCGCTGGCGGGGAGTTTTTCGGCGGGTTACCGGCTCGGTGGGAAAGAGGTCGAGGCATTCGTGAAGCGCTTGGGCGATGATGACGGTTCGGCGTTTCTGGCTGCGCTGGGTGAAGAACTGGCGGAGTTCGGCGGCGAGGTGTTGCAGCGGGATGAGAATCGTTTTCAGGCGGATTTCTTCGGCCGGCGGCTGCTGGTGGCGCGGCGTGGCGATGCGGCGTTTGGGCTGACCGGCGAACTGTCGGAGCAGGAGGCGGCGGAGTTTCTGCGGAAGCTCTTTGGATCCTTCGAGGACGGCGATGGCGGAGCGTGAGGACAACCAGGATCAGCGGATTTCGCGGCGGGAGTTTTTTTCGAAGCTGGTTACCGCCTCGGCCGCGGCAGGGGTGACGCTGGGGGCTGGAGCGTATTTCCTCAATCGCCACGTGATTCCCGCGGGCAAGGCGGCAGGGCCGGTGCGGCCGTTTCGCGTGCCGGGCACCGAGGGCGTTTTCGCGGTGGCTCGCGGCGCGGATGGCCGAGCGATCACCCGCAGGGCGGTCGAACTGGCGGGGGGCATGGGCCGGTTCGTCGGCCGCGGCGAGAAGGTCTTGATCAAGGTGAACTGCGCGTTTGCGCGGTCGCCGTGGGTCGGGGCGACGAGTTCGCCGGAGGTGGTCGGCGAGGTGGTGCGGCTCTGCTACGAGGCGGGAGCGGGCGAGGTGGCGGTGACCGATTATCCGGTGAGCGACGCCCGTACGAGTTTCACGCGGGCGGAGTTGTTCGAGCCGGTGGAGCAGGCGGGCGGACGGGTGTGGCTGCCCGCGCCGTCGGACTTCCGGCCGGTGCGGGTCAACGACGGGACGATCGGCACGTGGGAGATGTTCGATGAGCCGCTGCGGTGGTGTGACAAGCTGATCGGCGTGCCGACGGTCAAGTCGCACAACCTCTCGCTGGCGTCGCTGGCGATGAAGAACTGGTACGGGTTCTTCGGCGGATCGCGCAGCCGCTTTCACCAGCAGATTCACCCGGTGATCGTCGAGCTCGGGCGGTTCATCACACCGACGCTGGTGGTGCTTGACGGCACGCGCAAGCTGATGCGCAACGGCCCGACCGGCGGCAGCGCCGACGACGTGGTTCCGGGCGAGACGGTGGCGGTTTCGACCGACCAGGTGGCGATCGACGCGTTCGGAGCGGAAATGCTCAATCTCAAGCCCGCCGACGTTCGGTTCATCCCGCTGGCCCAGCAGCGTGAGGTTGGGACGATGGACTATCGCGCCCTTGCGGGTTTTGCCGAGGCCGTCGTCTGACCGCATCCTCTCATTTGCTTCGGAATTTTTCTGTTTTCAAATCGTCCGATCAATGGCAAAATGATGTCCGGCATATGGATGCCGTTCCTATTGAAAGGAGTCAATCGATGAAGCGTATGATGACGAGCGTGAAGGTGCTGACGATCGCGGCGGTGGCTCTGGTCATGCTGCCCGGTTGCTGCGCGACCTGCCTGATCGGACCGCTGCTGGCCCTGCTGGGTCTGACCGCGCTGCCGGCTGCGGGTCAGTAGACCCGGTCGGCCATAGCGGCAGGGGGGTACGATGCTGGACTTCGGCGTTTCACCGCGAACAGCCGAGGCGCTTCGCGCGCGGATGACGGCGTGCGGTCTCGATGAGTCGCAGCTTCAGGAGCGTTTCATTCGCTCTCAGGGGCCGGGCGGCCAGAAGGTCAACCGCACGAGCAGCTGCGTGCGCCTCAAGCATCTGCCCACCGGCTTGGAAGTCAAGATGCAGCAGTCGCGGAGCCAGCGGCTCAACCGTTTCTACGCGCGTCGGCGGCTTTGCGAACTGCTCGAGTCGCGGCAACTCGGGGACGCCAGTCCCGAGGCGATCCGGCAGGAGAAGATTCGCAAGCAGAAACAGCGTCGCCAGCGCCGCTCGAAGCGGGGGAACGGCGGCTGAGCTACTCTCTCAGCAGAGCGTCGCGTACTGCTGGTGATCCGGAACGGTGAAACAGAAGGTGGTTTCCTGTCCGGGGACCGACTCGAACCAGATCCTGCCGTGGTGGCGCTCGATGATCTTCTTGCAGATGGCCAATCCGATTCCGGTGCCGGGGTAGTCCTGGCGGGTGTGGAGCCGCTGGAAGATCACGAAGACCCGGTCGGCGTACTCGGCGGGGATGCCGATGCCGTTGTCGCGGACGCAGAAGAGCCACTGGTTTTCCTGACGCCGGGCCCAGATGTGGATGGCCGGCGGTCGCTCGCCGCGGAATTTGATCGCGTTGTCGATCAGGTGCTGGAAGAGCTGGAGGAGTTGGGCCTCGTCGCAGACGACCACCGGCAACTCGTCGGCGGTGATCCGGGCGCCGGCGTCGCGGATTCGCTCCTCCAGGTTCTCGACGGCCCGCTTGAGGACGGGCCCGGCGGCGGTGGGCAGGAAGGGCTTGCCGCGGGTGTGGACGCGTGAGAAATCCAGCAGGTCTCGGATCAGCCGCTGGAGCCGCAGGGCCGAGTCGACCACCAGTTGGATGTACTGGTCGGCCTCCGGGCCCAGTTTTTCCTTGTAGCGGATTTCCAGGAGCTGGACGAAGCTGGTGATCGTTCGAAGCGGTTCCTGGAGGTCGTGCGAGGCCACGTAGGCGAACTTCTGAAGCTCGGCGTTCGAGCGGGCCAGTTCCTCGGTGCGCCGGCGCAGGGCCTGTTCGGTCTGCCGCCGTTCGGTCACGTCGCGAGCGGTCACCAGGTAGAGGGTCTGGCCGTCGAGGGCGACCGGAAAGGCATTGGCCTCGATGATGCGCCGTCTTCCGTCCCGCCGCTGGATGGTGAACTCGCGGGTTTCCGCCGCCGTCCGGTCCCGCGTGACCCCGAGCAGCCGGCGGGCCTGCTGGGCCTGCGGGGCCGGCAGCACGTCCAGCTCGTGGAAGAGCCGGCCGACCAGTTCCTCGCGGGGGTACCCGCTCATGTCCACCACGGCCCGGTTGACGTCGACGAGCCGGCCCTCCGAGTCGGCCAGGACGTAGGGGTCCGGACCGCGGTCGAAGAGCAGGCGAAATCGCTGTTCGCTGGCCTCGAGGTCTTCCTGGGCCTGTTTGGCCGCGGTGGCGTCCTCCATGATCGCCGTACCTCCGGCCAGTTCGCCGGTGTCGGCGAAGACCGGAGCGAACTTCACCCGCCAGTAGCGGGCCTTGTCACCGGAACCGGGTTTGTGCCAACCTTCCCAGTGGCCCGTGCGGCCGGCCATGCACTCGTCGTAGGCGGCGCGCATCTGCGGATCGCGGATGCGTTCGGACACGCACAGGCCCATCAGGTCTTCGCGGGTCCGGCCCAGCAGTTGCGGCAGGGCATGGTTGACCGCTGTGATTTTTCCCGTCCGGTCGAAGTGGGCGATTCCCGCCGGTGAGTTCTCGAAGATTGCCCGGTACTTCTGCTCCGACTCGGTGAGGGCGTTTTCCACCACCTGACGCCATTCGAGTTCGCGTTCGAGCTGGCGGTTGCTCTGGAGGATCTTCTCGCTGCTCTGGTGGACCTGCCGCTGGAGGTCCTGCTGGCCCTTCCAGACCGCGTCCAGGTCATGACGGATGCGGAGCAACTCGGCCGTGACGTCGTCGAGGAGTTGCTCGGGCAGGTTTTGGCCGCACTTGTCGCGCAGGCTGCGCACCATTCCTTCGACGGCTTGGAATCGCTTGGTTAGTTCCTGGTTGCTCATGCCCGACTCCCTGGCGCAAATCTCTTGCTGAAAACATGGTGTGCTTGCGGCTCCACCAGGAGCGTCGTAGCGGCACGGTCCAACGTTCACACACTGCGTCGCCACAGCCGACGGGTCGGTCTGCAAACCGAGCGTCGCCCATGGCGCCTCACTACCGACTGCCCGGCCCGCCAATCGGACAGTTCTGTCTACCGTACCGTGTTGTTGGAAAGACCTGTGGAACGTGCGTCGGCATCCGCCTTCCGCCCCCCGTTCCCGCTGTTACAGCGCCAACGGTCCGTCCCGATGATGCCGGCATTTTACCACAACTCAGCGTTTTGCCAAGTGAAATCTCGACGAATTCGCAGGGGTCCGATAAACCGACTCCGGCGGCGGCGCGCCTGGTCCGGCCGGCATGGAAAGACGGGGTTATTGCGGTAGATCGCCCTCGGCGGCCTGTTGCGGAATCACGAAGTGGAAGCTGGCGCCCCGGCCGCGGTCGGACTCGACCCAGATTCGTCCTCCGTGTCGCTCGACGATCCGTTTGCAGACGGCCAGCCCGATGCCGGCGCCCGGGTAGCGGTCCTGGGAGTGCAGCCGCTGGAAGATGACGAAGATGCGTTCCGCGTACTCCGGTTCGAAGCCGATGCCGTTGTCGCGGACGCAGAAGTGCCAGCCGCCGTCACGGTTTTCGGCGGTGATCCGAATCTCCGGGTCGCCGTTGCCCCGGAACTTGAGGGCGTTTTCGATCAGGTTCTGGAAGAGCTGGACGAGCTGGATTTCGTCGGCCTTCAGAGTCGGCATCGCGTCGTAGAGCACCTTCGCCCCGGTTTCATCGATGCGGGACTGAAGGTTGCTCAGGACCTGTTCGAGGACCTTGCGGCACGAGACGGCCGCCCGTGGGTGGCTCTGGGTGCTCAACCGCGAGTAGGCCAGCAGTCCGCGGATCAGCGCCTGCATCCGCCGGGCCCCCTCGACGGCCTGGTTGATGTACGTGTCGGCGTCGCCGTCGAGCCGCCCGCCGTAGCGATGCTGGATCAACCCGAGAAACGAGGCGACCATCCGGAGCGGCTCCTGCAGGTCGTGCGAGGCGATGTAGGCGAACTTCTGGAGATCGGCGTTCGACCGGGCCAACTCCTCGCTGCGGCGATGCAGGGCTTGCTCGGCTTCGCGGCGGGCGCTGACGTCCTGAAGGATCGCCACGCCGCCCTGGATCACACCTTCATCGTCCTGGATCGGGGCAAGGTGGGCGCTGAGGGACAGCGTCTTGCCGGTGAGCATGGAGGTGTATCGGCCGTCGTAGGTGGCGCAGCGGCCGGCCAGAACGGCCTGAATCGCTTCGCGCATCTGCGGATCGGCCATCCGGGCGAGCAGTTCGGACCCGATCAGGTCTTTCCGGTCGCCGTCGAGCATCTGGAGCAGCACCTCGTTGCCGGCGGTGATCACGCCGCCGGCGTCGAAGTGACAGATACCCAGCGGCGAGTTCTCCACGATCATGCGGTATTTCCGTTCGGACTCCCGGAGTGCCCGTTCGGCGACCTGACGCCACTCCAACTCGTCGCGAAGCCGGTCGTAGGCCTTGCCCAACTCCGCTGTGCGCTCGTGGACCAGGACCTCAAGCCGCTGCTCGATCCGTTCGCGCTCGAGCCGGCGGCTTGCCGCCTCGATGATCTCAGCCGCCTGTCGGGCGTACAGGTCCAGGTGCCTCAACTCCCGGTCGCTCGGACGGTGCGGTTGGCGGAAATTGACCGACAGCGTGCCCAGGAATTCGCCCGTTCGGGTGAACAGCGGGGTCGAGCAGACCGCACGGTAGCCGGCCCTCGCGGCCGCCGCCCGCAATCCGCGTTCGGCGTAGACCGGGTCGGACCGCACGTCTTCGATAATCACGCGGGCCCCGCGCCGCCAGGCGCAGCCGCAGGCCGCAAAACCGGGATGCGCCTCGCAGAAGAGGTCGGCGTATCCCGGACCGTAGCCGATGGCCGCGTCCATCGTCAGCACGTTGCGCCGATGATCCAGCAACTGAATGCAGCCCATTGTCGAGCCCAGCAGCGACACCGACGCCTCCAGGATCTCCCGAAGGAGTTCGTTGAAATCGACCTCGGGCGAGAGCCGCGTGCCCAATTCGTGCAAACGGACCATCTCCTTAAGCTCTGCCGCCAGTTCCTCGCGGACGGCGGCCAGCTCGCGTTCCGACCGCTTGCGTTCCTCGATTTCCTTCCGCAGGGCGGCGTTGGCCTCGGCGAGTTCCTGAGTCCGCTGGCGGACCCGGCACTCGAGTTCGTCCTGGGTCTCGCGCTGAAGCTGGAGTTGCCGCTGTCTCTCGACGGATTCCCGAACCGCCTGAAGGACCTGGTCGAGGTTCAGCGGTTTGGTCAGATACCGCCAGGCCCCGCGCCGGACGGCCTCGGCCGCCGTCTCCACCGAGGCGTTACCGGTCAGGATCAGGACGCCCATGTCCGGGTTGGTGTGCTTCAGCGGTTCGAGCAGGTCCATTCCCCCAGCATCCGGCAGGTGGATATCGAGCAGAACGGAATGGATGCGGGCCAGTTCCGCAGCCTTCAAGGCCTGCTGAGCCGTCTCGGCGGTCTCGACCCGGTAGCCCTGGTTCTCCAGGACCACCCGCAGAGTCTCGCGGATCGATTCCTCATCATCCACGACAAGCACGGCGGGCTTTTCACTCAGTCGTTTTGACGTGCCATCCGCCAACGGGTTCTGGCGAAACGTCCCACTCACCCTGATCCTCCCGCACCCTGGAAGCTGCCAACCACCCTGAATACGTGCAATTGTACAGCCAAATCGCGACTTTGACAACCCTCGGTTTTTCTGTACGCCGTTGCCCGCTCAAGCCCTTGGCCCCGATGATTTTTGCCTTGTGTGGAATTGCGGGAGGCAAGACAATAAAGTATTCATACGAGTTTCCGTCCGATGCAGGGAGTTTGATGGAATGAAAGCACCACTTGAGTGGCTCAAGGAATATGTGGATGTGGATTGCTCGGCTGAGGAGTTGGCCGAGCGGCTGACCAAGTCGGGCCTGAGCCTCGAAGAGTTGATTGGCGAGGGCGACCAGGCGGTTCTGGACGTGGAGGTGACCAGCAACCGGCCGGATTGCCTGGGCGTGATCGGGCTGGCCCGCGAGGCGGCGGCGGTGTTGGGACGGACGCTGCGGCTCCCGCAGATCGAACTGAAGGAAAGCCCAGCCGAGGCGGCCAGGCTCTGTTCGGTGCGGGTGGATGATCCGGACCTGTGTCCGCGGTACACCGCCCGGGTGATCGAGGGCGTTAAGATCGGGCCATCGCCGGCGTGGCTGGTCGGGCGGCTCGAGGCGGTCGGGGTGCGGAGCGTCAATAACGTCGTCGACGTGACCAACTACGTGATGTTCGAGATTGGCCAGCCGCTGCACGCGTTCGACTGTGCGAAGCTGGCTGAGCATAGGATCATCGTTCGCCGGGCTCGCGGCGGCGAGACGATCGTGGCCATCGACGGTTCGCAGCACGAGCTGTCCGACCGCAACCTGATCATCGCCGACGCCCGTCGGCCGGTGGCGGTGGCGGGCGTGATGGGCGGGCTTGAGACGGAGGTTTCCGCGACGACCACGACCGTGCTGCTGGAGAGCGCGGAGTTCGACCCGCTGTGCGTTCGCCGCACCGCGCGGCAGCTCAATCTGCATTCCGAATCGTCGTACCGGTTCGAACGCGGAGTCGATCCGGTGGCCACCGAGTGGGCGTCGCGCCGGGCGGCCCGGTTGATCGTCGAGACGGCGGGCGGCCAGATCGCCCGCGGCATGGTGGACGTCTGGGCCGAGCCGTTCAAGCCGGCGCAGTTGACCCTGCCGATGGCCCTGATTCAGCGCATCCTGGGCATCGAGGCGCCTCGGGCGGCGGTTCAGCAGATACTGACGAGTCTCGGCTTTGCGGTCGAGCCGGTCGAAGGGGGGTTCGCGGTCGAAGTGCCGCCGCATCGGCGTCGCGACGTGACCCGTCCGATCGACCTGGTCGAGGAGGTCGGCCGCATCTGGGGTTACGACAAGGTGCCGATGCGCGAGACGATCCGGATCGCCGCCCAGCGTCGCAGCCGCCAGGAGATCGTGACCGATCTGGTTTCCGACGGCCTGAACCAGGCGGGGTTCAACGAGGCGATGACGGTGTCGCTGGTCTCGCCGGAGACGGCGGGGCTGTTCACGGAGGTCGAGACCGACCGGATGCTGACGGTGGCCGATCATCAGCGGCGGGCGGACAACGTGCTTCGCTGCACGCTGGCGCCGTCGCTGCTGGAGTCGTCGCGGCTCAACCAGAACGTGGGCAACCGCCTGTGCGAGTTGTACGAGATCGCGCGGGTCTATCCGCCGCCGCAAGACGGCGGGCTGCCCAAGGAGCGGATCCACCTGGCGATGGTCTCGATGCGCGAACTTCGCGTGGTGAGCGGGGCGCTGGAGCACGTAGCCGATCTGCTGGGCCGACCCGGTGAGCTGCGACTTAAGCCCGTGCCGCTCAAGTGGTTCCTGCCGGACCAGTCGGCGGAGGTGTGGCTGGGCGAGGTGCGGCTGGGCATCGCCGGATCGATCTCGCCGGCGATCCGCAAGCAGTTCGATCTCCGCAAGCCGGTGTGCGTGGCCGAGATCGACTTTAAACTGCTGCTGGAACTGCCGCGGACCACGC
>Ga0209722_1001441_pt1 | contig 20829 bp, 16 predicted proteins | sample BioC12SIPDNA_2_FD_185745 | JGI IMG/M metagenome (GOLD analysis project Ga0209722, IMG submission 185745) | Anaerobic biogas reactor microbial communites from Washington, USA - Biogas_R1_A C12 SIP DNA (SPAdes) (version 2) | ecosystem: Engineered > Bioreactor > Anaerobic > Unclassified | place... | reverse complement strand
GAAGAGTCTGGTTGCGAAGGTTAGGGAGGTGCTGGATGCCGACGGGCTGGCATCCTCTGAGGCCTCGGGGCACCCCTGAAGCGGCGGGACGCCTCGAGCTGACGGGCACTGAGAAGGGACGTGGCCGGGTTCAGACGGCACACGGCCGGGGTCCACCACATGGCGCGGCTTGGCTATGCGGTTCGTTATCTTTGAACTCACGCAACGGCGGGGTGTGTCTCAGCTTGCGGCGGCCTCGGTGAGCCGTTTGAGCCACATCGGGATCGCGGTCTTGGGCTCCTCCTTGCCCTCGTATTCGAGGGTCAGGTAACCCTGATAGTCCGCCTTGCGAAGGATGCCGACGATGCGGTTCAGGTCGGCGGGCTCGCGGCCGTCGCCCTTCTCGGTGCGCAACTCGATCTTGACCTGGCAGGTGACCGCCTTGGGGGCCGCGAGAGCGATGTTGTCGTACGGCCGGTCCACGAAGTTGCCGGTGTCCAGGTTGATGCCCAGCCACGGATGATTGACCTTGTCCATGATCCGCAGCAGATCCTCCGCCCGTTCGGTGAGGTATCCGTGGTTCTCGATTCCCAGGTACACGCCGTGTTCGCCGGCGTAGTCGCAGCAACGCTTGATCGCATCCGTGACGTACCCGAAGGCTTTCTCGCGGTCGAGTCCCTCGGCTGCTCGGCCGGCGAAGATCCGGATGGCCGGTGCCCCCATCTGTAGGGCCCGGTCTACCCATGCCTTCACATTGGCGATCTCGCGGTCCAGGGCCTCGCCCGGCGGCAGGGCGAAGTTGTTGCCCACCGCGGTGCCGTTGACAGCCAGGCCGAGCCCGTGTGCCTGTCGCTTGAGCCGGAACAGATACTCGGGATCAGTGGCGGTGAAGTAGTAGGAGGTCAGTTCCGTCGCGTCACAGTCCCAGCGGGCGCACAGATCAACAAAATCAAAGAGCGTCTCCGGAGCCGACTGCTCGCCGCGCGGCAGGTACTGCCGGTACGAGTAGGCCGCACAGGAGATGCGATATCGGCGAGGTCTCTGGGCTTCCTGGTCGGCGGCGCGGGCCATGGTCGCACCGGGTAGAGCCGCCGCCGAACCCGCCACCGCTACACTTTTCAGAAACATTCGTCTGCTGGTTGTGGAATCCATGCTTCTGCTTGTCCTTTCTGTGAACTCTTCGGCTCATCAGCTCCTGCTGGTTGCACCTTCGTACAAATCAGCAAAGCGCCGCCGTGTGCATCAGATCTGGGAGCGGCGAGTGCTATGCTTCTTTCGCCCCTCGCACGCATGTCCCCGCGCTTGCGCTTGGGGCTCGTTCGCGCTGTGCTGGTCGTTGCTCGCGTTCCTCCCCGCGCTCGCGCTTGGGGCTCGTTGGGGACGCCCCGAACCAGCCCGCAGCGCGAGCAACGCGGGTCAACCCAACGAGCCCGGAGCGCGAGCGACGGGTTCAGGGGAGCGTCAGCGACACGACACAACGTCCGGCCGAATACTGACGAGCAGTGAACACAGGGATGCGTATCATTGTTACACGCCTCCCCCCGCGCTCGCGCTTGGGGCTCGTTTGTGCTGTGCCGGTCGTTGCTCGCGTTCCTCCTCGCGCTCGCGCTTGGGGCTCGTTTGTGCTGTGCTGGTCGTTGCTCGCGTTCCTCCTCGCGCTTGCGCTTGGGGCTCGTTCGCGCTGTGTCGGTCGTTGCTCGCGTTCCTCCCCGCGCTCGCGCTTGGGGCTCGTTGGGGACGCCCCGAACCAGCCCGCAGCGCGAGCAACGCGGGTCCAACCCAACGAGCCCGGAGCGCGAGCGACGGGTTCAGGGGAGCGTCAGCGACACGACACAACGTCCGGCCGAATACTGACGAGCAGTGAACACAGGGATGCGCATCATTGTTACACGCCTCCCCCCGCGCTCGCGCTTGGGGCTCGTTCGCGCTGTGCTGGTCGTTGCTCGCGTTCCTCCTCGCGCTTGCGCTTGGGGCTCGTTTGTGCTGTGCTGGTCGTTGCTCACGTTCCTCCTCGCGCTTGCGCTTGGGGCTTGTTCGCGCTGTGTCGGTCGTTGCTCGCGTTCCTCCTCGCGCTTGCGCTTGGGGCTTGTTCGCGCATCCCTCAGCACTCAGCACCTGTTGCTCTTCACCCCTCGCTGCCAAGGAGCTTCTCCAGCCGATCGAGTCCTTCCTTGATCTGTTCCATGCTTGTGGCGAACGACAGCCGGACGTAACTGTCCAGGCCAAAGGCCACGCCTGGCACCAGGGCCACATGGGCCTGCTCGAGCACCTTGGCGGAGAAGGCGATAGAGTCTTGCACCCCGAGGGTCGCGAAGGCTCGGCTCACGTTGGGGAAGGCATAGAACGCACCCGTCGGTTGCACGCAGGAGACGCCTTTGATCGCGTTCAGCCGCCGATGCATGTACTCCGCCCGCCGCTCGAATTCCTTCCGCATCATCTCGACGCCGCTCTGATCGCCGTTGAGGGCCTCGGCCAATGCGTGCTGGTTGAAGGTCGCCGTCCCGCTGGTTGTCTGGCTCTGCAATTTGGCCATCGCTTTAACGATCGGCTCGGGGCCGGCCACATAGCCCACCCGCCAGCCGGTCATCGCGTAGGTCTTGGAGCCCGCGTTGAAGGTCAGCGTCCGGGCGTACGCCTCAGGTCCCGCCGCGGCAAAGCTCATGAACCGTTGGTTGCCATACACCAGCCGATCGTACATCTCGTCGCTGAAGGTGATGATCTCGTGCTTGGCCACAACGGCCGCGATCGCCTTGACCTCCTCGGGGCTGTAGGTGAATCCGCCCGGGTTGCTCGGCGAGTTGAAGATGAACACTTTGGTCTTGGGCGTGATGGCGTCGGCGATCTGCTCGGGCGTGAGCTTGAAGCTCATCGACTCGCAGCCCTCGACGTATACCACCTTGGCTCCGCAGAGCTTGGCCTGTTCCGGGTACGAGACCCAGTACGGCGAGGGCAGGAGGACCTCGTCGCCCTCATTGAGCAGGGCCATGCACGCCAGGAACAGTGCCTCTTTGCCGCCGACGGTGATCATCACCTGAGAAGGTTTGTACTCCAGGCTATTCTCGCGTTTGAGCTTGGAGCAGGCTGCCTCCTTCGCAGCCAGGATCCCTGACGACGGGCTTGCGTATTTCGTGTACCCGGCATCCAATGCTTTCTTGCAGGCTTCGCGAATGCGCTCGGGCGTGGCGAAGTCCGGCTCCCCAGCGCCGAAGCTTACCACGTCAATGCCTTGCTTCTTCATCGCTGCCGCCTTGGCACTGACCGCCAGGGTCGCCGATTCCTCCAACTGCTGGACACGCTGCGACAGAACCATCACCACGTTCTCCTGTTACGGGATCGCCCCCTTGGCCGACGGTCCAAGTCGGCCAGCCCATTAGACCGCCTCCCCCTACGCACGGCAAGCGGTCCGATACCATCATGCCTGGAGCACGTCCATCAACAAGTTGACTCGGTCCTTCCATCAACAAGTTGACTCGGTCCTTTGCGGATGGGGGTCCCGCTGTACCCTGTCGATTGTGTCGCGTCCCCATGGGCTTATGGGCCAGGGCAATCGCATCTAAACTCTCTGGCTTATGGGCGGGTGCATCCGAATTTCAGGGGCACTGGGTGGCACTGGTCTGTACCCAGACCAGTGGCTGTCCGCATTTGGCCACGGGTCGGAGTACCGACCCATGCCACCCTCGATACTTCGCCTTTGGCAACTTGCCACGGAACGGCGGATGCACCCCTTATGGGCGCTCAAGCCGTTGCGGGGCTTGACATTCCGTCGTATCCCCGCTAATCAGGAGTGTTCTGCGGCGGGGGTGGGCAGGCGAAGCACGGTGAAAGATCCGCAGGCTTCTGCTGTGGCGCGAACCCAGGCCGCTTTGGTAGCGTAGCTAGCAACGACGCGGGTTGGCGAGGTCACCGTCTGGTCTTCGCAACCTTATTCTTTACAGATAGTTATGCGTGTCGGCGCTGCTGGTGGCCGCCGCAAGGTGATCGCCTGGGCCGGATGGCGGGTGCAACCTGCTCATCGGCCGGGCCGGGCGTAAAGGTTCAGGGTCAAACTGGGGAACCGGCGACAACATGATCACAGTCAAACAACTCACCAAGACGTACGGAGCGCACAAGGCGGTCGACAACGTCTCCTTCAGTGTCCAGAAGGGTGACATCGTCGGCTTCCTGGGGCCCAACGGGGCCGGCAAGAGCACGACGCTGCGCGTGTTGACCTGTTATCACCCCGCCACCAGCGGGACGGCCACCGTCGCAGGGTACGACGTGCTGACCCAGTCCATGGAGGTCCGCCGCCGGATCGGCTACCTGCCCGAGAGCAACCCGCTGTATCCGGAGATGCGTGTGCGCGAGTACCTCGATTTTCGCGGCAAGCTCCGCGGTATGTCGCGCGGTGATCGGGCGGCGGCCATCAGCCGCGTCACCGAAGCTTGCTGGTTGGGCGAGTTCATCCAACGTCCGATCGGCCAGTTGTCCAAGGGCATGAAGCAGCGAGTCGGGCTGGCGGATGCCCTGCTGCATGATCCCCAGGTATTGATCCTTGACGAGCCCACGATCGGTCTGGACCCCAACCAGATCCGCAAGACTCGCCAGCTTATCGGTGATCTCGCCAAGCGGCACACGATCATCCTCAGTTCGCATATCCTGCCGGAAGTCGAGGCGATCTGCGAACGGCTGATTATCATCGCCGGCGGCAAGATCCGGGCGAGCGGTTCGATCGGCGAGGTGCGCAATCGCATCGTCGGGGCTTCGCGGCTGATCGCGGAGATTCGCGGCCCGGTCCAGCAGGTGCAGGACGGGGTTCGCAAGATTGCCGGCGTGAAGAGCGTGGACGTGCACGCGGCCGACGGCTGGAACCGGTTGCATATCGGCAGCGACGAGGGCCGCGATGTCCGCGAGGAGATTGCCGCCTTGGCTGCCCGGAGCAACTGGGGGTTGCGGGAACTGCGGCTCGAGGTCGGCAGTCTCGAGGAGTTCTTCACGCAGATCACCGCCAAGGCGGCCGGAGCCGAGGCCGCCGAGTGACTCGCGATTTCGCCGACGCTCTGAACGGCCCCGAAAGGCTCGTCTGGTCGGCTTGGGCGGGAAGCCTGCGGAGTATGAGATAGCGCAAGGGGCGGCCCCGAAGAAACTGGTCGCCGCGAGTTAGTCATACAGAGGTTCGAGTACCATGTCATCTGAGACGCAAGCGGGAATCAAGACGGTGGGGGGCGCGGCCGCCGCGATGCGGTCGGGGCCCGATACAAGCACAGGGGGAGGCAGCCTGACCATGGTCTGGGCCCTCGCTCAGCGCGAGTTGGCGGCCTTGTTCTATTTGCCCATCGCCTATGTGGTTGGGGCGATTTTCCTTGGGGTGACGGGGTGGTTCTTCATGAACGAGACCCTGGTGCCCGGGCAGGAGGCAAGCCTGCGAGCCCTGATGGAGCGTATGGCGGGCCTGCTGGTCTTCGCTCTGCCGTTGCTGACCATGCGATCCCTCGCCGACGACTACGCCAACGGCACCATCGAGACGCTGATGACCGCGCCGGTCACCGACGCCGCCGTCGTCGTGGGCAAGTTCCTGGGCGCGATGCTGTTCTACCTTGTGCTCCTGGCCGCGACGCTGTTGCATGTGGTCCTGATGGCCTCGCACGCCGCTCCCGTCGGCACGGTGGTGCTGGTCGGGTACCTGGGCATGATCCTGCTCGGCGGGTTGTTCATCGCCGTCGGGATCTTCGCGAGCAGTTGCACCCGGCACCAGCTCCTGGCCGCGATTCTGGCGATCATCATCCTGGCGATCTTCACCTTCCTGGTCGATGCCGGCGCCGAGTATGCGGGTTACGCCTGGCTCCGCAACGTGTGTGCCTATGTCAATATCTTCTGGCATTTTGCGGACTTCACCAAGGGCATCATTGATTCCAGGAGCGTCATCTTCCTCGGATCGGGCATCATCTTCTTCCTGTTCCTGGCCACGAAAGTCATGGAGTCTCGACGATGGCGGTAAAAGACGTGTCCAATCCCAGTGCGGCGAGCCGTCGCCTGTTCTTCGGAACCAACGTGGCGGTCATGGTGCTCTTGGCGGTGTTCCTGCTGGTCGCGGTCAATCTGCTGGCCCACCACAGCGGCACGCGGGCCGACCTGAGCGGCGGGCTTGCGGGGCATCGTATCTCCGATCGTACCAAGAAAGTCCTTGACCAGGCGGGCGACGACCTGAGCATCACGACGGTGTACGCCTCCGACGCCCCGGGCACCGCCCGCAAGGAGTTCTTCCCCAAGGTCCAGGATCTCTGCACCGAGATCCGCGAACACAAACGCTCCGCCACCGTGCAGCACATCCGCAGCAGCAACGACCAAGCGGAATTGCGCGACCGCATCCAGAAGAAGTTCGGGACGGCGGCGGCGCAGTACGACGAGGTCATCACCCAGGCCCAGGCGGTCTGGGGCGAGTTGGCGGAGTTGCTCCGCCCGCAGCGCGAGATGATTGCCGGGCTGCTCAACAGCGACGCCTGGCTGTCGGGCTTCTCGACGCTCGCGAACATCGCCGCCGTCCTGCAGAAAGACCTGAAGAACATCGAGGATACCCGTCGTGATGTGGATGACCTCGTCCGCGGTGAGGGTCTGCCGCGATACCAGGAAGCCAACACCAAGATTCGCGACGCCAACAACGAGTTGAAGCGGCACTTGGAGCAGGCCCAGAACTGGCTCAAGGAGATGGACAAGCTCGTCAAAGCCCTTGGCGACCCGAGCAACGAGTTTGCCCAGACGACTCGGCAACGCAACGCCGACTTGGCCGAACGCCTCGCCGAGCTGCGCAAGATCGCCGGCGAGCCCACCGATCCGAGCATTCCGGAGGATCCCAAGCCGACGCTCCAGGAGTTCGCCAAGGCGGCTTTGCAGCTTGCCGACTGGCTGAACGAGGAGGCCCGTCGGGTCGATACCTTCGTCGCCAGTTATCCCGCCATCCGGCAATATCCCAAGTGGCAGGTACAGCGCGGTATCTTCGTGATGGATTTGCCCATGTTGCTGACCTCCACGGCGGAGGATCTCAGCACCAGTGGCCGTGAGCTTCGCCGCATCCTGCAGGAGCCCAACATTCCGCTGGACCAGCTCCAGAACGTGGTTCGGCAGCTTCGGGGCATCGGCGTGTCGGTCGGCGAGAACCTCAAGCAGTGGAGCGATACCCTGACCGCCATCCTTGATGAGGCGGCGCGGGTCGACGATGCGTCAAAGGACTTCCTCGCCAGGGGCGGCGAGGGCGAGATCTACAGCAAACCGCTCACGCGGCTCAACGAGATCGCGACCAAGATTTCGGAATTGCCGGAACTCAAGCTCGACGAAATCGCGACCCGGCTGCGGGACGACAACATCATCGTGGTCGAGCGCGGCGACCAGGTGAAGGTCATCACCTTCGACGAGACTTGGCCGCTCGCTGATCCGATGGGCGGCATGCGAGGTTCCGAGGATGGGGCCACGCCGCGCGTATTCGACGGCGACACGGCGGTATCCAACGCCCTGCTGGCCATGATTGCCGACAAGCCCGTGGCGAAAGTGGTCCTGGTCACTTTCGAGGAGCAGGTGCCCCCGCAGATGCGGCAGATGCAGAGACCCATGACCGGGCCTATGCCGTTGGAGTCCATCCGCTTCCTGCGTGAGAAACTCGAAGCCATGCAGTTCAAGGTGGAAGAGTGGAACCTGGCGGAGGAGGGAGCCAAGGACCGATTGCCGACCACGGAGGAAGGCGTCCCGATCATCCATATCTTCCTGCCTCCGCCTCCGCCCCCGCCGCCGTTCATGCGTTCGGGCGAGCAGAAGACCTTCACACCGCAGGACGCCGAGATCGCACGACGGGTGCTCGGCGAGAAAGGCCGGGGGCTCTTCCTTGCTCTGTGGATGCAGCAGCCCATGCAGTTTGGCCCACCCATCGAGTACGGCTGGGGGCCCATCCTGCGGGATGACTGGGGCGTGGACGTCGATACGCAGCGACGGGTTATCCGCGGCGTGGTGGATCGCCGGGAGCCCGGCCGCTACGGGATCAACGTCGTTCAGTGGTGGTACATGCAGCTCAACAGCTTCACCGAGCACGCTATCGGCTACCCGCTGCGGGCCAGACGGATGCTTATCAAGGATGCTTGCCCGATCAACATCGCCGAGCAGGTGCCCGAGCATGTCAAGCTGCAGCCGGTGCTCGAGGCCCCCAAGGGAGCCACCGATCTCTGGGCGGAGCAGGATATCGAGCGGATCTTCATGGCGCTCCAGACCGGAGCGCGGGACGGCTCGTTCACTCGCAGTGAGCAAGCCGTAGCCCCGCCGTTCCCGGTGATTCTGTCGGGCGAGAACTCCGACAAGAACAGCAAGATCGTGGTGATGGGCAACGCGCTGTCGGTCCGCGACGACTACCTGCAGCAGCGGGTCGTGCGGTTCGGTGAGAAGGCGACCCGGCTGATGACCGACCCGCCGCCGACGGAGAATGTGGATCTCTTCGTCAATGCTTTGTACTGGCTGGCGGATCGGCCGGACCTCATTGCGGCCGGCCCGGCGGAAGTGCCAATCGTCGGCCCCATCGAGCCTGGCAGTCGCAGTTTCCTCTGGTTCATGAACTTTGCCTGGACGGCGGCCGTTGTCGGGGCTGGTGTGATCATGTGGTTTGTTCGGAGAAAATAGGCAACCATGAATACGAAAACAACCTTAGGGCTGGCTTTGGTCTGTGTCCTGGCTGGGATCATGGTCCTTGTGATCAAGCCGTGGGCGCCCAAGGTTGAGGAGGCCAAGGCCGCCGACGCCGAGAGCGCTCTGTTCGATCCCAAGCCGGAAGGCTTCGACCGCATCGAGCTCATCCGTCGCGACGGGACAACACTCGTGTTTGTCCGCTCGGCGGGTGAGGAGTGGGATATGGAGGCTCCGCTGAAGGCGCCGGCCGCTCGCTTCGAGGTCGACGCCCTGGCCGAGGCCGTCGCCGGAATCAAGTACGATCGCCAGTATTCCGAAGACAGTGCGGATCGGCCCAGCGGTGCGGTCAGCGGGCTGGATAAGCCGGTGGCTACGGTCAAGTTACTCAAGCAAGGCAAGGCCCTTGCTGAGGTGCGCGTGGGCGCGCGTGCCCCCGTGGGGACGGGCAACTTCGTTCAGCGGCCTGACTCCGCGACCATCTTCCTGGCCAAGACCGACCTGTCGCGTCAGTTGGACAAGCGGCTGGAGAGTTACCGTGACAAGCGAGTCGTCAAGTTCAACCTCGGCGACGTTCGCCACGTCAAAGCCGAGGGCATGCGCCATTTCGAGCTGGTTCGCAAGCCCGACGAGTCCTTTGTTCTGGAAAGCCCGCAGCGTGCCCGAGCGGACAAGAGCAAAGTGGAGGAGATGCTTCGGCCGCTGACGAACCTTTATGTCGATTCCTTCCTGGACGATGAGCCGATCTCGTATCGTCCCTACGGCCTGGAAACCCCGCGTCTGCGACTGACAGTGCAGACGGAGGAGGCTCGGCCGGCCAAGGCTAAGCCGGGTGATCCAGACACCCAGCCGGCCGATACCCAACCCAGCGTCGAGTCTCGCACGTACGTCCTGTTGGTGGGGGGGGCGACGGATACCAAGGGCGAAGCTTACTTCGCTCGGCTGGAGTCCGCTCCGTGGGTATTCTCCATCCGCCAGAATACGCTGGACTCGCTGAGCCCCGAGGTTGCCCAATTGCGGGCCAAGGCCCTTGTGCAAGTGGACACCACGCTGGTTCGCAAGATCGAGGCACAGACGCCGGGTGGGCCGCTGGCCCTCGCGCTCGACGACAAGGGGCAATGGCGTTTCGACGATCAGACGGAAGCCGACAACACGTTCGTTTCCGACCTGCTTCAGGCGGTGCGCGATATGCAGGCCACCGAGTTCGTCGATCCGTCCGGTACCCTGGTGATGATCGATTGGGACCGTCCGCAGGCCAAGGTCGTGTTGCACCAGACTGGCGAGTTGACGCCGGTGACGCTCTTGGTTGGACCGCCGACCGCCAGCGGGAAGATGGTCTATGTCCGCAATCCCGCCGAGGAGGGGATGGCCGCCGTCCGCGAAGAAGCTGTGGCCCAGCTTCTCCAGCCGCCGCTTGCCTACCGTACTCGGCTGGTCATGTCGTTCAAAAGCGAATTGGTCAAGGAGATCGAGATCGAGCGAGTCGCCACAACGAGTGTGCGTCTGGCCAAGAAGGGTGCGCAGTGGTTCATGAGCCAGCCCGTCGAGGCCCCCGCCGACCAGGAAGCGGTGCGGAACCTTCTTCAGGATTTCTCGTCGCTGTCGGCCAAGAGCGTAGTCGCGGCGGGTAGCAAGGCGGACGTCGGGCTTGATAAGCCGCAGGTTTCGCTGGTGTTGTGGGCTGAGCCGCCCGCGGCCGCTCCGGAGACCGCGGTGGTCGGCGAAGAACCCAAGGCTGCCGCAAGCCAACCAGCCGAGACGGCACCCGCCGCCGATAGCGAACGCGACATCAAGGTCCTGCGGGAGCTACTGGAATACCAGAAGAGCAACCCCGACGAGAACCCGCTGGCCACCCAGATGCTCGAACAGCGTCTGGCTCAGGCTGTGGCGGCTACGCAGCCGGCGGGTGCTGCGGGCACGCAGCCGACGAGCGATCCCGAACGCGACATCAAGGTCTTGCATGAGCTGCTGGAGTTCCAGAAGAAGAATCCGCAGGAGAACCCGGTAGCCACCAAGATGCTTCACCAGCTCTTGGCTGAGCGGCAAGCCCAGACCCAGCCGGCCTCCGCTCCCGCGGCGCCGGCAGCGCCAACAGTGGCCACGCCTGTCGCTCTTCGAGTACACCTCAGTCGCAAGGACGGTACCACCTATGCTGCCTTGCCTGACAGCGACACGATCTACGTGGTCGAAGACCGCGTCTTCGATGATGCGACTGCCGAGCTGCGCGATCGTCAGGTCACTCGCTTCCAGAACGACGAGGTCGTGGAGATCGCGTTCCGCTCGCCGGATGGAACCCTCACGCTTCGCAAGAGCGGTGATGACTGGCGGTACCTGGAGGATCCGGTTGTCCCCATCGACAAGCAGAAGGTGACCGATATCCTGACCGGATTGCGGGAGATCAGGACGCATCGCTACGTTGATTACTCCGCGGCGGAACTCGGGCGGTATGGCTTGCTCGAGGGCACGGATCGCGTGTCGATCGGGCTTCAGGATGCTCGCCGGATCGAAGTGATCGTTTCCGCGGCCGGCCCCGAAGGCGACCCCGATCAGAGCAGGTACGCGGCCCTGGCAGGCAAGAACGAGGTCTTCCTCCTCAAGAAGGACCAGGCCGACAAGTTCCGCCAGAAGCTCGAAGACGTCGAGAAACGCAACTGACGCCAGAAGACAGGCAACTTGCTGCCGTTTTCTGAGACGTCGGGGGGCGGAGGATATGGCCCATGGGTGAGCCGCTGCCTGCGATTCGCCGCACGGTCCTGTACAGCGGGACGGTCCAGGGTGTGGGCTTCCGCTACACGACGGAGCGGGTAGCGGCCCGCTTCTCGGTGAGCGGGTGGGTCCGTAACCTGCCCGATGGGCGGGTTGAGTTGGTCGTGGAAGGGGAGCCCGGCGAGTTGGACCGGCTTGTGGCGGCGGTAGATCGGGCGATGTATGGGTACATCCGCGGCCGGGAGGTTCGAGAGGCGCCGGCCACCGGGGAATGTGCCGGCTTTGGGATTCGACACTGAGCTTGCATTACCCGGGCGGGTGGGTACAATGGCTGGATTCGCCGACTAGGGGGCAAGCGGATAGGCCGCGGGGGCCCCGTGTGCCCGCGTCCAGGGCCGGCGGACCAGGATGAGACACAACAGCGAGTGATACGATGCCGAAGCAGAAAACCCACAAGGGATTGACCAAACGAGTCAAGGTGACGGGTCGAGGCAAGGTCAAGCGGCACAGGGCTTTTCGGGGCCACTTGTTGAGCAGTCGGTCGGCGAAACGTCGTCGGCGTCTGCGGCAGACGGTCTTGCTGATGCCGGCCGATGCCCGCCGGGCCAAGGAGGCCATGGGCGAGTAGCGTCGGATACCCCTCGTGGGCCGCGGGAGGGCATCAGCCTGGTTTCCCCGCGGGTGTGAAGTGAACGTGGATTAGACGACGGACCCTGCGGCGGCCGGCTTGGCCCGACAGGGGCTGCGACAAGGAGAGACGGTCATGCCGCGTGTGAGTGTTGGGGCCGCCAGGGCGAGACGGAAGCGACGAATTCGCGCCGCTACCAAGGGCTATCGGGCCTCGCGAAGCAAGCAGACGCACACCATGATGCCCGCCATCACGCGGGCAGGGGTCTACGCGTATCGCGATCGGCGGGCCCGCAAGCGCGACTTCCGCGGCCTGTGGATCACCCGGCTGACGGCGGCCTGCCGTGCGAGAGGGATCAGCTACTCGCGATTCATGAAGGCTCTCAAGCTCAAGTGCGTCGGTCTTAATCGCAAGATGCTCAGCGAATTGGCCATCGCCGACGAGGCGGCTTTCGATAAGATCGTCGCTCTGGCCCAAGCCTGACGGCCAGATTCACCCGCCCAGACGCTCGTAGAGTGCTTCCAGTTCGTCCACCATGCGCCGGTAGTCGAACCGCGCCAGGCATAGCTCGCGGCCGGCTTGACCCATGCGCTCCCGTTCATCTGGGGCGCCGGCCAAGCGAAGCATCGCCGCCGTCAGTCCCGCGGTGTCGTTCAGTTTGACCAGCAGGCCCGTCTGCCCGGGGAGCACGACCTCCGGGGCTCCGTCGATATCGAAACTCACCACCGGCCGCTCCATCAGCAGAGATTGTACCGCCGCTCGCGGCAGCCCCTCCCACTGCGAAGCATGGACCAGCAGGTCGATCCCGTCGAGAACCTCGGGCACCGCCGAAGGGGGAATCAACCCGGTCAGGTGCACCCGCGAGCGCATACCCAGGCGTTCAAGCTGGGCCTCGTACTCCGCCCGTTGAGCCCCGTCCCCGACCCAGACGAATCGCAGCCGCGGATTCTGTCGCGCCGCTTCCGCCATCGCCGGAATGAGTTGCTCGTATCCCTTGTTGCGAAACAGCCGGGCCACCGTGCCGACCACCACCTCCGTGTCCTCGACTCCCCATCCTTGCCGCGTGGCAGCCCGCTTGGCTTGGTCGGGGGTGAACCAATCCGTACGCATCCCGGAGTAGACGGTGGTGAACTTCTCCGGTTCGGCCAGCCCGGCGATCACCGCCTGGTCTCGCAGGCCGTCCGCCACCGTCACAATGTGATCGGTGAAGCGAGCGCAGTACCGCTCCAGGAGACGGTACAGGGTACGGGTGGGCCACGGCTGTGTGCGATTGAAGCTCATGCCATGGATGGTGTGGACGATGAGCGGTACGCCGGCGTCGCGCGCGGCAAGCCGACCGATCACGCCCGCTTTGCTGCTGTGGGTGTGCACGACCTGCGGCCGAAGCTCGCCGAACACGGCGGTGAGTTCTCGCCGAGCTTGCCGATCGAGCATCGGTCGCACCGCTCGTCGCAGGCTGGGCACGACGTGCACGTCGTATCCCCCAGCGCGGGCGGTCTCCAGGAGGCTGCCTTCCGGCCCCGATTCGGGGCCGGTGACCAGGGTCACATGGTGTCCGTGATCGTGCAGGCCGGCGCAGCTTAAATGCGTGTTCTCCTGCGCACCGCCGATGATCATGCGTGTGATGACGTGGCAGATGTTCATGGCTCGCTGTCCACGGGGTGCGTTGGGTTGGCGTTGGGCAGCGGGGCAGACTCGTCGAGATTCTCTTCGACGCCCTCATGCTGCGCCTCGCGGCTTTCCAGGGCGGGCAGGTCGTAGCGTACCCATTGCAGGCAGAGCCCCCGGGCGGGTGCGGTCGGGCCTGCTTGTGAGCGGTCGCCGCTGGCGAGGATGTCGACCACCTGCTCAGGGGGCCAGTGGCCGCGTCCGACCTCGACCAGCGTGCCCACGATGTTCCGCACTTGGTTGTAGAGGAAGCCGTTGCCTTCCACGTCGACATAGACGTGTTCGCCGTGGCGGTATACGTCCAGGTGAAAAATCCGCCGGACCGTGGATTGTCGGGGGCTGCCCCGGGTCGCGAACGCGGCGAAGTCATGCTCTCCGGTGAGCAGTTCGGCGGCAACCCGCATCTTCCCGACGTCGAGCGGATGCCAGAAATGGTAGGCGTAGCGGTGTTGAAGCGTCTCGACAGGGCGGTGGTGGCTGGCGTAGATGGTGTATCGGTACAGCTTGGAGACCGCGTCGCGCGAGGCCCAGAAAGCGGGTGGAACCTCGCTGACCTGGATGATCGAGATATCCTTGGGCAGTCGGCCACCAATCGCATGGTGGAGCCGCTCACAGGGCATCGTATGGCTGGTATGGAAGTTGGCAACCTGGCCGTGGGCGTGAACCCCTGCGTCCGTGCGACCAGACCCGACCAGCATCACCTGGTGCCGAGCGACTCGCCGGATCGCCTGTTCCACCGTTTCCTGCACGGTCCGCAGGCCGGGCTGCGTCTGCCAGCCGTGGAAATCGGTTCCGTCGTAGGCCAGCAGCAGCCGAATGTTTCGGGGCATGTTACGCGACCAGCTCTTCCTCGAGTTTGTCCTTGAACCGGGCCCGGAGCCGTCCGATCACGTCCTTGTGGATCTGGCTGACACGTGATTCGGACAGGTCCAGGACGACGCCGATCTCAGCCATGGTGAGATCTTCATAATAGTACAGGATCAGGACGAGTCTTTCCTCCCGGCTGAGTCCTCGGGTGATGAACTCGGTGAGCATGGTCCGGGCCATCCGCGTCGACGGGTCGGTCTGGTGAGGGTCGCCGACGTCCCAAGCCCGTTCACTGGATCGGCCGCGGCTGCCCGAGTCCCGCGGGTCCATGGCCGAGAAGTGGACCTCGCGGCCCAGTTGGGAGATCCGTGAGAGCTGGTCATAGCGGTCCTGAGACAGTCCCATGCGCTTGGCGATCTCGTCATGCATGGGTGGACGGCCCAATTCGGCATCGAGCAGTTCTCTCGCGCTCATCCGTCTCTTCTCGAATGTGCGGACGGTTCGCGACTGAGGATCAAGGCTTCGCAGCCAGTCCATCACCGCACCGATGATGCGCTGTTGGCAGAAGGTCTCGAATTTGGCCTTGCGGAGCGGGTTGTATCCTTCCACCGCCTCGATCAGGCCGTCGTAGCCGGCACTGCAAATCTCATCGTAGCTGATCTGGGCCGGCAGCTTCCGTGACAGCCGCGCCGCCTGGATGTGCACCAGGGGGGCGTACTGCTCGACTAGAGCATTCCGGTAGACGTCTCCACGCGTCTTAAGAAACTTCTTCCACAACACATCGACGGACTGCTTCGCTGCGTTCATGGCGGCCTCCCGAGAACACACCGACCAAGTGACACGCCCGACCTGTCAGGGGTCGCGGCCAGAATGTCAGGGGCATTACCCAGCGAGGAAGGGAATGCCTCCGTGCCTGAAGTCCGTATGCCTCATCCTTGAGGATACGTTGCGTGCAGGAACCCTCATCTTTCGCCCGCCATCCCCTTCGCCACGCACACCCGCGCCTGTGGCTGCGATCGTGTCGAAGTCTTCGGATGGACCAAGCAGGCTGAACTGCACCCGATACGTCTCAAATATATAGCCAAGGACCGATAAGAGCAAATGGAAAATGCGACCTCGCCCACGTTTTTCTCTCAGATCCTTCGTCGTGCAGTTGCTAAGGCCACTTGAGCTTTTGTTTTCGGGTTTCTACCGCCGGTGAGCTCGGGTAGTTGCCCTGGAGGCCCCCACAGACGCCTGCTCGGTGCGTCTGAGGGCTTCTCCGCAGCCGCCAAGGTGCACAATCTTTCGTTGGCGCATGAGGTTAACGTCAGATCAGCAGTTGGATCAGGTTCAGGAGCAGTGACAGACCGAGCAGTGCTCCCATGATGAAGACCCAGAGCAAGGGCACGGTCGGTGGGGGCGGTGGCGGTGGCGGCGGCGGGGGGGGCTTGGGCGTGGTGCTATCAGAGAGACGCTCGAGTAGCCCCTGATCCACGTTCTTGCGAGCTTGTAGTGGAGGTTCGCCCCGGGCAATGGATTCGAGGTCGTGAATCAGGTCGCTCATGCTTTCGTAGCGTTCCTCGGGACGTTTGCGCATCATGCGCTCGATGACCTCGCCCACACCAGTGGACAGCGTCGGGACGAGGTGGTCCGGAGGGATGAGCGGTTCCTTGAGATGCTTGTGCATGACCGCGGCGGGCGTCTGGCCCTCGAAGGGGACGCGCCCGGTGACCATGTGGTAGAAGGTTGCGCCGAGGGAGTACATGTCCGCCCGGAAGTCGATATTCAGCTCCCCGCGGATTTGCTCGGGGCTGATGTAGTAAGGCGTACCGTAGGCCCGACCGGCCTCGTCGCGTGCCGCCTTGCGGTCGGCGGTCTCGCGAGCCAGACCCATATCCGCCAGCTTGGCGACGTTATCGCGGGTCAGCATGATGTTCTTGGGTTTGACGTCACGGTGGACAAACCCTCGAACCGAAGCGTGCTCCAAGGCCCGTGCGACCTGGATGATGATGTCGAGGGCCTCTCGCTCGGAGTAGACTCTGTTGGCGGCCAAATCGTCGTAAACGGTTTTGCCTTCGATGAACTCCATGGCGAAGTAGTGGTAGCCGCCCGCCTCGCCGACGTCGATGGCCTGCACGATGTTATTGTGGTTGAGCCGGGCCGCCGCCCGCCCTTCCTTGTAGAAACGATCGACGAACTGGGGGTCGGCCCCGAGCTTCTTGGGCAGCACCTTCACGGCGACGATACGGTCGAGGCTCAGTTGCCGGGCCTTGAACACCGTAGCCATGGCCCCGGCGCCGATTTTCTCGAGGATCTGATACCCGGGGATCTGCTGCATCTTCTGAGCGATCGAGTCTTCCATGTCCCCACCCAATCGCTGCAACTGCGAGCGCGTGACGTAACCTTGCTTGATCAGTACTTCGCTGAGGCTGAGAAGCTTGCCCTGAGCCGCGAGAGCCTTCTGCTCGTCGAGGCAGGTATTGAGCTCCTCAACCGTCACAAGCTTCCGATCGATCGCGAGGCGACCGAGTTGAGTTTCGCTTTTGACACCATCTGCCATTATGGGTCCACTCCGCCAAGGGGAGAGGTTCCGGCCGCGATTCGGGCGCGCCGCTCCCTGGACCTCGCGGGGCGTACTTTACGCTTGCTGGGCGGCGAGTTCAACACTTTTTCGGAGCATCGGCCGCCCGACCTCCCATCCGATTATACCCAGGCCAGTGAGCTTCTTCTCAAGCGGAGTTACCCCTTTGCCAAGGTTTGCAGGCATTGAGCGGCTTCGGCGAGGCCGGGCGTCGTGTCGGCCAGAGCCGATAACGCTTGCCGACAACAGGTCGCCTGTCGAATGGTAAAGGGGTACCCGGGAGACTCCTGCCAGCCCGCCAGCCGAAGTGTTTCGATGATCCGGCAACCCAGACGCTCGAGCCCGGCCCCGGTGGCGGCACTGATGGAGAGGGCCGGTGGGCCGGCGTCGGCCGAGCCGTGGGATGGATGAGCGGGCAGGTCTGACTTGCTCCAGATCGTGAGAACCGGTGGAGCTTGCGCGTTCATCTGTGTTTCGGCGAACAGCTCCAGCGGGCCATCGGGCGGAAGAGGGGCGGACCGGTCGATCAGGAGCAGGACCACGTCCGCGGGGGAGATCTGCTGCTGGGCGCGACGGATGGCTTCCTGTTCAAGTGGGTCTCGGGTTTGCCTGAGGCCGGCCGTGTCCACGAAGCTGAAGGGCAGGCCGTCCACCACCGCGTGGTGTTCCGTCCAATCCCGGGTGGTGCCCGGCATGGGATGGGTGATGGCGGCGTCCCGTCTCGTCAGGTGGTTGATGAGTGTCGACTTTCCGGCATTCGGTGCGCCGAGCATGGTGACGCGGATGCCTTCCAGCAGGTAGCGCATCTTTGGGAACCATTCGCACGCGGAGCGCAGCCAGCTTTGGGCCTGGCGACCATCGCCCGCGAGGAGGTTGTGGGTCAGGGCTTCGATCTTCGCGGGCAACTGGTTCATGGCTCGGATGAGCCAAGTCGCCACGGGTCGTGTCGCGGCTTGCTGCAGGAGCAGGAGGCCTTCTCGTTCGAGGGGGGAGGCGGCGGGCCACGTGTGCGCGCTGAGATCGTTCGGCTCGACGATATGAGCGCCGGCATTCTTGAGCATCAGCAGGACGCGTTGCACGACTCGCGGGCCGCCGTGCACGTTGAGATCAACGACACATTGTCCCGTGGGCACGGACCGGACGGCGACCAAGCCCTCGTCCACGACCTCACGATGATCGATGACGCGGCAGAATTGGAGCCGCTCGGCGGCAGCGGGAGTCGGCGCGAGAGGACGGCGGGTTTCCACGAGCGGGGCGACCAGCGAAGCGGCGTTGATGCCCACTACTTGAATAACGGCGATGCCACCGGGTGTGGACGGGGTCAGACAGGCGGCTTGGCAGGGGTTATTCGGGTGCATCGTCGTCATCGCAGAGCCCGACCGCCTTGCGGTAGGCGATCACCAGTCCGTCGAGACAGAGATCGGGCACGACGAGGTCGACGAAATCGCAGGCCGAGGCGATGGCCGCCGCGTCGCCGCCGGTGAGGACGAGGGGGGGCCATTTGCCGATCTGCGTCGCGTAGCGTTCGGCGATTTCGCGCAGGGCGCCGACCATCATGGCGTAGATGCCGTTGCGGATCGCGCTGGCGGTGTCCTTGCCCAGCGTCTCGGTCGGCGTGCCGATCTCAACCAGCGGCAGGAGGGCGGTGTGTTCGTGGAGTGCTTGAGCCGACAAGCGCAGCCCGGGCAGGATCGTTCCGCCGAGGAAGACGTTGTTGTCGGCGACGAGGTCGATGGTGAGAGCGGTGCCGAAGTCGGCCACCACACAGGCTCCACGGACGCGGGCATAGGCCGCGGCGGCGACGCAGAGGCGGTCAGTCCCGACCTTGAGCGGGGCCGGCACGTCGGCGGTGATGGGCAAGTCAATGTCCCGACCGACCATGAGCAGCGGGGCGATGCCTTGCTCGTGGCAGGCGGCGAGAACGGCTTCGGCGACCGGCGGACAGACCGAGCTGACCACGAGTGTCCGCCGCGGGCAGGAGGCGAGCGTCTCCCAGAGTCTCCACACTTTGTGCGCGACGGCGGGCGGCTCCAGGCCGGCCAAGTGCTGTGAAGGGCTACGCACGCCGCCGGTCCAGGTGGCGAGGGCAACACGGCTGTTGCCGATGTCCATCAGAACCAAGCCGGTCGAGGCATCGGTCGGCACGCTGGTTTCAGTGCGGATCATGGATGGTATTCTCCAGGTGTGGCTGCTGCGGGTGGCGGATCCGTCGCGGCGGTGGGGGCGAAGGGATCGTCGATCGGCTTTTGCTGTTTGGCGATTTGTTCGGTCAGTCGAGCGTCTTCGATCATCGACCAGAGACGGCCGCCCAATCGTTCGAGCCCCGTCCCTGTGACCCCGCTGATTGCCAGGACCTCACGGCCTAGATCTTCGCGCAGGGTTTCAACCGCATCGAGCGTATCGGACAAGTCGATTTTGTTGGCCACGATGATCTCGGGCTTGGCCGCGAGTTGGGGCGAGTACTTGTCGAGTTCCCGGCGGATGGCGTGGTAGCTTTCGGTTGGGCTGGGCTGCTCGGGCAGCGGATGGATGTCGATCAAGTGGACGATCACTCGGGTCCGCTCGATGTGGCGGAGGAAGTCGTCGCCCAGGCCGACGCCTTCGTGAGCTCCTTCGATCAGGCCGGGGATGTCCGCCATGACGAATCGGCGGAAGCCGGGCAGCTCGACGATGCCCAGTTGCGGCTCGATGGTGGTGAATGGGTAGTCGGCGATCTTGGGCCGGGCACGGCTCATCCTCGAGAGCAAGGTGCTCTTGCCGGCGTTGGGGAGGCCCACGAGCCCGACGTCGGCGATGAGTTTGAGCTCCATGCGCAGCCAGCGTTCCTCGGGGTCTTCGCCGGGCTGAGCGAAACGAGGCACTTGTATCCGCGAGGAGGTGAAATGCAGATTACCCTTGCCGCCGCGGCCGCCGTGAGCGATGAGGATCTTCATGCCCGGTTGGTCGAGATCTCTGAGTAATCGTCCGGAGTCGCGATCGTAGACCAGGGTTCCTGGTGGGACGCGGACGATGCGATCTCGACCGCTCCGCCCGGTCATATTTTTGCCTTTGCCGGGCTGTCCGTTCTCGGCCATCCAATGGTGCCGGCCGGTGAGGTCCAGCAGGGTGGTCATGGACGGGTCGGCGAAGAGGTAGACGTTGCCGCCGCGCCCGCCGTCGCCGCCGTCGGGTCCGCCTTTGGGCAGGAACTTCTCCCTGCGGAAGCTGACACAGCCGCGCCCGCCCCTGCCGCCGCGGACAAAAATCTCAGCACGGTCGATGAACATGATCGGTTGTGTGTCCTTGCCTAGCTACCCGCCGCTTGTGGTTTTGTCCACGGCCGTATCACGACGGCTCATCGCGAGCGGGGTATTCTAACCGATTTGTCGTTCGTCCGGCAGGGTCTGTGGAACCTTGACGAAATCCGCGGGAACAGTAGATTAAGCTTGTCGTCGGCCGGCGCGGGCCGGTAGCGGCGAGCCTCGTGCGGTGGAAGTGTTATTGTAAAGGCAAGGTACCCATGTCCACAGAGACCGAAATTATCCATGTGAGCGGCCGAGAGATTCTGGATTCCCGTGGCAACCCGACGGTCGAGGCGACCGTGATTCTGGCGAATGAGTGCACGGGGCAGGCGGCGGTGCCCTCGGGGGCGTCGACGGGCGAGCACGAGGCGGTTGAGCTGCGGGACGGGGACAAGGCCCGGTACCTGGGCAAGGGTGTCCTCAAGGCTGTCGAGAACATCAGTACGAAGATCGCCGACGCGGTCATTGGGTTGGATGCCACGGATCAGGAGGCTCTCGACCGAGCCATGCTGGATCTCGACGGCACGCCCAACAAGGGTAACCTCGGCGCCAACGCCACGCTG
>Ga0209722_1001432_pt1 | contig 20876 bp, 19 predicted proteins | sample BioC12SIPDNA_2_FD_185745 | JGI IMG/M metagenome (GOLD analysis project Ga0209722, IMG submission 185745) | Anaerobic biogas reactor microbial communites from Washington, USA - Biogas_R1_A C12 SIP DNA (SPAdes) (version 2) | ecosystem: Engineered > Bioreactor > Anaerobic > Unclassified | place... | reverse complement strand
CGGCGACCCCGGGAATGCCGAAGACCGGGGAACTCTCCCGTTTGACTCGGACCGGCAGCGTTTTCTCGGGAACCAGAGTATAACCTTTCGTCTGCATGCAATCGGTGACGAACTTGCTCTCGTAACGGCCCAATCCACTGGTGCGGTCAACATCGGAGTAACGCGATGCCTCGGCATAGCAAGACGCCAGGTCTCTGCGGCACTGCGTGAAGGTCTTGCCCTCCTGGTACCAGAACTTGGCACAACCTCCCGTCAAACATATCGATAGCACCAGCATTCCGGCGAGGACTAACCTCATTTCTTGGCTCCTACAGGTTCTGCAATTCACTTGCGGCCGGTTTCTTCGCCGCTTTTCGGCCCGCCACGGCATCTCAGGCGGGTCAAATCACCACCCCAACTCAAAAAGGCACAATTCTCGTTGTTCTCGAATCGCTTGTCAACCGGGTACTGGAAATACTCCCCTGCGACGGCAATTTCGAGACGGGTGGCGTTTGATTCCTTATAAGTGCGATTTTGTGATTGAAATCGTAGAATCCTTCGGCTATACATATGGGTTTATGGATTGGCTGGTGTGGTCCGACGCTGGAATAGGCGGGGCGATCGCAGGTCAGGAAAGGGAGCTTCACGGGTATGAGGCGCTACTCAGGACAGAAGGCGCTCTATGAGGCGATGAGTCGGTCGCGCTCAAAGTCCGAGCCGAAGGCCAAGTCGAAGGGGCCGAGTCTTCTCGAACGGTTGCGACCTCAGTTGGAGAAGCTCCGTCGCCCGAAGGCAGCCAAGCCGGTGGTTCCTGTCGAGGCCAAGGAGTCCGTGGCCGAGCGGCCGGCGCCGCCGACCTTGAAGCCCCCGAAACCGATGGGGCTCGCCGAGCCGCCTACATCGCCCGGACCGGCTCGTACGTGGCTCAAGCCAAAGGCCGTCCAGTTCAATGCCGGACGGATCGAGGTGTCGTTGCCATACCAGATTGGCATCGCGATTGGCTTGTTCGTGATCTTGATCCTTCTGGCCGTGTTCCGGCTGGGACAGATCGATCAGAAGGCACGCTACAGCGAGCAGAGCCGGACCTCGCGTGCGGGTGTCGACAGTCCGGCTGCCGGCACAACAACGGTGGACACGACGTCGTCCGACGGACCGGCCGGGCCGGAGAATACCGCTCTGGAGGCCGGCACTGCCGCGGCCGGCGACAACTGGATCGTGATCGCTCGGTCGGAACTCAGGAAGGATCTCGAACCTGTGATGCGACACTTCAACGAGCACGGGATCGAGACCGGTATCACGACGTTTGACAAGCTCCGCAGGCACTTTGCCGAGTTTGGACTCGACGCAAGCGCATTGCCGCGGGGCGATGGGTATTTGCTTGTGACGAGGCAGACGTACGACAACCCGGACCGGTCCGGCACGGATGGGTACGCCGCCAAGCAGAAGATCGTCGAAATCGGGGCGCTCTACAAGGGCAAGGCTCCGCAAGGGTATGAGTCGTTTGCACCTCGCTATTTCAGTGATGCTTACGGTATGAAGATCAGATAACAGGAGAAAGTCGGCATGTCAGTGGATCCTTCACTCAAGGTAAGAAACGCATTGGCCCGGCACCGCAACGTTCTGTCGCGGGCTGAACGCATCAAAGTGCTTAGGGAAGAAGAGCGATGGGCCGAAGGCGACCCGCTGCTTGGGCTGCCCAAGGTGGCCCATCGCAAGAGCGGCGCCGGCAAGAAGGCCAAGGCCGCTGAGGCCCAGGAGAAGGCCGCGGCGAAGGCCTGATCGGGCCATTGTCGACGTCTGGCGTCTGAGGCCGGCGTGGGAACGGGCTGGCGGGACGCCTGACGCATTTCTCGATTCAAGAAGGGCATGCCGAGCGTTGGTTCGGCATGTTCTTTTTCGTGCGCGCCGTTTCGGGACCACCCGGCCTGGATGGGGTCGGGACCGCCGGAAGTGACCGTCGGGGACGTCATGGGAAGAAAGCCCGATTCAAAGGATACGAGCCAGTCTGTGCGTCCGGGGCGATTCCCCCTGTGGTTGCGTCTTTCTGTGGCGCTGGCCAGTCCGATCCTGTTCCTGCTGGCCCTTGAGTTCGCCCTGTGGCTGGTCGGCTACGGCCAACAGGGCCGTTTCTTTCTTCCGTGGCGCGTAGCCAAACAAACGGTCCATCTGACGAACGCGCGGTACTGCGAACATTTTGTGGCCAAAGAGCTATCCAGGGCTCCCGAGGCGGAAGTTCTGGCCGAAAAGGACACGTCCACCGTTCGCATTTTCGTGCTGGGCGGCTCGGCGGCGTACGGCGACCCCGATGTAGCGTTCGGGTTCTGCCGGCAGTTGGAGATCCTGCTCAATGCGCACGCGAGCCACCGGTCCTTCGAGGTCATCAATGCGGCGGTGACGGCCATGAACTCACACGTGGCCCGGCGGATCGCCCGGGACTGCGCCTCGCACGATCCGGACGTCTTACTCGTGTACATGGGCAACAACGAGGTCGTCGGCCCCTACGGCCCGCCGACACTGCCCGAGGGGCTTTATGCAAGCCGGGCCTTCATCGACTTGTGCATCGCAGCCAAAAAGGACACCCGGCTCGGACAGTGGATCGACAGGACCGGCCAGGCGATGCGAGCACGGCGCGGACCCGCGAAGAAGTGGATGGGGATGGAGGCCTTCCTGGACAGCCACATCGCGTGCGATGATCCCAAGCTCCAATCGTGCTATGGCCATTTCCGCGAGAATCTCCGCGATATCATCCGAACCGCCCAGGCCTGCCGCGCCAGGACGATCCTCTGCACCGTGCCGACCAACATCCGATCGTGCGCCCCGTTCGGCTCACGGCACGTAGACGAACTGACCGGCGATCGGCTCGACGAGTGGGACCGTTGCTTTCGAGAGGGCCGGCGACGTGAGGCGGCAGGGGATTTCCAGGGCGCGCTCGGTGCCTACGAACAGGCCTCGGCGATCGACGACGGACACGCCGACCTGGTGTTCTGCCAGGCCACGTGCCTTCATGCACTGGGCAGGATGGCGGAGGCCGGACCGTTGTTCGTGCGGGCCCGCGATCTCGATACGCTGCGGTTTCGTGCCGACAGTGCGATGGAGAAGGTCATTCGAGACGTGGCCGCAACGGATGCGAGTCGCGGCGTGAGCCTCTGCGATCTGACGGCGGCGCTCGAAGAGCACAGTCAGGGCCGCCTGCTCGGAGACGACGTGTTGCTGGACCACGTGCATCTGAATTTCCAGGGCAATTTCCTGGTGGCGCTGGCCGCTATGCGGGCGATTCGTGAGGCGCTCCCGCAGGCCGGGCTGACCGAGCCCGAGCGGACGCCGGCCGAGCTGTTGACCCTGTGCCGCGACCGCCTGCTTTTCACAAATCGTGAGATGTACGACCTTGCGATGGTGATGTATCGCCGCAAGACCCTCGCTCCGTTTGCGGGGCAGATCACTCACGAGTCGGAGCTGCGCCGGCTGCGTGAGGGCCTGTTCGCCCTACGGAGAATGGTTCGGGATGACGCTGTTGCCGAAGAGGTCTTTCTCCGCGCCGTCGAGCAGGCCCCGTTGGACTCCTATCTGAGCGCCCGCTACGGGCAGTTCCTGCTCGATCGCGGGCGGATCGGTGAGGCGATCCGCCGATATGAGCAAGTGCTGGAAAGCCGGCCTTACGACATGACCGTTCGTCTGGCCTTGGCGAGGGCCTATGCGCGGGGGGGCATGCAGGACCAAGCCATCGCCGTGCTCCTTTCCCGCGAGACCCCGTACCGGTACGACCGCAAAGAGGCCCTGCTCATGCTGGGAACGTATTACGCCCAGAACGGGCGCATCGCGGAGGCGGCGACGGTCTACGAGGGACTCTACAAGATGGAGCCTCGAAACGTCGACGTCCTGATCAACCTGGCGGCGGCCGCTTCGCATCGGCAGGACTATGCGGCCATGAAGCGGCACCTGGACAGCGTTCTCGCGATCGATCCCGCCTCCATACAGGGCCGGATCAACATGGGCAACTACTACGCCAAGCAGAACCACCCGGCCGAGGCGCAGAAATGGTTCGCCGAGGCGGTGGAGACCGACCCGCAGAACTACCTGACGCACATCGGGCTGGGCATTCAGTCGATCCGGCTCGGACAGCTTGACAAGGGCATCGAGCACGTGACGCGGGCGGTGGTGTTGAAGCCGGATTTTGTCGAAGGGTATCAGATTCTGGCGGCGGCGTACGTTGAGGCCGGCGATACCGAACAGGCAAAGAGATACGTGATCCTGCGCGACCTGTTCACCTCGGGCTCCAGCCCGTCCCCGGCGGTGAAATGATGAATATCCTGGGCATATCGGCGTTCTATCATGACAGTGCGGCAGCCCTGGTGGTCGACGGCGAGATCGTTGCGGCCGCGCAGGAGGAGCGCTTCACGCGGATCAAGCACGATCCCGGCTTCCCGTCGCATGCGGTGGGGTTCTGCCTTCAAGCCGCGAAGCTGCGAGCGGAGGACCTCGACTTCGTCGTGTTCTACGAGAAGCCCCTGGTTCACTTCGAACGTCTGCTGGAGACCTACATCGCCTATGCCCCTCGCGGCTTTCGCCAGTTCCTGATGAGCATCCCGCTTTGGCTCAAACAGAAACTGCACCTGCCCCGCGAGCTGGATCGGGCCTTGGGCGGCAAGTACAAGGGGCGATACGTTTTCACCGAGCACCATGAGTCGCACGCGGCCAGCGCATTCTTCCCAAGCCCCTTCGAAGAGGCCGCCATATTGACCCTCGACGGGGTCGGCGAATGGGCCACCGCCAGCGCCGGTGTCGGGCGGGGCAACCGCATCGAATTGCAGAAGGTCATACATTTTCCGCACTCGCTGGGTCTGTTGTATTCGGCCTTCACCTACTACACCGGCTTTCGCGTCAACTCGGGCGAGTATAAGCTGATGGGTCTGGCCCCGTACGGCGAGCCGAAGTTCCGGGATCTGATTCTCAAGGAACTGCTCGACCTCAAGGAGGACGGCTCGTTCCGTCTGAACATGCGGTATTTCCCCTACGGGTACAAGACCGTGATGGTGGACCGGCGGTTCGAGCGTTTGTTCGGCGTGCCGGTCCGCAAGCCGGAGGGCCCAATCACCGAGCATACGATGGACGTGGCCGCCTCGATCCAGTCGGTGACGGAGGAGATCATGCTGCGCATGGCCCGGAACGTTCACCAGGAGACGGGGATGAAGAACCTCGTGCTGGCCGGCGGAGTGGCGCTGAACTGCGTGGGCAACGGGCGGGTCCTGCGAGAGAGTCCGTTCGAGAACATCTGGGTGCAGCCGGCGGCCGGGGATGCCGGCGGGGCGTTGGGGGCGGCGCTATTCGTCTGGTATCAGTTGCTCGATCACGAGCGCAAGGTCGGCGTTCGCGATGCGCAGGGCGGGTCGTTGCTCGGTCCGGCGTTCGATGACGAGGCGATCCGCGAATTCCTCCAGAGCGTTGACGCGCCGCACCACAGCTTCGCGCGGGAGGCCGATCTATACGACTGCGTAGCAGACCTGATCGCGTCGGAAAGCGTGGTGGGCTGGTTCCACGGTCGGATGGAGTTCGGGCCGCGTGCTCTGGGCAGCCGGAGCATCATCGGAGACGCCCGCAGCGAGAAGATGCAGTCGGTGATGAACCTCAAAATCAAGTTTAGAGAATCGTTTCGGCCCTTTGCACCATGTGTGCTGGTCGAGGATGCGCCGGAATACTTCGGTCTCGAACCGGGGCAGGAGAGCCCGTACATGCTGATCGTCGCGCCGGTGCGGCCGGACAAGCGGCTTGACGGCGACGGCACGCGGGCGACGGGGCTCGACCGCCTCAGGGACAAGCGCAGCGTCATTCCGGCGGTGACCCACGTGGACTACTCGGCGCGGGTTCAGACGGTGGACCGGGAGCGTCACGGGCCCTTGTACGAGCTGATGAGCCGCTTCAAGGCCAGGACGGGCTGCCCGGTGATCATCAACACCAGCTTCAACATCCGTGGCGAGCCGATCGTCTGCACGCCCGAGCATGCCTATCGCTGTTTCATGGCCACCGATATGGACGTGCTCGTCCTGGGCAGGCATCTGCTCTACAAGCACGAGCAACCGCAGGTGCCGCCGCATGACGTGGAACGCTACAAGTCACAGTTCAAGCTGGATTGACGAGGCGATGGATCAGAGGAGTGAATGATGTCGTTGGTTAGCGTCAACTGGAATCCAAGCCGCAAAGACCTCAACGGCTTTCGGCTCATCGCCGTCGTCGCGACGACTTTGATTGCGGTGCTGCTGTATGCGCTCAAAGGCGTGGACGTCCGCTGGTGCGCCGGCATCGTCGCGTTCGGTGGGTTTGTCTGGCTCAGCGGACTTGTCTCACTGACGCTGACACGCTATGTTTATGTCGCGCTGGTGGCGGTGACGCTGCCGATCGGTTTTGTCGTCAGCCTGGTCCTTATGGGCGTCGTCTATTTCGGTCTGTTTGTGCCCGTGGGCCTGGTGTTTCGGCTGATCGGCCGCGACGTGTTGTGCCGGAAGTTCGATCCGAAGGCCCTGAGCTACTGGGTGCCACACCGCCAGACGACGAAAGTGGAACGCTACTTCCAACAGTTCTGATCCGTGAGGTGCGCCTGACATGACCGAAAAAGACTCGACCCGATTTGAGCGGCTCGCCCAAGAGAAGCGTTCCTCCCTCGTTGCGGAATTCTGGTACTTCCTCAAGCACAACAAGAAATGGTGGTTGCTGCCCATCGTGCTGGTGTTGTTGCTGCTGGGGTTGATCGTACTGCTGGCCGGAACCAGCGCGGCACCGTTCATCTACACGATCTTCTGATCGACTATGCTGGTCGTACGGTGGAGAGGATAGCTGCCTCAAGGCAGAGAGGTCATTTGGAGAGGTTAACGCCGATGTATTGCGTTCGGGCATCGGCGATCAGATTCAGCATCTGATCGGCCTGCTTACGGATCGCCGGATCGGAGCTGATTACGCGCGAACTCCACTTGGCGTACTCGCGATTCAACTGATGGCGGACCTCATCCTTGTTCATCTCGGTGGTGACGCCGAGGATCATCTCCGCGTCCTCACTCTGGTGCATGCTCACGGGCAGTGTCTTCTCGACCATGGTCCGGAGGCGACCGCGATCGATCTGGAGCCATTGCGCCAAGTCCTTGAGAAGCCGGATGTCGGCAGCGGTGACCTGGCCCTTTGCTCCGGCTACCCTCAACGAGAGATCCATGATGTCGAGACGACCGACCATGGGGGCGATCTCCACGATCTCTTTGCAGATATCTCCCAGGTTGAGGCGTCCGCCGCGCAGGAAAAAGGCGGCGGTCTTGCGGAGGGCCTGTTCCAGCTCCAGACGCGCCCCCTCGGAAGCGTCCCCCGAACCGAAGTTGGTCCGGACCCAGCCATGAATCACGTTGATTTCGGGCTCCTGGAGGGCATTGTTGGCCGCGCCCACGCTGAAGGCCAGTCCCACGGCCAGGGTCTTGGCCCGCTGGATGTTGTCGTCGATGTCGAGATAGCCGATCTCGATGTTCTCGAAGGCGCCGATGCACGTGCCGGTGGCAAGCTGCTCGCCGGTCGAGCGGGAGACGATGGAGATGTCGAATCGCAGTTCGCGGTGCCCTTGTCGCGGCAGCACGAGCCATTCCGGTGAGATCTGCGCAACCGCCATCCAGTCCTCCAGGACTGTGTGCTGGTGACAGAGTCGCCCGATTTGCGTCTGATAGGTGAATTGAGACGTTCGATTGATCGGCCCCTGCTTGGGCCGAACCAGTGCAGGCAAAGCCGGTCCCTTGCGATCGGTGACGTCGCTCAGCGCGGCCTTGAGGTCGACGTCGTGTCCGTCGTCCGGCGCCTCGATGACGCCGCAGATATCCACGATCAGGACTGTCTGCCACGTATCGCCTTTCGGCTCTCTTCCGATCCGGGCTCGGCAGTTCAGTCCGGTCAAGTCGACGGTTCGATCGGATTTCCCCGATGGGTCGGTCTGCTGGTTCTGGCTGCTTTCGGCAGTGTCTTGACCGTCTCGGTTCCCGGTTGGCGGAAGATCTTCCTCCTTGTTCATCCGCGAAGCACCTGCCGACTTGTGGAGACGGCGAATCCGCGAAACGGTCTGTCCGACTCGGTCCGGCAGATGCCTCACGATGCCGGTCGTCCAGCGTGTGATGGCCGCACTCCAGTTGCCAAGGTGCGCCAGCACCATGCGGGCGTATGCCACCCCCGAGGACAAACGGGCTGAGTCACTCTCGGTCGCTTGCGGACTCCGGCGTCGCATGCCGATGAAGACCCCGGCCGCCACCCCGACGACCATCGCCGCAACTGGAATCAGAATTCTGAGCATGGGACGTAATCCCGCATTCTACTGGACCTTGAGTGTTTGCATCTCTTTGGCACCTTCCGTTGCCTCCGCCTGTGATTCTGCTTCGTCCTGGTCCAGCGAGACGTCCACTTCGAGGACTCGACCGGAGTCGACGTCTTCGAATTTGCAGTGCATCCTCTGGTTGAGATCGTAGCTGTAGGTGACGTTGATGGGACGCTCGGCCGGCCGGTTCGGCGGCAGCTCGAAGCGATGCGTCGCAATGGTGTTGACATAGGACGGATCGGAATCCTCGCCCTGGGTGACGGTCACCTCGACCTTCTCCTGGCCCTGGGAGACCGTATAGAAGGTCTGCGTGGCCTCGCACGGCAGGGGTGTGTTCTTCTTGAGAATGATCCGGTTCTGGATCACGCGGCGGCCGGTCTCCTTGTCGATCGGCGCACAAATCGTCCCATAGCTGTGGTTGCATACGTCGGTCAGGCAGATGTCCTGCAAACCGGTGCGGATGCCGGCGTCGACGGCGTCGGGGTTCTGACGCACCGCGGTCAGACCGGCGTGCAGCGCTGCGCCGAGTGCGACGCACTCATCGACGTTCACCGCGCTTTCCGGCGGAAACCCGAACGTCTCTTCCAGATGCGTTCGCACCATGGGTACGCGGCTGCTGCCGCCGACCAGCAACACGGTATCGACATCGGAAGGTTTGATGCCGGCTTCTTCCAGCGCAACCTCCACCATCATGTCCGTACGAGCCACCAAGGGAGCGATTGCCTCTTCGAACATCTCCCGCGTGACCTCCACCCGCATGCTCCCGGCCGAACCATAGAGCATCTTCTTCGCTACGGGACGGCGCGACAGCGTCTTCTTGATGTCTTCGGCCTCGTCTTCGTACTTGGCTCGGTCTTCCTCCGTGGCGATCAGATCGGTGCCGAACTTGTCCCGATAGAGCTTCTGAAGGATCTCGATGACCTTGTTGTCGAAGTCGATGCCGCCGAGGGCGTGGTCGCCCTGCGAACAGACGATGTCCATCTGAAGACCGTTGACGTTCATCAGCGTCACGTCGAACGTGCCACCACCCAGGTCGTATACAAGCACCTTGCCGGAGACCTGGCGGGTCGTGGCATAACACAGTGCCGCCGCCACGGGCTCGTTGACGATCGCGATCACGTTGAGACCGACGGCGGTTCCGGCATCCATCGTTGCTTTGCGCCGGATCTCGTCGAAGTGAGCCGGGACGGAGATCACTGCATCGCGGATCTCGCCGTGAGCAGTCTCGGCGTCCTGCTTGAGCTTCTTGAGGATCAGCGCCGACAGCTCCACCGGGGTCCAGTCTGTTCCGTCGATGCCCACCTTGTACTCGGTGTCGCCCATGTGGCGTTTGATCCACCGAACCGAACGCGCCGGGTTCAGATGCCTCGAATTGAGGGCCTCGATCCCCACGCGGATGAGTTCAGGGTTCTCTTCATCGAAGAAGATGGCCGATGGGGTCAGTCGCTCTCCGTCCGCGTTTGGAACGATCTCCGGTTTGCCGATCGCGTTGAGGATCGCCAGTTCCGAAAACGTCGTTCCCAGATCAATGCCGACGATGTTAGCCATGATTTTCTCCTGCGTACAGCTTCGTCCTACAGAGTGCCTCGCGCCGTCCGAAGACGCGCGCCGAGGCAACTCAGCCGAATAACTTGACTTGCGCCGTCCTGACGACCTTATAACTGTCCTCGTCCGTCACATATCGATAGCCGGGCCGCACCACTTTGGCGATCGTGCCGACCTGGCTTGGTTCCCGCGTTGTTTCCTTCTCTTTGATGGCCTCCGCCAGCTTCTCCTGGCCACGATAGTCGGTGCCGATGTCGGGACGGTACTGCTCGACGCCGCTGGATTCCAGGGCAAACAGCAGTTCGTCACGGACTTCTTCCAGTTGCAGGACGCTTTCGTCGTTTTCGTTCAGCCGGTCGATTCGATTCTCGAGATTGTCGATGCAGCGAATGACCCGCAGACAGAACGTGCGGACAATGCTCCAATCGTAGCCATCCTGGAGTTTCTCCACGCGGTCCTGCTGGCAGGCGGCGTACTCGCGAATGGCGGAGACCTGCTGCGCCAGTTCCTTGAGCGTGCTGCCCAGCGGCTCGGATTGATCGCGCGACGCCTGCTGCACGCTCTGCGCCATCTGCCGGAACTCGGCAATCTGTCGCTGCAGGTCCTCGGCCTGCTCCGTCAGCGGATTCTCGACCGGTGCTGCCGGCGAATTGGCCGTGAGAATCTCGGTTGAACCAAGTACGGCCACCCTCGGCCTCGGTGTGAACCGTTGCTTTTGGGACGCCGTCTGCGCCGAATACTCATCGTCCGTCGGCGACGACCATTCCATCTGTGCCGACCATTCCTGCTGTTCCGACGGTTCGTCCGACATCAGCAGAGCGACGGCGTCGTCCTGCGGCCTCGGTTCGATGGCGAGCGTCGGACGTCCGGCCGGCAGATCCCGATGCCGCCGGGGCACCAGGAAACGCTCGCCGTCGTCGCGGTCGTTCCGATCAGGATCGCACCATGACGGGGTCGAGACAGGCTCCGATTCGTCGCTCTCCCCGTCGGGTAGCTCAAACGCGATCTCCGGCTCGTCTTCGTCGCCTTCCTCCTCAGTCGGCTCGTCGTGAAGAATCGTCGTCAACTCCGTCGGTTCTGAATCGATGCTGGCCGGCCGTTTGACACGGCACCTGGTGAGGGCTTTGAACGCTCGGGCCACCAAGCACAGTGCCCAAATCACGAAACAAATCCCGAACAGGGCGCCGCCGATCGACAGGCACACCACCGAGATCGTCTGTGTGATCTGCTCCTGCTCTCGACGCTGGCGATACTGTGTGACTTCGTCCTCCCATCCCGATCCGTACAGGTAATCGGCGATGTCCCCCGGGTTCATCTCGCCGGCGGCCAGTCGGGGCAGATCGGCGTGAAGACGTGCCTTCTGCTCGGCCGTCAGTTCCTCCGGGGTCTTGTTCTTACGGTCCTCATCCAGTTCGAGGACCAGTCGATTCTGCTGTTCCGGGGTCAGACGGTACCAATGGCCGTACTTCTGAAGATAGTCCGCCGACTGCAGCGTATCTGTGGCGGCGGCCGGGGTGGCGATCCGCTCGGCTTCGGTCTGCTTCCGCAGCCACGCCAGCGAAAGGCCTCCAATCATCAAAAGGGCCAGTCCGAGTATCGCACACTTCTTGAGCATGATTCACATCAGTTCACAAATAGTTCAAGGCGGATTCACCATCCCCTTTGTCGGCTGCCATCGCCCGTCGATTGACCAAATCCCCTGGATTTGCATGGTCTGTCGTGGCCGATCGCGCCCGGCGTTCCGCCGGCGTCGTGGCTCGGCCGGCCGGCCAAGACGCCTTCCAGGGCCGGCAACAGCGATGTATGTGCCCCGGCGACCGCCACGTAAAATATAGGAAACAACCGAGAACGGTCAAATCGAGGGACAACGCGATGCGTCGGTGATGTGAGAGACACAGGGAGACCCGTCCGATAAGCGGAGGTTTGGATGCGCAATCGACTGCTGATTGGCTCAGGCCCGGATTCTCAGACGGAGCGCTTACCGCCGCGCGGCTCAGGCGTCGAAGAGCTCTTGGGCCAGATCGTCGCCGAGGTGATGGGCGTAGTACTGCCGCATCATCTTGTTGCCGCCGGTGCAGGCCTTGTCCAGCGAGCGGAACACGCCGGTGCGGGTCAACAGGACGATGGCGATACAGGCGGCCACATTCACGGCACTGCGGCGGTACTGACCGAATCGTTCGCCGAGCGAAGGCTCCGCCCGCAATCGTTCGAGTTTTCGGGCCTTCGGGGCGTCTCGCAGATCGTGTTCGAGCATCCTGATCGTGTGGGCATTGGCTCGACCGAGCAGGTCAAGGCTTTGCGGCTGCGACCGCAGAAGAGAAAGGGCCATCTCCACGTTCCGCAGGGCGGCCAAGCGTCTCTGGCAGCGCGCGCAGGTGGCCACATGGCGACGGACCCAACCCGCCTCCGGCCCCAATCGACGACCCAAGGCAGCGGCAAACCACTGGCGGGTGCGCCGGCACTTGCTGACGGGCGGTGTCAAAGTAGGAAAAAGCCGTTCTCGAATGTCCAGCGGCTTCATGGTTGCTCCTCTCTATTCATCCAGGCGGCCAGCAGTTGCACGGCCTTACACCGATACACGCGGGCGGTGCCTGTCGATATGTGCAAAGTACGGGCGACTTCTTCATAGGGCAGTTCGCCCAGATCGCGCAGGGCGATGACGCTTCGCAGAGGGTCCGGCAATTCGGCGATCAGGCTTCGGAGCCTCTCTGTCAGGCGCCGGGCGTCGAAGTCGGGCTCGGTCGATTCCGCATGCTGGGCTCGAATCTCCATCTCCGACAGGGTTCGACTCTCCACGACCCGGCGTCGCAGCATGGTGATGGCGGCATTGCTGGCCGTGCGGAACAGGTAGGCCTTGATGTGCCTGGGCTGACGCCGGTCGTCGCGATGAGCCAGTTGGAGAAATGTCGTCTGGTAGGCGTCGCAGACGTCCTGCTCGTTGCCGAGAATCCGCCAGAGCATGGTCACCAACTCCGAGCCGTGTCGCTCCATCGCGGTGAGGATCCACCGCTGGCTCACGTCCACGGTCTCACTGAGACCAGGGGCCCAAAGCAGGTCGCAACGAACGGTTCTGTCGAACATAAGGACCAATGCTCCCGACTACGCGGCTTTCTATGAGTAGACGCGCGCTCCGAGCCCATGTTAACGAAAAACCGTCGAAAGTGCAAATAATGCCTTTCTGATTAACGCCGGTTGTGCCGGCGCGTCCTAAAAGTGCAAGAACAGAGTCCACTGGGGACTCCTGAGCGAACCGATACAGGGATACGAGCAGGTTCGATGGCCCCAAAGACGCACGATAGTCGGCATCACAACGGATTGGACGTGGTCGCCCTTGTGGACGACCTGCTCGACCAGGCGATTCAGGCCGAGGCCAGCGACGTCCATTTCGAGCCGACGGCTGATTCGCTCGTCGTGAAATTCCGCCTGGATGGCGTGCTCAACCCGGTCGAAGGCCTCCCGGCGACGCTGACCGACAATGTGGTCGCCCGGCTCAAGGTGCTCGGAGGACTGCTGACCTACCGCAACGACATCCCCCAGGAAGGGCGTCTGGAGATCTCAGGTGCCCCCGCTGAGAAGGTCTCGGACGTACGTCTGGCGATCTTCCCGACGATCCACGGTCAGCGGGCGGTCGTTCGCCTGTTCTACCGGCGGAAGGACCTTCTGACGCTGGAGCAGCTTGGCTTTGCGCCGCAGACCGAAGGGGCCCTGAAGGCCGTCGCGGTGCAGAACCAGGGCGTCCTGCTGCTGACCGGCCCGGCCGGAAGCGGAAAGAGCACGACTCTCGCTGCGATTCTCCGCCATATCATTCATACCCTGCCGGGCAAGAGCATTGTTTCCCTGGAAGACCCGGTCGAGATTCGCATTGACGGGGTCACGCAGGTGCCGATCACGCCACACGGGCAGATGACGTTTCCCACGGCGCTGCGGTCGTTGCTCCGCCAGGACCCGCAGGTGCTCATGATCGGCGAGATTCGCGACGCCGAGACCGCCCGAATCGCCATCGAGGCCGGCCTGACCGGGCACATGCTGATGAGCACGATGCACAGCGGCACGCCCGCCGGGGCGCTGCTGAGGCTCCTGGAGATGGGCATCGAGCCATACCAGGTCACGTCGAGCATCGCAGCGGTCGTCAACCAGAGATTGGTCCGTAGGCTCTGCGAGCAGTGCAAGAGGCAGGCGGCGGGCGGGTACGAGTCCGTCGGCTGCGGCGCGTGTCTCGGGACGGGCTTCAAAGGCCGTGTCCTGATTGCCGAGATGGTCCAACTGGACAGCGACCTGCGCAAGGCCATTCTGGCTAAGGCCGACCTCGAGGAGTTGGACACCCTGCTGCAAACCAAGGGCCATGCGACGATCCTGGACGATGGTCGGCGATTGGTCGAAGCCGGCATCACGACACAGGCGGAACTGAACCGGGCATGCGGCCTCAGCGATGGGGCGGCTCCGTAGCATTCGGATGGGAACAGGGGATTTCGAGTCTTCAGACAGGACAATTGGGAACCACAGCATGGCGACGTTCAAATACAATGCATTGACTGCCGGCGGCAGGCTGATGACCGGAACGATTGAGGCGCCCTCTTCGCAGGAGGCCGACGCCGCCCTTCGGGAGATGGGCCTGACCGTCAACTCGGTCGAGAAGGGCCGAACCGAGCCGCCCAAGACGGCCGTTGGCCGCAATGAGTTTCTGCTGTTCAACCAGCAGTTGGCCTCGATCACCAAGGCGGGCATCCCGCTGGAGAGAGGGCTGCGCGAGCTGGCCCAGGACATCACCTCCAAGTCGATGCGCAAGCTCGTCGAGGAGATCGCCGCCGACCTGGAAGCGGGAATGGGCATCGAGGAAGCGTTTCAGAAGCGGCAGGGGGCCTTTCCCCCGCTCTATGGCCGTATCCTGAAAGCTGGCGTCGAGACGGGCCGATTGACCGAGATGCTCACCAGCCTGAATCGGCACCTCGAACTGGCCTCGCATACCCGCCGAATCATCTTCGAGGCCGTCAGCTATCCGGCCGTGGTCTTCGTTCTCGCGGCGATCATCATCACACTGGTGTTCACGTACGTCGTGCCGCAGTTCCAAGGCGTTCTCGAGGAGATGATCGGAGGCAAGCTCAACCCGGTAACCACGGGCGTTCTGGATCTGGCCAGAAACGTCGTGCCGTTCTGGACCGGTGTGGCCGTGTTCGTCGCTGCCATCGTCGGCCTGTTCATTGCGTTGTCTGCCTCTCCCGCGGGCAGGCGAATCAAGGAGGGATTTCTGCTGCACGTGCCGGTGATCGGCCGGCTCTGGCACAACAGTGTGCTCAGCCGCATGGCCGAAGCGATGGCGCTTCTGGTCGGGGCCGGCTGCGACATGCCCGAGTGCCTGCGTCTGGGCGCCGTCGCGGCCGGAAGCGAGCGGCTCCTGCTCGACAGCGAGCGGCTGGCCGCGCAGATCGAGAAAGGCGTCAACTTCATGGAGGCCGGCCATGACGCCGGAATGCTGCCCCGGCTGTTTCTCTACTCCGTCCAGCTCGGCGCCCAGCGCAACGAACTGCCCGACAATCTGCACAGCCTGGCCGATATGTACGCCGACCAGGCCCGCGCCGGCCAATCGCGGCTGCAAGTCGTCCTGCTGCCGATGATGCTCGTCGTGGTGGGTGGTTTTCTCGGTGTCACCATTCTCGCCATGTTCCTGCCCATGATCCAGGTCGTTACCAGTCTGTCAGCGGTCGGTTGAGGAAACGAAAATGCTCGAACTTCCTGCCATCATCGCCGTTCTCTTGGTTGTGTACGCCATCCTGGGATACAAACGGCCGGTTCTCGCCCTGACGACCGTGCCTCTGGGTGTTCTGGGAATGGTCTACTTCGCCGTCGAGACCAATGAGGCGTGGGTAGCTCTCTGCGCCGCCGTGCTTGTTCTCGTGACGCTGGTGGCGGTTGCGCTCGGGGGTCGGCACGCCGACCCACAGCGATGGGTCCACCGATTCGCCTTCCTGATCCTTGCGGCGATCGGGGGCACGCTGTTCGTGATCGGATTGTTTGGGGCGTTTGCGGCTTTCGGAGCCGGTTTCGTGCTCCCTCTGTTCGTGTTGCTGGGGATCATGGCGGTTGTGGCTTGTCTGATCGGCTACAGCGCTGGCAGTCGCAAAGCCACGGCCGCGTACATCTTCTCGACCCTTGGCAGCAGCATGCGGCAGAACCTGCCGCTGCCGATGGCGCTGGACTGCGCCGCCAGCGGCCGAACTGATGGCAGCGCCTATGTGCTCAAGCAGATCAAGAAGTGGCTCGTCCAGGGCCATTCACTGGTCGAATCCATTCGCCGAGGCTACCCTCGCTGTCCCAGCCGGGCGCTGGCGATCCTCTCGGCGGCCGAGCCCAAAGGCCAGCTTCCGGCTGCGATCGAGGCCGTCGAAAACGATCTGCGCTTGCAGGCCACCAAACGGATGCGGCTGCAACCCGTCCACGCCGCCTATCCTGTGGTGATCCTGTCCATCACGTTCATCATGACGCTGGGTCTGATGACCTTTGTCATTCCACAGCTCACATCGGTGTTGGAGGAGGTGGCAGAGGGGCGTTTGCCCGCCTCGACGCGCGTGCTGATCGCGATTATGCGGGAACTGGTCTACAAGCATGACGGGCTGATCGCCTGGGGCCTGTTCCTTCTGATTTTCTTCGTGATCCCGCCGATCTGGATCTGGGCCCGGACGCGTCCGCGCCGTCCGGACAAGCCGCACCGGCTCTCCCGGATCGGCGACTGGATCAAATGGCACCTGCCCGTGCTGCATTGGTTCGAGAACAACAACGGCACGTTGCAGGTGGTTGAACTGCTGCGCGTGGCGATGCGGACGGATTGCCCGATCAACGAGGCGATTCGCAGCACGCTCGGACTGGATGTCAACCAGGCCTTCCGACGTCGCTTGGCCTGCTGGCTTCGACGCGTCGAGCAGGGCGACGACGTGGCCGCTGCGGCGCGCGGTTGCGGCCTGGCCTCCGCCCTGGCCTGGGCCTTCGACCGCAATGCAGGGGCGAATCACACCCCGGCGGTGTTGGAGACGCTCGAATCGTTCTATCGCTCGAATTACAGCTACCGGGTGAACCTGACGCGATTCATCCTGTGGCCCTTCGGCATCATCCTGCTCGGAGCGACGGTCGGGTTCGTCGTCTACGCCGTCTTCTCTCCGACAGTGGCCGTTCTCACTTTCATGACCGGCAATATCTATCCGTGACGCGCAACTTTGGAGTCTCATCGTGTCGAAGAGGATCAGACAGACAAATGGCTTCATGCTGGCCGAGCTGATCGTGGCCATGTCGCTGTTCGCTCTGCTGCTGGCCGGGCTGACGGTATCGGTGGGGGGCTTCAGCGCCTTCAACCGCCATCAGTGGGCCCGTCAGCAGTGTATCGCGGCGGCCATGGCCCAGCTCGACAGCGTGGCCGCCACCGGGGCCCCCATCGACTCCGACGAATGCAAGCGGCTCTGGCCGCGAGTGACCGTCTCACTGGAGAGAACCGCGGGAGAAGGCCAATGGGCCGGACTCGAACGAATCGACGTCAAGGCCAGCGCCCAGGCCGGCCCCAGACACGTGATCGTTGAATTGTCGCGGTATATCACGCCGGCGGTGCAACCGGCCGAAGAGGAGGGCTCGTTATGAGAACAAGGGCCTTCACACTGGTCGAGATGCTCGTAGTGATCACCGTCCTGCCATTTGCGGCCATTGCCTTCAGCGGTCTGTTTGCCACGTCCATCCGTGATGTCCCTCGCATGACGCGCATCGTACAGGAGAACACCAGCGTTCTGGACCTGGTCCGACACATTCGCGACGACATCGATGCGGCCGTCGGTCTGCCCGACGCGTTTGGCGAGGTCCGAAGCGACGACCGCACACTTCTGATCGCCTTGCCCGAGAGCGTGATCTGCTATCGAATCGACGAAGCCGGCGTGACTCGGACGCGGCTCGACCAAGCTGAGCCGCAAACCGAGGGGGTGTGGCGATTTCGCGATGCGGTGATCGCCTGGCGGCGCTGGCAGCAGGGCGAAGAGGCACGTGCTGTCGAGGTGCGTACCTTCCTGCAGGAACGCATTGCCGGAAAGACCAGAGAGAAGTTGGCCAATTCCTATGTCCACTTCATCGGCGGCCTGGCCAACGCGGAGGTGACCCCATGAGCGAGGCAAGACGATCTGGCTTTATCCTGGTATACGTCATCATGCTGCTTGCGATCACCGCCGTTGTGATGCAGGTGCTGACCCAAGGGGCCAACACGATGCTCTTTCAGGCGGATGCCGCCTACCTGCAGGCGCTGGACCGCAATCTGGCCGCCAGCGGCCTGGCCTGGGCGCGCCATCAGGTCGCCAAGGGCGAGCCGATGGCGACGGACGGGCCGGTCTCCCTCGATACGAAACTGCCAGGCGATGGCCGAGTGAGCATGGCGGTTGAAATCACCAAACGCGCCGGCGACGGAACGGATTGCCGGATCGAAACCTCCGTTGCCAAGGGCCGGCAATCCATCAGCAAGGCCCGCGAATACACACTCCCGGCCCGCTAAGGGTCGCGCCGATGCCGGCCGGGCAGAATCGATGGTGAAGAAAGTTTTCTGGTCCGCCGACAATTTTCTTGCAGCCGCCCGACCCGGCCGGTAAATTACATGTTTTGCCGCGGCTGACACGCACGTGTCGGCTGCGTTGGTTTCCGGCCGACGCCGAAACGAACCCTCGGGCGATTAGCTCAGTTGGTAGAGCAGCTGACTCTTAATCAGCGGGTCACAGGTTCGAGTCCTGTATCGCCCATTACACAAATCGTTGTGAGACATAGCCTTACACAGTTCCCTTCGTGTCGCGCCATATCCGTCGGCATCTCTGCCGGTAGCCCTGTCGTCCTGCAAGAACGTAGGAAATTCGCATACTCAGAGACCTGTGCAAGGGCGGGTCCGACAGGTGGGGAATACGGAGGGAAGAACAGGCGGCGCCCGGATTCGAACCGGGGAATAACGGTTTTGCAAACCGTCGCCTTAGGCCACTTGGCTACGCCGCCTAAACCAATCTTTTCATTGGGCTTACATCGATTTCGAGTTTGCCTCTTGACGCATGACTACAACCCTTACTACAACTTGGTTCGTCGGGTATAATACTTGCACCAACCCGGTTGTAGCGTATACTCATTGTCGTACATCTGGAGGACGTCGTCATGGGTGATCCCGAAAGACAACACAAGCCCACACCGGCCAAGCGAAGCCGTTGTCCGCTCAGACTACACCGGACCGGCCAGTGGTACAAGAAGATTCATGGCAAATTCTACTACTTCGGCAAGGACAAGGAAGCTGCCGTAAGGGCCTACGAAGAGCAAGCCACCTATCTTCACACCGGTAAGGGAACCGTACCCGCCAGTATGAATACCCTCACCCTGTGCACGCTATGCAATCTGTACCTTGAGCAGCAGGAAGCCCGCTTGCACAGCGGGGAAATCAGCCCCCAGCATTTCCATGATCAAACGAATAGGCTCCGGGCCTTTGCCAAGTACATCGGCGCGACCCACAAGGCTGCTGAGATCGTCGCGCTCGATATACAGAACTTCCGAACGAAACGCATCAATGAAGGCCTTCGTCCGAACACGATTAATAACGACCTCGCCGCTATCAAAGCGCTATTCCATTGGGCGGAGGACAACGAAGTCCTGGAGAAAGGGCCTAGACTTCGAGCTATCAAGAAAGTGAAGGTCAACAATTCGCGGCGGAACGGAGGGCGAGCCATAGCTGAGACAAAGCAGACGTTCACACCGCAGGAGACCCGCTCTCTTATAGACCATGCCACCGCGCAGATGCGGGCAATGATCTGGATGGGCCTGAACTGTGCATTCGGTTGCACCGACGTGGCGGAACTCCGGTGGGAGGATATCGATTTCGAGAATGGCGAGGTGAGTCTGCCGCGAAGCAAGACAGGAGTCACACGGAATCACGCTCTGTGGCCGGAAACCTTGGCGGCCTTGCAGGCCGTCTCCCGGCAGGGGCCACTTGTCTTTTATACCAGCAAGGGAAATCCATTCGTCCGGACGCACCCTACGAGTGGACGTCACATCGATACCGTTAGTAACGAATTTGCGAAGCTCATCAAAGCTGCCGGGATCAAGGTCCAAAAAGGAACTGGTTTCTACACGCTTCGGCGGACTGCCACCACAGTAGCGGCCAAGACCGGTGATCCTTACGCCGTCCAGGGGCTTCTTGGTCACAAGGATACGCGTATGGCAAGCACGTACATCCAGGACACGGCGGAGCAGGCTGGCAAGGCCGTCGCCCATGTAAACGTGTGGCTCAATCAACGGCTCCCAGCCAAAGATTGTTCTTAGAGTGTGCCAACCACGTTGGCGCACAGCACCATTGCTCTTGTCATGATGCCATTGAACTACCGGCGAGGGCGACGATCCTCTGCGCAGGTCTCGGGGACTACCTGCCCTCATCGTGCTTAGCTCGCCTCTAAACCCACGGCCTCTGGCCGTGTGACCCAAAGAGCTTCGAGCGGTCCGTGGTATATCGTATCGCGAGAAGACATGGTAGGCTCTCCTTCCAGGAAGGCCCCCACGGGGCAGGAAGGAGAACGGAACCATGCATGAATGGCAGAGCCTGTCCCACGTTCGGTGGGAGTGCAAGCATCACGTGGTGATTATACCAAAGTACCGGCGGAAAGTACTGTATGGCAAGGTCCGGCATCGGATTGGGCGGATCTTGCGAGAGTTGTGCCAACAGAGAGGCGTCGAACTGCTGGAAGGGCATTGTATGCCCGACCATATCCACATGTGCCTGAGCATCCCGCCGAAGTACAGTGTGGCCCATACGGTGGGATTTCTCAAGGGCAAGAGCGCCGTGCGAATTCACCGCGAACTGTTGTATGAGCGACGGATGGCCGGGCTGCATTTCTGGGCTACCGGCTACTGCGTCAGCACGGTGGGCTTGGATGAGCAGCGGATTCGCCAATACATTCGTGAGCAGGAGAAACTGGAGTCCGGGCAAGGCGAACTGGACCTGAAGTAGAACGTGCGTTGTGTGGCCCCAGCGGGGCCTTCCTCCTGT
>Ga0209722_1001421_pt1 | contig 20971 bp, 15 predicted proteins | sample BioC12SIPDNA_2_FD_185745 | JGI IMG/M metagenome (GOLD analysis project Ga0209722, IMG submission 185745) | Anaerobic biogas reactor microbial communites from Washington, USA - Biogas_R1_A C12 SIP DNA (SPAdes) (version 2) | ecosystem: Engineered > Bioreactor > Anaerobic > Unclassified | place... | reverse complement strand
GAGGAGCTGGCGGGGAAGATCCCCCCGGGGGAAGGCCGGGTTCGGGCTCTCACCCGCATCCGCTCCCTCCGGTTCGGGGAAGAGGACAAGGATTATTTCTGGATTCTCGGCCCCGAAAGGACCCTCCTCATGCACCCCTACCGGCCCGACCTGGAGGGCGTGGACCCCGACATCGCCGCCGGTCCGGACGGTTTCCTTCTCCGCCAGCTCTTCGACCGGATCGAAACCACCGTCTCCTCCCCCGAAGGGGGGGGAATAATGGACTACCAGTGGCACTTCAAGGACAGACTGAACACCCTGGCCCCCAAAACATCCTACGTGGCCCTTTTCAAACCCTGGAACTGGATCGTCGGAACGGGAGTCTACATCGACGACGCGGAAAAAAGCATCGCCGCATGGAAAATGCGGTTCGTGGCCGCCGGGCTGCTTTCGATAGCCGCTGCGGGTGCGGTCTCTCTCTTCCTGAGCCTCCGGGCGGCCCTCCTCGGAAAAAAGGCAGCCCGGGCCGCGCTCCTGGACCGGAGCCTGAAGGAAAAAACCCTGGAGCTTGCCAGGTCCGAGAGCCAGCTCGCTCTTATCACCCAGATCTACCGGAACGCCGCCGAGGGCATCATGATCACCGACGCGGACGGGCGCATCCTCGAGGTCAACCGGGCTTTCTCAGCCATCACCGGCTACGGCCCGGAAGAGATCATAGGCAAAACGCCGGACATGCTGAAATCGGACAAGCACGGCCCCGATTTTTACCGGAAGATGCGGGACGCTCTCAGGAAGGACGGCCACTGGTCGGGAGAGATATGGGACCGCCGGAAGAACGGCGAGGCCTTCCCCTCCCGGCTGAACATCTTCGCCTACACCGGCGAGGAGGGAAACGTGAGCCGCTATATCGGCGTCTACCAGGACCAGAGCGAACTCCACCAGAGCCGGGATCTGCTGCAGCACGAGGTAAACCACGACGTGCTGACGGGCCTGCCGAACCGGTTTCTCTTCCACGACAGGCTCGCTCTCGCCATTTCCCGCTCCCGGGAGAAAAGTCGTATCCTTTCGGTGATCATGATCGGCCTGGACCGGTTCGGGGCAGTCAACAAGACCCTGGGCTACCCCGTGGGGGACGGACTGCTCCAGGAGGCGGGAAAGAGACTCTCCGAAGCGGCCGCTGAACCGGGGGCCGTTGCCCGGTTCGGAGGGGACGAGTTCGTCGTCCTGCTCACCTGGGGCGGGACGTATTCCTCCTGTCTCAGGGTTGTGGAACGGATGCTCGCCTCGCTCAGGAACCCGTTTTCCGTCGGGGGACAGTCCTACCGGATCACCGCCAGCGCCGGAGTCACCTTTTATCCCCGGGACGGCGAATCCCCCGAGGAGCTCCTCCAGAACGCCTCCCTCTCCATGGAGCGGGCCAAGCGGGAAGGGGGAAACTCATGGAGGCTGTTCACCGAAGACCTTGACAGGAAGGTTCAGCACAGGATGCGGCTCGAGAGCGACCTGCGGCGGGCCGTGGACGCCGGAGAGTTTCACCTGTTTTATCAGCCCAAGGTCAGCCTGACGGAGCGGAAGATCATAGGTGCGGAGGCCCTGATGCGGTGGACGGCGGGAGACGGGAGCTCGATCCCCCCGGACGAATTCATCCCCATAGCAGAAGAAATAGGTGCAATAGGAACCCTCGGCGCCTTCGCCCTCGAGAGCGCATGCCGCCAGTCCGTGGAATGGTCGGGAATGGGACTGGACATACCGGTGGCGGTAAACATCTCGGCGAAGCAGATCTCCTCGGAATTCTTCGTCAGGGACGTCCTTGAAACCGTCAGGCGCACCGGCGCGAATCCCTTTCTCCTCCATCTGGAGATCACGGAGTCCGCCTTCATGGAAAATCCGGATCATGCCCAGAAGGTCATGGCCGAGCTCGGAGAGGCGGGAATCCGCTTTTCCCTCGACGACTTCGGCACCGGCTTCTCCTCTCTCGCGAAGCTCCGCCTGCTGCCGATCTCGGAGCTGAAGATCGACAGGTCCTTCATTCTGGACCTCGAAAGCGACAAGACCAGGGGGGTTGTCTCCACCATGATCCACCTCGCCGGGGCCCTTCATCTGCAGGTGACCTTCGAAGGCGTCGAGACGAAAGCTCAGATGGAAATCCTCGGGAGCCTCGTCCCCGAAGGCATGGAAACCGCAATCCAGGGGTATATCTTCTCCCGTCCCCTGCCGCCGGACCGGGTTCCCCAGTTCTTCGCCTCTGAACTTCCCGACGTTTTCTGAAATTAGAGAAATTTCCCTCCCCTCTTGCACTCCGGCAAAAAAGGCTTATTATGATGTATCTGATTTCACAACCGGTCCGGAAAATCCGGCCAAGGAGGGTCCTTCGTGTTTCCCTGCGCCCAGCACCACCGCTCATACCGTCTGATTGCCGTCGCCGCGCTCCTCGCGGCGGCGTTTTGCTTGCTTCCCGCCAGGTCCCGTGCGTCGGAACCCCCTTCCGCTCCGGCGGAATTCCATGCCTTTTCCTTCGTTGACGTGAAGCACAAGGCTGAAGAACTGGCATCCCGCCCCTTCGAGGATCCGGAAGGGCAGGTTCCCGATTTTCTGCTGAACATCAGCTACGACCAGTGGAGAAAAATCCGGTTCCGTCCCTCCGAATCCCTGTGGAGAAAAGAGGGGCTGCCTTTCGAGGTGCAGTTCTTCCATCCGGGCCTTTTCTACAACCGCCTGGTGGCCGTCAACGTCGTGGACGACGGCCGCGCGGAGAAACTCACATTCTCCCCGTCCGTCTTCGAATACGGTGATGAAGAATTCGCCTCGAAGGTCGCCGGAACACCCCTCGATTTCGCCGGCTTCCGCATCCACTACAACCTGAACACGGGAAAATACAAGGACGAGGTTGCCGTCTTCCTCGGGGCCAGCTACTTCCGTGCCGTGGCCCGGGACGGGCAGTACGGTCTTTCCGCCCGGGGCCTCGCAGTGGACACGGCTCTCCAGTCGGGGGAGGAATTCCCCTATTTCAGGGAATTCTGGATTGAAAAACCCCGGGAGGACAGCGATTCCATCACCGTTCACGCTCTCCTGGACAGCCCGAGCCTTGCGGGAGCCTACACCTTCACCATCATCCCCGGAAAGGAGACCTCCATGGACACGGAGTGCGTTCTTTTTCTGAGGAAAGACGTCCAGAAGCTCGGCATCGCCCCCCTGACAAGCATGTTCCTTTACGGGGAGACAGAAAACGGCCGGCCCGGCGACTATCGTCCCGAGGTCCACGATTCCGACGGCCTCCTGATCCGGACAGATTCAGGGGAGTGGACCTGGCGTCCCCTGGCCAACCCCGGCAGGCTGGCTCTCATTCCCTTCCGGGAGGAAAACCCCGCCGGATTCGGCCTGATGCAGCGGGACTGGGTCTTCGACCATTACCAGGACCTGGAAGCACGGTATGAAAAACGTCCCTCTCTCTGGATCGAGCCCCGGGGGAACTGGGGCCCGGGATGGGTGGAACTTGTGGAAATTCCTTCGGAACTTGAGATCCACGACAACATGGTGGCTTACTGGGTTCCCGGGAAAACGGCGGAAAAGGGGCCTGACGGTCAGCCCGCCGGCGACCCCGGCACGTACCCCCGGACGATGGCCTTCGCCTACCGGATGCGCTGGCTGAACCCGAAGGAACCTCTCCACTCCCTCGGCAGGGCTGTGGCGACCCGCATGGCCGCAGGGAACCAGGAAGGGACGGTTCGCTTCGTTCTGGATTTCGAGGGCGGAGAGCTGCAGGATCTGCCGGCGGACGCAGGACTGACGAGCGTGGTCACCCTGGACGAAGGAGCCAGGCTTCTCGAGAAGCAGCTGCTGAAAAACGAGGTCACCGGGGGATGGCGCCTCGTCCTGCACATTGCCGTCGACCCGGAGGGCAAGCTCAAGACCATTTTTCCGACCCAGGCGGCCAGGCCCTACATCCGGATCTCCGCCCTTCTGAAAAAGGGAGAGAACCTCCCCGACCCCCTCACGGAGACGTGGACCTATGACCTCCATCCCTGAGACCGGAACGAACACTCCCGCCGGATCTCCCGACGAGTGGCGCTACTCCAGGGACCGGGTCCTCCTCTACGTCCGGGCCCTTGACCTGCCTCCCTTCCGGGGGCTCGACCTCGCCGTGGAGAGCCTCAAGGCAGCCGGCCCCACGTCCGCATCGGAGGCAATGAACAAGCTCCGGGAACTCCTGGCGGAAAACGGCCTCGACCGGGGAATCCTCGACGAGGAAGGAAGGCACATCTCTTCGATGCCTTCCCTGAACAGGGGCGTCATGGTGGCGGAGCCCCTCGACCGCCTTCCGTGGAAATCCGCCCTCGGGCGCTTTCTCCGCCGGTGGAGACGGAATCTTTTCGGTCCCTGGGAGACAAACGGCCATGCATGACGCCCCGATGCCCAACCCTTCCTGGAACCGCGCCGCCAGCTGGAGGCGCGTTCTGCTCATAACCCTTGTTCTCCTTCCCACAATCGCAGCCGCCCGCACCATGGCCGCGCTGCTGCCCTCCAGGGGCGGCACGGCACTGGAGTTCCTTCTCGTGGCTGTGTTCGCCGTGCTTTTCGCCTGGATTTCCGTGGGGTTCTGGACGGCATCCATGGGCTTCGTCCTCCTGCTGTTCAAAAACAACCGATTCTCCGTCTCCCGGGCCTGCGAGGGGATGGACATGTCCATCCCCGATAAGAGCGCCCGGACCGCCGTCCTCATCCCCATCTACAACGAAGATGTCAAACGGGTAATGGCAGGCCTCCGTACCGTCTACACCTCCATCGGGAAAACAGGCTCCTCGGACCGGTTCGACTTCTTCCTGCTGAGCGACACCACCGACCCCGACACCTGGGTAGAAGAAGAGGAAGGCTGGCACCGGTTCTGCCGTGAGGAGAACGCCTCGGGCCGGGTTTTTTACCGGAGGCGCTCCAGCAACTCGAGGCGGAAGAGCGGGAACGTGGCCGACTTCTGCCGCCGGTGGGGAAAGAACTACCGCTACATGATCGTCTTCGACGCCGACAGCGTCATGGCGGGAACCACCATGGTCCGCATGGTGCAGAGCATGGAGGCCCGGCCGGACATCGGCATCCTCCAGACGCCTCCGGCGGGTGTGAACAGGGAGACCCTCATCGCCAGGGCCCAGCAGTTCGCAAACCACGTCTACGGCCCCATGTTCGCCGCAGGCCTCCATTTCTGGCAGCTCGGCGACGCCCAGTACTGGGGGCACAACGCCATCATCAGGACGGAACCCTTCATGAAGCACTGCCAGGTGCCCCGCCTTCCGGGAAAAGGCCCCCTGGGCGGCGACATCCTCAGCCATGACTTCGTGGAGGCCGCCCTCATGCGCCGCGCCGGCTACGGCGTCTGGCTCGCCTACGACCTCGGGGGAAGCTGGGAGGAAACGCCGCCGACCCTGCTGGACGAACTCAAGCGCGACCGGCGCTGGTGCCAGGGAAACCTCCAGCACATGCGCCTCATCTTCACCCGGGGGCTCTTTCCCACCCACAGGGCCCTGTTCCTGAACGGCATCCTCTCCTACGGGTCCGCCCTCCTGTGGCTGGCTTTCCTGCTGCTGAGCTCCGCCCAGGCAGTCGCCGAAGTCTTCTTCGAGCCGGTGTACTTCTCCGGGACGAAGACCCTCTTTCCCCAATGGCCGGTCTGGCACCCCCACTGGGCCCTCACCCTGCTGGGGTCCACGGCGGTGCTGCTCTTCCTCCCCAAGCTCTTCAGCATGATCCTGATACTGCTGAAGGACCCTTCGGCACGGGCTTTCGGCGGCAGGACAAACCTCGCATCGGGCATCCTGCTCGAGGTGGGGCTTTCCACTCTCCTCGCCCCGGTGAGGATGATCTTCCACAGCCTCTTCGTGGTTGCCACCCTGTTTGGGAAAAGCGTCGGCTGGGGCACCCAGTCCCGGGGCGACCGGGGAACATCCTGGGGAGAGGCGGTTTCCGCCCACTGGTGGGGAACCCTCTTCGGCGCGGCCTGGGGCGGGCTGGTCTACCTGACCAACCCGTCCTTCTTCCCCTGGATCTCCCCCATCGTGGCATCGCTGCTCCTCTCGGCGCCCCTCTCGGCCTTCACGAGCCGCTCCTCCCTCGGAAAAGCCTTCCGCAACGCAGGCCTCCTCCTGATCCCCGAGGAAGTGGAATTCCCCGCCGAACTCGCCGACCTGGAGGATAATCTTCTGCGCCCCGAGCCCTATACGCCCTTTCCCCTCTCCCGGAAGAACGGATTTGTCCGTGCGGCGGTGGACCCCCTCGTCCACTCCCTCCACACCTCTCTCCTGCTGCGCTATAAAAAGAAGGCCCCAGCCCGGGAGAGCGCCCTGGAAGGGCTTGTGGAAAAAGCCGTGGCGAAAGGCCCGGGCAGCCTCACCCAACGGGAGAAGATGGAGATCCTGAAAGACCCCCGCCATCTCGCCGAACTCCACAGGAGAGTGTGGGAACTGGAGAACCGTGACGCCGCCGCCCAGTGGGGCCTGGTCCTCCCCGCCGCGGACAGTGGCGAGTAACTACCCCGTCCCTTGCACGACGGAAGGAATGCCCGTATGATGGCACGGGTATCATGAACACCAGACAAATCCGCCAGGAGGTATTCCCGGTGCACTCAAAAACAACGTTTTCCGGGAGCGGCGTTCTTTCCCGGCGCCCCTCCTTTGTTTTCCTCTCCCTCGCGGCATCCGCTTTTTCCCGGAGGCTGCCGTGACCTTTCCGGCCGGCCGTCCCAAAGCTTGTTCCGCAGCGACCACTCCCGAGCAGAGGGCCGCCGGGGACAGGGTCCTTCTCTATGTCCGGGGACTCGGCATCCAGCCTGCCAGGGGGCTCTCCCTCGCAGCGCGGAGCCTGGAGGAATCCCCAGCATCTCCTGAAGGCGCCATGGACGCCCTGGAGCGGCTGCTCCAGGAGGAAGGCTTTTCTCCGGACCTCCTGGACAGGGGCGGACACCGGATTTCCTCCTTTCCTCCCATGAACCGGACCGTCATGGTGGCCGAGGAAATGGACCGCCTTCCCTGGAGGACCTCCCTCGTCCGGTTTCTCCGGCGGTGGAGGCGGGAACTCTTCGGAGGGAAAACCAATGGCTGAGAGCGGACCAATTCCGGCCTGGAGGCATACAGGGAGCAGGCGGCGCCTGCTGCTGCTCCTGATCGTCCTCATTCCCACCGTCATCTCCAGCAACACCATGGCAAGGCTCCTGCCCGACCGGGGAAGCATCCTGCTGGACACCTTCCTCGTGGCGGTGTTCACAACCCTCTTCGCCTGGATTTCCGTGGGATTCTGGACCTCCATCGCGGGGCTGGTCATCCTGCTGACGAAAAAGGACTCCTACCGGGTCTCCCGGGCCTGCGACGGCCTTGACCTCTCCATTGCCGACAGTTCCGCCCGGACGGCCATCCTCATCCCCATCTACAACGAAGAGGTGAACCGGGTCATCTCAGGGCTGAGGACAACCTTCCATTCCGTCCGTGAGACGGGTTCCCTGGACCGGTTCGACTTCTTCCTGCTGAGCGATACTACCGACCCTGACATCTGGGTGGAGGAGGAGGAAGCCTGGCACCGGTTCTGCCGTGAGGAAAACGCCTTCGGTCGGGTCTTCTACCGGAAGAGGACCAGCAACACCAAGCGAAAAAGCGGCAATGTGGCCGACTTTTGCAGACGCTGGGGAAAAAGCTACCGGTATATGGCCGTCTTCGACGCCGACAGCATCATGTCCGGGGAGACCCTGGTGCGGCTGGTGCAGATCATGGAGGCCCGGCCGGATATCGGCATCCTCCAGACACCCCCCAAGGCAGTGAACCGGGAGACTCTTATCGCCCGGGTGCAGCAGTTCGCCAACCACGTCTACGGGCCCCTTCTGGCCGCAGGGCTCCATTTCTGGCAGCTCGGCGACGCCCAGTACTGCGGCCACAATGCCCTGATCAGGGTGGAGCCCTTCATCAGGCACTGCGAACTCCCCCGGCTTCCGGGCAGGGGCCCCCTGAGCGGCGACATCCTCAGCCACGACTATGTTGAATCAGCCCTCATGTGCAGGGCCGGCTACGGCATCTGGCTCACCTACGACCTCAGGGGGAGCTGGGAGGAAACGCCCCCGACGCTCATTGACGAACTCAAGCGGGATCGCCGGTGGTGCCAGGGGAACCTCCAGCACACCAGGCTCCTCTTCACCAGGGGATTCTTTCCGGCCCACAGGGCGCTCTTCATCAACGGAATCCTCTCCTACGGCTCGGCCCTCCTCTGGCTGATCTTCCTGATCATCAACTCGGCCCAGGCCATCTCGGAGGTCCTCTTCGAGCCGGTGTACATGCCCATATTGCGGAAATTCCTCCCCGAGCTGCCCGTCTGGCGCCCCCATTGGGCCATATCGCTCCTGGGATCCACGACGCTGCTCCTTTTCCTGCCCAAGTTCCTCGGCGCCTTCCCCATCCTCCTCGCCGATTTCCGGGCCAGGCTGTACGGCGGCAAAATCCGCCTTTTCCTGAGCATTCTGCTCGAGGTCATTCTGTCCATGATCCTCACCCCCATCCGGATGGTCTTCCACAGCCTCTTCGTGGTCTCCACCCTCCTCGGGAAAAGCGTGGGGTGGGGAACACAGTCCCGGGACGACAGGGGAACCAGGTGGAGGGAAGCTCTCCGGGCACACTGGTGGGGATCTCTTCTCGGCATCGGCTGGGGTGCGGTGGTCTACTGGATCACACCCTCCTTTTTCTGGTGGATCTCACCCATCACCTTCTCCCTGGCCTTCTCGGTGCCCATCTCCGTTTTTACCGGACGGGCCGCCGTGGGACGCCTGTTCCGGAAAGCGGGGCTCTTCCTGATCCCCGAGGAGGTGGAGCTGCCTCCGCCCCTGAGGGCACTGGAAGAAAACCTCAGCCGGCCCGCCACCTTCTTTCCGTTTCCCTTTTCCCGGAAAAAGGGCTTCCTCCGGGCGGTGGTGGACCCCCTGGTACACAGCCTCCACACGTCACTCCTTCTCCGCTTCCGCCGGGGGGTTCCTTCCAGGGAACGGGCCCGGGACAGGATCGTGGAAAAAGCCCTGGCCTTCGGCCCCGACAGCCTGAACCGGAAGGAAAAAACGTCCCTCCTCCGGGCGCCGCAGCACCTGCGGGAACTCCACAGGAAGGTGTGGCGCCTCGGCGACGAAAAAGCCGCCGCCCGGTGGGGCCTGGTTCCTCCGGAAAAGGAGTAAGTTAAGCGAGGGGCAGATCCTTCCTCGCTTCGCTCCTCAGGATGACAAAACAGAAAAACAGGGTCTTCGGCCGTCAGTAAATTTGCCCCGTTTCCCTGTCGCTGACCACCATCTGCCCCCGGCAGTCGTCGAGGGTACCGCACAGGGTGTCGGGCCAGGGGCGGCCCCGCAGGATATCCAGGGTCTCGCTCTCCGCCCTGAAGGTCAGCCGGGGATGTTTTCCCCAGTCCCGGGTGTAGCGCATCACGCAGCTCATCTGCCCTGTGGAGGGGCTTATGTCAAGATCCATTATGGCCTTCTCCACATCGGCCCCCTTCGGCAGGGTCTCCCTGAGCGACCGGTAATGGTGCGAAATCCCAAGCCCGTGGCAGCCCTCGTGGATGGTGGTCATGGCCACGGCAGCGGCGACCTGCCCTTCGCACCACGCGGCGTCCGGGCGGAGTCCCCGCTGCGCCAGGGCATTGGTGATCTCGGGACGGTTCTCTTCCACCGTCCTTTCGAGGTCCGACCCGATCTGGTCCACAAAGACCAGAACGTACCGGTCGGCCGTCCGGGGAGGGCCGATTTCCCTGCCGCCTTCACAGCATCCCCAGTTGAAGGGATCCGGTTCGGGAAGGGTATCCTTTTTTATCCAGAGACAGTGCTGGTCCACCAGGTGAGAGGAACCCGCCCGGAAATTCACCACCCGGGCCCTGTCATTTGTGCCGGTGCATCTCCCTTCCTCCGGATCGACGTAATGGACCTCGAGCCCGGTGACCGGGCCGAAGCCGGCTTTCTCCGCAAGTCCGTCGGGATCGTACACAAAGAGGTCCTTCCTGTTCGGGTCGAGGCGCTCGTGCTTTCCCTTCACGAAGAAGCCCCGGTATTCCTCGTAAGCGGAGAACCCGTCGCCGAGGGACTTTCCTTCCGGTTCACCGTCGTCGTCACCATCCCCGGCGCAGGGGTAGATGCCCCAGACCTTCTCCCAGCAGTCAGCGATACCGTTCCCGTTCTCGTCCTGGGGAAGGGTCACCCAGCGCTCTCCGGTCCTCTTCAGAACCGCCCTGATCTCCATCTCTTTTCCCCCCGCCAGGACTGTCGCCGTGGCTGAGAGCTTTCCCCGGGCTCCGAAATCCCTTGGCTGCAGAACGATCTCCACCTCGTTCACATCATCGAGGGTCACGGCGGTCTGCCCGTCCTCTGCGATATTCAGCCCGGAACCGCTCATTTCCGATATGAACAGGTCTGGAGCCTCCTCCCGGTCAGAAAAGGGGTAATTCATGCAGACTCCCGGCTCACGGCTCACATCCTCAAGGGTGAACCGAATTTTTCCCGTCAGCCCTGCGGGTTCGACGATCTTTGCCCGTACCCGGACGAAATTCCCCATCCCCCAGATCAGTTCCGGCATCCAGTTTTCATAGTCCCCCACGGGCTCCAGTTCAACTTTCACCGGCACGGAGCCGATATTCAGGTTCCAGGTGACCATCCACGTTCCGGAGTACATTCCGGGGGTCTTTCCCGCCGCATCGGCCAGGCTCCTGGCGATTTTTGAATAGTCCGAAAGGAGTTCCCCCTTCAAACCGGAGAGTTCCGGCGGGAAAAAGTCCAGCCCCTTGCGCTGAAGATCCACATCGATTCCTCCGGGAGGCATCGAGTATGGGAAGGAACCCTGGATCACCCCGCTTTCAGGGCTATACCGGAGGGTCTCCCTGTCCGGTTCCGACGGGATCCAGTCCACCGGTCCCAGCCCGTGCCAGGGTTCCCTTTCCTCGTGCCGCTTTTCCGGGAGGACGACGACGGTCACTGTTTCTCCCCTGCCGTCCCCAAGGTAGATGGAGGGGAAGGACAGTCTGTATCGCCCCTCCTTCGGGTTGACGGTCAGCCTGCACCAGCCGTCGATGCCTTCCGGACTGAAGGTATGTTCCTCCCTTTCAGAATGGGAATAGCGGGATGTTATGGAGACATGCTTCGCCCGAAAGTTCTCCCGTTCCGTCACCCGGCCCGTCACGTACCCCACGGGCTGGTACCCGATCACGTTTCCCTCCTCGTCAGGGATCGGCTCCGATCCGGTGATCATGGCCGAAAGAAAGGCCGAACTGCTCCCCGACCAGGAAGAACTGCCTTCCTGACCTGAAGACTGGCTTCCACCGTCCTCCTTCATCACCGCCGAACCGCCAAGGGTACGGGAGATCGAAATGGTCCCCGTAAAGGGAACCTCCATCCAGCCGTCGCCGGACTCCTTCCCGTCGCTCTCTTCCCCGTCCTTCTCTCCTTTCAGCAGTTCCTCCACGGTTTTCGCCAATTCTTCCATCAATTCCGGGGACAGACCCCGGCCCGATTTCACGCTCTCCTCGATCGCCTTCTCGAGCTCTCCGATTTTTCGTTCCAGGTCCTCCGACGGCGCCGCACCGCAGATTCCCGCGGCGAGGGCGCAGGCGAGAAGCACGAACGGAACCATGAACGTCCATCGTTTCATGACGGATACCTCCTCCCGCTCTCTTCCGGCTGTCCGGGCACCACATATTATAACAATAAAGAGTTTTCCGATAAATCTCCGCCCGTAAGTAAAGACGGCTGACACTCCGGTTCGGTAGAACAGCGGTACCGGCTCCGGGCCTTCCGCCTAAAATAATGATTAAACCCATGGGTCGTTTTGTTCATCTTCCGCCGGCCGGACTGCCGGTTTTTCTTTCGGCGGCGGAACAACGAAAGGAGGCGAATTTTCATGGAAGCTTTACAGCGCAATTTCAGCCGTCCGTCCCTGGTTCTGCTTTCCGCCCTTGCCGTCCTGTCCGCGGGGGCCCTTGCCCTTCCTGCTGAGGCAGCCCCCACCTTTTCTTCGAAGAGCACTGCCGTCATTTCCGTTCCGGCAGCTCCCCCGTATCACGAAGGGGCGGAAGAGCTCTCGTTCGCTGAAGTCCTGATGGAAGCGGAAAACGGAGACCCGGAGATGGAATTTCTCGCAGGTCTGGGATTTGAGAGGGGCGACAGGGGCTACGCCGAAGATCCTCTCCAGGCGGCCTACTGGTTCGAGCGGAGCGCCGCCGGAGGAAACCCCATGGCCCGGGCGATGCTGGCGTACCATTACCACACCGGGTACGGACGCAGGCCGGATAAACGGCGGGCCCTCATACTCTGGAGAGACGCCTTTCCCGGACTGGTACTTGAATACAGGAAAGGTAACTTCTACGCATCCCTCGTCCTCGACCTCTTCTATTACAGGGACCGTGACAGGTGGCACCCCCGGGGCCCCGTGTACCGCCATCCCCTCCCCCCCAGGTGGCATTACTCCGATTCCATACGGAGAATTCCTTTCCCTCCCCGGCGTTATTGGCCCCATGACGGGAGGATGCCTCCCGGACACAGGTGGGGCCCTCCTGGACACCCCGGCCATCCTCCCGTCCATTATGGCCCTCCGAAAGGCGGTCCCGGCAATCACCCCCCTCACTACGGGCCTCCCCCGAATGGCCCCGGCGGTCCGGGGAAGGGCAAGCCGAAGGCCCCGCCTCCCAAGCACGGACCTCCGCCGAAACACGGAAAGAAAAAATAGCGGCGGGCAGTGCCAGGCCCGAAGAGAATGCCCCCGGAGCAGATCCCGGGGGCTCTTCTTTTTGGGATATAATATTTCCGTCTGTTCCACCGGGGCACTGTGAGGTTTCCGGAAGCGGAATCCCCTGCCGCGCCCGGCAGGGACAGGAATATACCGACATTGGAGGCCCTGTTATGACGTTCTCCCGCCCTGGAGGCGAATGGCTGCTCTTTCACAAGGATCTTCTGCTCGTAAAATCGAAAACCCCTCTCTCCCTCCCGTCGTCGGAGGAGGAATTCCTCTTCCGGGAAAGGCTGACGGTCACGGGCGTCCTTCCTCCCGCCAGGGGAGGCTTCCCCTGGGGAGAATACCCCGGGAACGAAGTGCCGCCCCCCGGGTACGAGGCGGTGGGACTGCGGGAACTCTGGGCCCTGGGGGGAGAACCCCTCTTCCATGCGGCGGGTACGGCTTTCCAGATGATGGACTGGAAACGGAACAGCCGGTTCTGCCCCAGGTGCGGCGCCCCCATGAACCTCGCGGACAGCGACCGTGCCTACGGCTGCCCGGACTGCAACTACATGGCCTACCCCATCCTCAGCCCCGCGGTCATCGTGGCTGTGACCAGGGATGACAGGCTTCTCCTTGCCAGGAGCCCTCATTTTCCCAGGGGGCGGTACAGCGTCCTCGCCGGTTTCGTGGAGCCGGGGGAGAGCCTCGAGGAAACCGTGGAGCGGGAAATCTTCGAGGAAGTGGGCATACGGGTCAAGAACATCGCCTATTTCGGAAGCCAGCCCTGGCCCTTCCCCCACTCCCTCATGCTTGGATTCACGGCCGAATGGGCGGGGGGGGAGCTGACCCCCGACGGCAAGGAAATCGAGGATGCCGGGTGGTTCACTCCCTCGACCATGCCCGAAATTCCGCCGTCCATCAGCATATCCAGAAGGCTCATCGAACACTGGCTCGCCGGGAGGAAAGAATAGAGCATATCAGGGAGGTGGACCTATGAGAAACAGCGTGGTTTTCGGAGCGATGCTCCTGCTCCTGTCCCTGTTCGCCGCAGGGGCGGGGGCGGACGGCACGCCGGAGGTACAGGGAGTGGCGAGGAGCGGTGTGCGGCTTTCTCTTTTCACCGATTCGGAGATGGACTTCCAGATCCTCCGCAGCTTTGGCGCCGACGTGTCCGGAGGCGGCGCGGCGGGAGAAATCCTGCTCGCGGCCCGTCAGATCGAGGACGGGAATCCCGCCTCGTGGTGCGAGGCGTTCCTCTCCCTCGCGGAGCGCCTCGAGAAGGACGGGGCGGCGAGGCTTGAGCGGGGGCACACGGTGAGCGCCAGGGAGAGTTTTCTTCGGGCATCCTCCTACTACCGGGCGGCGGAATACTACGGAGACCCGCTGTCGGCCGACACCCGGTCCCGGGGAATGAAGTGCCGGGAGACCTTCCTCAAGGCGCTGGATCTTTTTCCCTGGAAGACTGAAGCGGTGTTCATCCCCTCGGGAAAGGGCGAAGACTTTTACCCGGGCTACTTCATCACCCAGGGAAAGCCCGGCGAACGGCGAAAAACCCTGATGGCCCAGAGCGGCTTCGACGGCACGGCGGAGGAGATGTTCCTTGGCATCGGCAGGGCCGCCCTGGAACGAGGATACAACGTCCTCCTCTTCGAGGGCCCCGGACAGGCCGGGAAACGGCGGTTCCACCCGGACTCGGTTTTCGTCTCCGATCTGGGGCCGACGGTCCGCTCCATCATGGACTTCGTGGTGAAGCGGCCCGAGGTGAACCAGAAGCAGGTCGCCCTCTACGGGGCGAGCTTCGGGGGATACTTCGCCCTGAGCGGCGCCCTGGGAGAAGCCCGCCTCGGAGCGCTCATCCTCAACTCCCCCCTGACGGACATGCAGGAGTACTTTTTCGCCTCCCTCGGGGAACAGACCGTGGACATGCTCAAAAAGAACAACCTCACCCTGGAGGATCTGAAAAGCCTTCCGGAGAAGGAAATGCCCCTGAAATACAGGCTCTCCCTGCTGAACCTGTGCGTCCGGTTCGGCAGGCCCTCCGTCGCGGAGACCCTTGACGCCTTCTCCTTCTTCCGCATACCGGACGACCGGCTGAAATCCCTCGCCATGCCGGCCCTGGGACTGGTGAGCGCCGGAGAGGGGCCCACGCCTCTGAAGCAGGCGGAGCACTTCGCCGCAGCGGCGCCGAAAGCCTCACTCCACGTCTTTGAGAGGGAGAGCGGGGCGAACGCCCACTGCCAGCTCGACAACCCGCCCCTCTCCTGGGCCGTGACCCTCGACTGGCTGGACGAGCTGTTCAGGTAACACAAGGGAAAGGGCCGGGAGAAAACCTTCTCCCGGCCCTTTCTCTCAGAAAAGCTCCTTGATCTTGTCGTCGAAGTTAAAGGAATTGATATACCACGAACCATCGGGGTTATAAAAGAGGAACTCCCACCGCATGGCGTGGAATGTGTATTTCTGGAGATGGACGATCATCATCAGGGATTTCCCGACGAAGCGCCGTTCGATCAGCTCATGCTCAAGAGGAGTGCCGAAACGGCTGCTGATGGCGGGAATCTGCATCTTGCTCTGCTCGAGCAGTATATTGAACTCCGCGTCGGGAATGCGAAAATAGGGTCTCATCGCCCGTATGGCATTCTCGAGATCCCCTTCCGAAACCTTGTTCATGATCTGTTCCGTCACTTCCAGGGCCGCATCTGTTGTCTTCAGAGGAACAACGTCCTCGGCACGGGCCGGGGACACGGTCCCCATACATGCGGCACACAGCAGAAGAATCGTTCCCAGGCGCTTCATCGTCAGTTTCATGCTATCCCCTCCCGATAATTGAGCCACATGCTTCGGACCGCGTACCGCTGACCGAGAATTTTTTGCCGGCGGGACTTTCCCACTTCGGCAGACGGCTCCGCAGCGCTCCCTTTTCCGTACTATATCCCATTTAGCTCGCCGCCGCACCTATTTTTTAAACGTGCCGAAGGCATTCGTTCCCCGCCCATTGAATGAAGAACGGTCCGGGCGGCTTCGCCCGGACCGTTCTTTTTTCGGCTCTCTCTCGATTCTCCTGGGGGTCAGGCGCCGATGATCCTGTTCCCCGTCATGTTCTGCAGCACGAAGAGGGTGCTCAGGCAGGCCTGGTACGTCGTCTTCGGGTTCGTGGGAACCGGCGTGTTCTCGAAGAGGACCGTCACTTTTCCCGTGGCGCCTTCCCAGCGGATCTCGTGGGTGTTGTACTCCACCGTGGGGTCCGCGTAGATTTTGATGATCGTCCGGTCGAAGCCGATCCCCGCGATGCTCAGGGCGGCACCGATGTTGATGCTCTGGGGGTATTTCTTCATGCACTCCCTCGCAGGGCCCTCGAAAAGGAGCAGGGGCTCCTTCAGGTTGTCCAGGTCGACACCAAGCTCATCCACGGCGGGGATACCCCTCCACGTGGTGGAGTATTTCCTGGTGGTCATGGTCACCTTCTCCACGCCGCCGATCAGGGCGGTCTGCAGGGCATCCAGGGCGCCTATTCCCCCCGATGGGATGTGGAGTTTGCTGCCGCCTTTTTCCGCGGCCGCCGTCATGGTCTCCATGAGACCGGGATTGACAAAGGCCCCGAGGCTCAGGGGGACGAAATCCACCCCCCTGGAGAGGATCTCCGGCCCCATGGTCTCCACGGCGTCATGGGTGGATGCCTCCACCACCACGTCGGGGGAAAACTCCAGCAGTTCCTCCAGGCTGGTGACCCAGGGAATCTTTCTCGACTCGAGGTGCTCCCTACCCCTGGATTCCGGGGAGCGGAGATAGACTGCCGCCAGTTCGCATCCGGGAACCACTCCGTCGGCCAGGTGATCGACCACAAAACGCCCGATGGTTCCGCAGCCGAGGACGGCCACGCGCAGTTTTTTCAAAGGTACTCCTCCTCTCTATTTCTTCGGTGAAACGTCGATCCCCTTTTCGGCGTAGAATTTCGCGGCCCCCGGATGGAAGGGCAGGGAGGCGATCTTCGATACGTTTTCCAGGGTGATGTAGCTTCCCACCGAGTGGATGCCCTTCAGGAAATCGGCGTTCTCGAAAATGGTCTTCGTCATATCGTAGACATCCTGCTCCGGGAGGTCGCCCCGGCCGGAAAGAGTGATCCACACGGCAAAGGTGGGAACGTCCTTGTCAAGGGACCTGTAGGCCTCTTTGGGGATTTCCGCGGAGACGAAATGGCCGAACTTCCCGGTGAACTTTTCGATCTCTTCCTTCGAAAGCTCGATGAGCTTCACGGCATGGCTCGTCTCCAGGTCCACCACCCACGGCGCGGGGGCGGCGGTGTTCACGATGGCCGCGTCGATGGAACCGTCACGGAAAGCGTTGGTGGTCTCCGCGAAGGAAAGGTACTGGGGCTGGATGTCGTTCAGGGTCATTCCCATGGTCTCCAGGATGATCTGGTTCGTGGCGAGGATGCCGCTGCCGGGAGAGCCCACGGAAATCCGCTTGCCCTTCAGGTCCGCGAAGGTGTTGATGGGGGAATCCTTCAGCGTCACGATCTGGATCACGTTGGGGTACAGGGGTGCAATGGCCACCATTTCCACCGGGGCCTTGAACTGGGCCTTTCCCGCCAGGGCGTTCTGCATGACGTCCACCTGCATGACGCCGAGCTCCACCCGTTTGCTGTCCAGAAGCTTGGCGTTTTCCACCGAGCCCGCCGTCACCTCGGCGACGGAGTTCACGCCGAGCTGCTTGCCGAAGAGGTCGGCAATTCCTGCGGCCATGATGTAAAACGTCCCCGCCGTACCGGCTCCCGCGATGGAAATCTGCTTCAGCTCAAGGGCCGAAGCCGTCACAGGAGCCCCGAAACACATCATGAGCGCTGCCGCAAGGGCCAATCCTTTCCATGCCTTTCCTTTCATCTTCTCTTCCTCCTTTGAATAGTGTTCTCTTGTTCACTGCCACCCGAAATGACGCCGGAACCCCCTTGTCAGTTCCTCGGCTTCTTCCGGAAGAACCACACTGCGAGAGACAGCAGAATACCTGCGATATTGCTCGGCCACCCCGGCAGAATGAGGAGGATGCCCGCCGTACTGAGCACGATCCTCTCGGGAATGGACACGCGGCAGAAATACCATCCGGAAAGCCCGGCCCCGAGGATGACGGCCCCGAGCAGGCCGCTCCCTCCTGCGGACAGGACGGAAAAGGTATCCCCCAGCCCGACGAGCGAGGGGTGGTAGACGAACATGAAGGGTACCACGAACGCCGGCAGTGCCAGCAGGAGGGACTGTTTCGATGTCTTCCAGAAATCCGCCTCCGCTATGCAGGAGGCGGCGTACACTGCCAGCCCCACCGGCGGGGTGATCATGGACATGCAGCCGAAATAGAACACGAAGAGATGGGCCGCCAGCGGCTCCACTCCCAGCTTCACCAGAGTCGGCGCCCCGAGGACCGCCAGGATGAGGTAGGCGGGGGTGGTGGGAAGCCCCATGCCGAGCAGCAGGCTGGCGAGCATGATCATGATGAGCACGGCGATCAGGCTGCTCCCTCCGGCGGCGAGCACCAGGCTCGAAAACTTCATCCCCAGCCCGGTCAGGTTCAGAACCGCCACGATGATCCCTGCGCATGCCGTGGAGGCGATGACCACCAGGGAGACCCTGGCTCCGCTCTCGAAGGCCCGGATGATGTCCCGCCACCCCATCCGTCTCTTGAAAAAGCCGACGAGGAGCGTGGCCAGAAGGGAGTAGACCGCCGCCTTCATGACGGAATACTGGGCGATGATCATGAAGTAGATCAGCACGAGAAGGGGAATGAAAAAGATTCCCTGTTCCCGCAGAAGAGTCTTCATAGGGGGCAGGGAGTCCCTGTCCGCGCCGGAGAGGCCGAGCACCTTCGCCCTGCAGTGGACCATGGTGAACACCGTTCCGTAGAATATCAGGGCAGGGATGAGGGCGCCCAGGGCCACCTTGTAGTAGGGAATGGCAAGAATCTCCGCCATGATGAACGCCGCCGCGCCCATGAGGGGAGGCATGATCTGTCCTCCCGTGGAGGCCACCGCTTCGACCGCCGCGGCGAATTCGGGCCTGTAGCCGATGGACCGCATGAGGGGGATGGTCACCGACCCTGTACCCGCAACGTTTGCCACAGCGCTGCCCGAAACGGACCCGAAGAGGCTGCTCGCCACCACGGCGGCCTTCGCCGGACCGCCGGCGCTGCCGCCGACGGACTTCACCGCGAAATCGATATAGAACTGCCCCGCACCGGTAATTTCAAGGAACGCCCCGAAGAGAACAAAAATAAAGACATAGCTCGCCGAAACCCCGAGAGGGGTGCCGAAAATTCCCTCGGTGCTCAGGGAGATCTGGTAGATGATCCGGGTCACGTCGTACCCCCTGTGCCAGAGCATCCCCGGAAGATAGGGGCCGGCAAGGGCATAGAGAAGGAAAACTACCGCTATTCCCGGAAGAATGTTTCCCACGGATCGGCGTGCGAAGTCGAGAACGAGGGCGATGAGAACCGTCCCCACGACCAGGTCCAGAGTGTCGGGCTCTCCGAAGCGGAGGATCATGGCCTGGAAATTTATTATGAAATGCCCCAGGCAGAAAAGGGACGCCACGGCGGCAAGCATGGGGAAAATTTTCTCCCGCTTCAGGGACGCTCCACCGATGACGGTCAGATAACAGATGAGAAATCCGAAGGTGAGATGGATGCTCCGCTGCCAGAGGGCGGTCAGCACCCCGAAGAACGCCGTGTAGACGTGAAATATCCCCATGGCCGCGGAAACGGCAGTAATCAAAAGGTTCGTTTTTCTTTCAGGAAAACAATCCAAGATTCAAGCCTCCCCGATCAGCAACATTTCCTGCTTCCCCTGCACGCAAAACTGGTTCTCCGTCTGCTCCCAAACCTCACAGGTCATGTATCCCCCCCTTCGTTTATTGCCGGACCGTCCTGGAGGGCCATGATGAACCGCTGGGCTTTCTCTATCTCCTCGATATGCCGCATCATCTGCAGGGCGGCTTCGTCGGGAATCCGGCGCCGCAGGGCCTGGAGGACTCTTTTGTGTCCCTCGAGGGCTTTTTTTCTCCCCTGGGGAAAAGTGATGGTGGTGGAACGGCCTGCCTGAAGATGGGAATCCACCTCCTGGAGAAGGTGGAGAAGGACGGGGTTTCCCGTGGCTCTCGCCAGGTGGTAGTGAAAATCAAGGTCGGACTGGATCACTCTGTCGGGCTCTGGTTCGGCGTCCCCGTCTTCAAGGGCGGACAGAACCGATTCCATCCTGTCCAGGTCTTCGTCCGAAGCCCGTTCCGCCGCCAGCCGGGCCATGCTGCTCTCGAGAATCTTTCTCGCCTCTATGAAATGGGCAAGACCCCGTGAGGACGGATCTGAAATATCAGGCAACGGGGTGTAATTTTTTTTCAGGAAGGTACCCTTTCCCTGGATAATCTCCACGATGCCCTCCTGGCGGAGGACGGAAAGGGCTTCCCGAACGCAGGTCCTGCTCACTTTGAAGATCTTCATAAGTTCCTGCTCCGTGGGAATTTTGTCCCCCGGCTGAAGAGAATCCGCTTCTATGAGCACCTTGATCTCGTCAATGAGCAGTTCCGTGAGTTTCTTGGCTCGCAGGGGCGACGGCATGGACAGCTCCTCCCTCCCTTTGGTCATTTCATCCTATCATACGATGTTTATGCTTTCAACTCTTTTTTGGAGTATATAAATTAAGATGCAAAGAATGGATAAAAAAATACCGGCGGGTTCGGGAGATCACCCCTCCGCCCGCCGGTTCCGTTTCCCGGACATTTCTCACGTGTATTCGCCGCTCAGTCCACCGACGACACGAACAGCACTACCGCGGCTATGTACAAGAGCGCCGCGGCGCACAGCGAGGCGGCGGCGATTCCGGCTGCGAGGAATTTCTTTTCTCCGGTCCGGAAATACCTGCGGAACCACACTACGGTTCCGGTGATGGAGAGCAGGAACAATGCGTTGGCGCCCCACAGCGGCATCAGAATACGTCCTCCGGTTCCTTCAGTCATTCATCCAATTCCGTCCAGGACTCGTTCAGGCTTTTCGGTTTTCGATCCCCGGCCCCGTGAAAAGGTCCACGCTGAACGTGTATGTCCCGCCTTCAAAGAACGCCGACGCCCCGACGGACGGGTCATGAGGGCGCAGCGTTTTTTTCTGCGGTCTCCCGTATCAATGAACATTGGCTCGAAGTGCACGGCGCCTTCCCCCCAACCGTTCGAAGCGGTTCATCATTGAGGTGTACCATCCGGCTGCGCCGATGACAACTGCGGCCGTTATGACCGCAGGGTCACATCCGATGTCCGGTTTTC
>Ga0209722_1001419_pt1 | contig 20998 bp, 17 predicted proteins | sample BioC12SIPDNA_2_FD_185745 | JGI IMG/M metagenome (GOLD analysis project Ga0209722, IMG submission 185745) | Anaerobic biogas reactor microbial communites from Washington, USA - Biogas_R1_A C12 SIP DNA (SPAdes) (version 2) | ecosystem: Engineered > Bioreactor > Anaerobic > Unclassified | place... | reverse complement strand
GTCGAAACTGTCGAGGGACCGGAGGTGCCGCCTCAGCCTCGTCTCCCTGCTGATGACGCTGGCGAGTTCTATTTCCGCTCCCGCAAGGTCGATGGTGGCGGGAAGAATGGAGACCCCTTCCCACTGTGTGGGAAGGACGGCGTCCTTGGCCTCGGCCTCGCCGAGAAGCACGTCGTAGAGGCTGAGTTCGAAGTCTTCGGGCGATATGCCCAGGCCGCTGGTGCAGTTCGCCTGGGGGTCGATGTCCACAGCCAGGACGGAATAGCCGAGGCGGCCCAGTTCAGCCGCAAGATTGACACACGTGGTCGTTTTTCCTACTCCGCCCTTTTGGTTTGAAACCGTGAGAATGAGCATGGGGGCGTCACCTCCACCAGAATGTTTTTTCCGCCATGCCCGTCTTCCGGGGAAACCGGGAGGAACAGGGGGCGTTTTTCTTCCAGAGAAGAAGAAATCTCTTTTTTTCATCCCCGCCGTAGGGAACAATGGAGGGAGCGGCGAGACCGAGCCGGTTCCACCGTCCCTGGAGCGGCTCGATTTCTTCGGTATACAGAGGCCCCTTCATGGCGAGTACGGTTCCGCCCACGGCGACGAAGGGGGCGAGATATTCGAGGAGAATTCCCGTTCCGGCTACTGCCCTGGCGCCAGCGAGGGAGAAGGTTTCCCGTTCCCGAAGAGCGTATTCCTCGCACCTTCCCCACACGACCCGGACATTGGGAAGTTCCAGCGCCGACGCCATCTCCTCCAGGGCGCCGCATTTCTTTTTTACGCTGTCAAGGAGGGTCACTTCCAGATCGGGACGGCAGATGGCCCAGACCAGGCCGGGAAGTCCGCCTCCAGAGCCCACGTCGAGGACCTGCCCCTTTTCCGGCAGGATGGAAACGGTGAAAAGGCAGTCAAGAATGTGGTCGTTCCAGAGTATTTCAGGATCGCTGGGTCCGGTCAGGCGAATTTTCCCGCCGTAGGAGGCGAGGAGATCCCCGTACCGTTTCAGGATTTCGCCCCGGGAGGAGAGGATCTGTTCATCCACGTGGTCCACCGGCGTGTCCCCTTTCGTTCCAGAGTTCATACGGGGAACATTATACCCCTTTCTTCCCGGGGTGCGCCCTTTCCCCGGACATCCGGGGAGTATAGAATGGAGGAAAAGGGGGGATGACCATGGGCCTGTACGAGGAAATCCAGGACCGGCTCCTTTCAGCCGGGGAAGGGAAAGTGGAATCCCTTGTCCTTGGCTGGAAGGGAAGCGCCGTGGTCCTGAAAGACGGGCGCTGGGGGCTCGGAGCGATACCGCCCTTCGGCGGCGCGTCCCTTTCTCCCCGGGAGGACCATACGAGGCGCCTTCTTGCCTCGGGAGCCCGGGACCTGGCCAGGCTTCTCGTCTCGCCTTTCCCCCAGGAATATGCCGCCGCTTCAGCGGCCGCTGCCGCTCTCGCCCCTGCGACGGGGGAGGGCCTTCCCCTGGAAAGCCTCCTGCCCCTTCCCGGAGGGGACAGGGTGTCTCTTGTGACCCCCGATCCCTGGGTCACCGATTTTCTCCGGGACTGGAACTGGAACGTTTCCGTCTTCGACGACGGCAGGCGGGGTCTGAACGTTTTCCCTGAATGGACGGCCTCCCAGCACCTGAACTCCTCGGGCTGGGTGTGGCTCACCGCCGAGGTCTTCAGAACGCGGGCCTTTTTCTCCCTCCTTCCCCGGCCGGCGGAGAAAACGGTAGTGCTCCAGGGACCCGGAATTCCCTTTCTGCCCGACGTCTACCGGAGGGCGGGCATTTCCTATCTCGTCCTCCCGCAGGCTCCGGGAACGGATGGAGCTGCGGCAATCCGGTACGTGGCGTCCGGGGGCACGCCGTGGACGTGCCCTGACCTTCTCTGGCGGGTATATCCCCTGCAGGACCGGGTGAAGGCGCCATGATCCGCATCCTCTCCACGGCTGCGGCCCTCCTTTCGGCGGCAATACTCTCCCTTGCCGGGCTTATGGGCGGTCCGGACGCCCATGAGCTTCTCTCCTCGGCGGGCATCGAGGTTCACGACGGAGACACCATTTCCGTTCCCCTGAACGGAGAGCGGACCACCATCCGCTATCTTCTCATCGACACCCCGGAACTCCACCATCCCCGCCGCGGAGAGGAAGAACTGGCCCTTGAAGCGGCCGGGGCAAACCGGGACCTCATTTCTTCCGGCCCCCTCCGCCTGGAATTCGACGAGGAGCTCAGGGACCGCTACGAAAGGCTCCTTGCCTATGTCTGGGTGGCTCTTCCGGAAGGAGAGCTGCTGGTGAACGAGGAGCTGGTGCGACGAGGATTTGCCCTGCCGCTGATCATTCCCCCCAACGGAAAGCACGCCCCCAGAATTTTTTCCGCCATGGAGGAGGCCGCCAGGAGCGGCGCGGGGCTCTGGAGCCGTTCGGAAAACAGGATTTTCAACCCTTCCCAGGTGTGGAGCGAGGCGACGGTCCTTGCCGGCAGCTTCGTCACGGTACGGATGACCCTGGAGAGGGTGGAGGAGCGGGGGCGGAGGATACTCCTTTCCCAGGGAAGGCTTACGGTCACCGCCTACAGGAATTCCCGCACGGAGGCCCTTCTGGGCCTCAGGAAGGGCGATCGGGTGACTGTCCGGGGGAAGCTTGTTCTTTCTCCCCGGGGATGCGAAATTCCCGTGGCCTCCTTTCTCCAGGTCAGCCGTGATTCCGACGGGTGAAACACAGACGGGGCCTGCCGCTTTTTTGTCCCCCACTTTCCTAGTGTCTCCGAAAAAATGTCCACAGGCCGCCGGGTTATCCACAAATCCCCTTTTTTCAACCCTTTTTTGCCGTCTTTTTGGATGTTATCCACCAACTTCTCCACATATCCACATTTCCACACCTCTCCACGGGCCGCCATATGTAGGTTGAACAGATATGACTATTCGCTCTTTAATATATCAGTAATCCTTCTCTGGTGTTCCCGGCGGTCCTCCCCTATGATTGCACCGTCGCCGCCCCGGTATATAATGTCTGCCGAAGAGCAGCGGAGCGGAAAACAGCCATTACGGAAAGGAAAAAAGAGACATGGGAAAACCAGCAAAAAAGGCTGTTCTTTTTGTCTTTCTCCTCGCCGGTCTGGCGGCGGCAGCCGCCCTGTTCCTGATTTCGGGGAAAGACGCGGGAACGGATTTCTTTAAAACATCTCTCAACGAGGCCCTCAGGGATCTGCCGGGCTGGAGCCTGCAGGCCGACCGTTTTTCCGGCAACCCCGTCACAGGCTTCACGGCCTGGAATGTCCGCCTGTCCTTCGAAGACGGGGAGATAGCCCGGGCGGACAATCTTACCGTCTCCCTCTCGCTGCTTTCCCTGCTGAAGGGCTCTGCTGGAATCGACAAAATCTCGGTGAAAAACGCCTTCGTGGCCGCGGAGGATCTCTTCGCCGCCGCCAGGAAAACCGAACTTCCGTCAGCGCCGGGAGGAAAACCCCTCGACCTTCCCGTGGTGATCCTCACCCCTTCGGAGGTCTCAACCCCCCTGGGAAACGTGAAGCTTGACCTTCTCCGGCTGACCCCCGGGCAGGGAACGGTCACCCTCGAAGGGAAGGGGAATTTTCTCGGCATGCCCGTGGAAATGGGCGGTTCCCTTGCCGAAGACGAAAGCATTTCGCTTACCGACGGCTTCCTGAAGGCGGGCAGCGCAACGGCAACCCTCTCCGGAGAAATGTTCCCTGAGTTTTTCCTCGAGGGAGCCGTCGAAAGCCTGGATCTTGAGAAAGCGGCTTCTCTCCTCTCCGTGCCTTTTTCCATGAAGGGCACGGTGGCCTCCACCCTCACCATAAGCCGCCCGGGCGGAAAGCTTCTCCTGTCCGGCGAGGGAGAGATACTCGGGGGCGACATCTGGGACCTCCTCACGGAAGGCAGGTTCCACTGGTCCGCAGACGGAGAGAAGGCAACCATCTCCCCGGCGGGCGGAAAGGTTTTTTCCTCGCCCGTGGAGGGCAGCCTCTCCGTGTTCTTTGCCTCCGCCCCCCTGGCGGAGATCAAGCTGAGCCTCAAAAGCGTGGATTTTCAGGAGTGGACCCGCTTTTTCTCCTGGCTTTCCTTCGGCCGGGGAACCCTGTCGTCCCTCCGTGTCGACCTCGAAGGCCCCTTCGACAGGCTTGGAGGCACAGTGGCCTTTGCCTCTCCCAGGGCGGTCCTCGAAGGATTCCCCGTGGCGGACCTGAAAGGGAGCCTGGAGCTCGCTGAAGGAAGCCGCATTGACCTCAGGACCACCGGAAAATGGCTTGAATCTTCCTTTTCCGCGTCAGGAAAAGTCCTGGTGGACGACACGGGACGCACCGAAACCGTTCTTGATATCCGGTCGGACAGGTTCGACCTGAAATCCTCCGGCGCGGCCTACGCTCCCGGCCTGGCGCTTGCGGGCACGGGAACGGGAAAGCTCTCCCTGAAATATCCCTTCGAGGGAAAAATGACCCTCTCCGGAACCCTTGCAGCCCCGAAATTTACCGTCCTGGGCGCACCGGCGGAGAGCCTTTCCGCCGTCTTCACCGGAACGGCGGACGTCCTGAACGTGTCGTCGGTCTCACTGTCGATTCCGGGAGGAGGGACGGTCTCCGGTAAGGGAATCCTGTCGGGCCTTTCCGGCGACACCCCCGCCATGGCTTTCGAAGGAGAGGGAAAGAACATCCGCTGGGCCTTCATCGAGTCTCTCGCCTCCTCCTCGAAACCCCTGGACGCTTCCGGCACGGCGGATCTCCGGTGGTCCGCCCGGTCACCCCTCTCGGCTCCCGCGGTGGAGTTCGACGTCAGGGGAAAGGACACCCCCCTGTCGAAAACCCTTCCCCTCCGGGGAGCGGTGCTGAAAGGCCGTTTTTCCGGCGGCGAGCTCACCCTTTCGGAAGGGACGGCCTCCCTCTGGGGGGGAAAGGTGCAGTTCTCCGGAAAAGCCTCCTCCCTTGCCCATTCACCTGCCCTGAATCTCCGGGGGACCTTCTCGGGGCTGGCCCTCCGGCAGGCTGCGGCGGACCTTGGAACGGCTCTCTCCTCAGCCTCGGGAACCCTTGCGGGAGAATTTTCCCTCTCCGGAAAAGCGTCAGCGCCCGCCCTCTCCCTGTCCCTGAACGGTCCGGAGCTCTCCGCCGGAGGACTTTCCGTCCGCTCCCTGGCGGCACAGGCTGAGGGAACCCTTCCCACTCTCAGACTGACATCCTTCGCCGCCCGGGTTCTTGACGCACCGGTCACCGCGGAGGGAACCCTGGAGCTGAAGGACAGGGGAAGGATCAACCTCTCGGCCTCATCGGGGGAACTGGACCTCAGAAAGCTCTCGGCGGCCTTCTTCCCCGACGTGAGCCTCGGCGGCACGGCCGCCGGAAAAGTCACCCTCTCCGGAACCATGGGGGGAGCCCTTGCAGCCGTATTCTCGGGAACCTCCCCCCTCGTGACATTCCACGGGCTCCTGCTGGAAAAAGCCGCTTTCTCCCTGAAGCCTGACGGAAAGGGGGCCTATGCCCTGTCCGCCCAGGGAGCCCTCGGCAAGAGCATCCTCGCCGTGGAAGGTAAAATGGCCTTTACGCCCAAGGGAACGGAAATCACCCTCAAGAACAGCAAAAAGATCGACCTGGGGGCCACGGCCGCGGGGCTGTCCGCCCAGTCGGCGGGCATGGTCTCCGGGGAAGCCGATTTCACCGCCAGAGGGCTCCTCAATGAAAAGGGAAGTGCATGGGAGGGGCATATCCGCTCTTCCTCCCTCGGCTTTTACCGCACGGACGTCACCGCCGTGGACATCCCCTTCTCCTGGAAGGACGGCAGAATCACCATCAGGGACGGGAAAGCTCAGTACCACGGAGGGCCCGCCGCCGTCTCCGGCATGGTCGACCCTGTCACCATGCGGTGGGAGGGAAATCTCACCGTGAAGGGAATGGACCTGGGGAGCGCCACGGAGAGGATACTCGGGGGAAAGGGCTCAGTGACCGGAAAGGCGGACCTCACGGCGAGGGCAAGCGGCACCGGGGGCATGGTGGGAATGGTCTTCGGCAGCGGCCAGCTTACGGCAAAGGACGGTTCGGTCTCGGGATTCGAAGCCCTGAAGTCCGTCTCCGACACCGGGGTGGTGAAGTTCAGCTCCGTGCTGGCAAGCTTCAACCTCGACGGAAGAAATATCTTCCTCCTTCCGGGAAGCAGGGTTTCCGCTCCCGTGGGGGACAACGTCTACAGGTACTTCTCCGCCAGCGGGTCCCTGGGGTGGAACGATTCTCCCCTGGACCTCAAGTGCGTGGGGGACATCAACGTCCGGGCCCTGAATGCATTTCTCGGCGCCCTCCAGGGCATCATCGCCGTGGACGGGAATCCCCTCACCGACCCGGCATTCCTTCAGAGGTTCCTCTCGGGGCTGCTGGGCGGCATGTCCGTCCGGGACTTCCGGGAGACGTCCTTCAATCTCCGGGGAACCTGGGACGCCCCGGTGCTCACCGACCTCAAGGTGACCTCCCCGGCGGCCCCCGCGTCCATACCCAGGCCCAACGGCTCCGGGAAAAACGAAACCACGATCAAAATCACCGTGGAAATCCCCACCGGGGAAGGCAAGGACACCTCCACCAGCACCGAGGACCAGGTGAAAAAGCAGCTTCTGGAGAACATCATGAAGCAGATCATCCGTCCGGGAACCGACGACGGAGGCTCCCAGGAGTGACCGGCGAGACCGGACATTTCCCTTGCTGTATAATGGGAAGCGGCGTCCTCGGAGGCGCCTCGGAAAGGAAGGGATGACCCCGCTGAAATACCGATCGATCTTTCTCTCAGACCTCCATCTCGGAACCCGCTGGTGCAGGGCCGCCAACATCTCCGGCTTTCTTTCCTCCGTAGAGTGCGACAATCTGTACCTCGTGGGGGACATCATCGACGGGTGGAACATGGGGCCCGGAGGATCATGGCCTGCATCCCACTCGTCGGTACTCCGGTCCATCCTCTCTCTCGCGGGAAAAACCTCAGTGACCTATATCCCCGGCAATCACGACGAGTTCATGAACCGGTTCGACGGCCAGTCCTTCGGAGGTGTCAGGATCCGTTCCGAGGCTGTCCACACCGGGGCCGACGGCAGAAGGTACCTCGTAGTCCACGGGCACCAGTTCGACGTCGTGATGCTCTACAGCCGCTGGCTTGCCTGGGCCGGCGACAGGGCCTACAGCTTCACCCAGCATCTGAACACTGGTATCAACTTTTTCCGTTCTCTCGCCGGACGGGAGTACTGGTCCCTTTCCTCCTTTCTCAAGGACAGGGTGAAAAAGGCGGTAAAGTATTTCAGCCGCTACGAGAGCCGTATCGCCCGCTCGGTCAGGGAAATGGACGCCTCGGGAATTATCTGCGGCCATATCCACAACCCGGCGGTCCGGGCCTTCCAGGGAGTAAAGTACTTCAACTGCGGCGACTGGGTGGATCACTGCTCGGCCCTGGTGGAGCACCTCGACGGTGTCATGGAGATCATCCGGTGGTTCGACCGGAAGGGCGAATCACCCGCTCCCCGTTCCGCGGAGAGAGTCCTCGGCGTTCCGGCGGCTGACTGACACCCTATTCCTGCACCACCTTCACTCCGTCCCGGATTTTCTCCGACGGGTGAAGAATCACCCGTTCCCCCTCTTTGAGCCCCGAAAGCACTTCCGCCATGATTCCGTTGCTGTCGCCCGTTTCCACCTTCCGATCCCGGGCCGTTCCTCCCCCGGCGGTAAAGACATGCCATTCCGTCCCCCGCCGGAAGAGGGCGCTGAGGGGCACCTGGAGCACCCCGCCATCCGACCGCACCACGATGCGCACCACGATGCGGAACCGGTCTCCCAGCAGGTAGCCGGGAGGAACGGGATCCAGTATGTCCACCCGCACCTTCACCCGCTGCTCCTCCACGCCGAGGGCGGACACCTTGGTGAAGCCGCTGCGCTCCACTGCGGACACCCGGCCTCTCAGGGACCTGTCTCCCCCCCAGCCGTCGATGGAAGCCTCCATTCCGGGCACCACCCCGGCGGCATCGGCGGAGAACAGGTCCGCCTCGCCCTCCAGGTCATCCGGGTCCCCCACCTCGAGGAGGGGCGTTCCGGCCTGCACCGGCCTGGCACTCTCCTCGAAGACCTTCAGCACGTACCCGTCCACGGGAGAGAGGACCCGCACCGGTTCGGAGGGTTTCCCCTTTTCCGGACCCTGTATGAGGGAGGACCGGGCCTGCTCCGCGTCGAACTCCGCCATGCGGAGGGCGAACTCCGCCGCCTTCACGTCCCTGGAGAGAAGCTGCATCCTGTTTTCCGCCACGTCCCAGTCCTGCTTCGCAATGCCCCCGGAGGGCAGGAGGCGGTCTATCCGCTCGAACTGTTTTTTGGCCAGGTCATAGCCCACCCTCGCCCGGTCAAGCTCGGCCTTCCGCAGGGACCGGGCCGCCTCCGCCGCCCGGAGGCGGGCCTCCCCCTCGGCGAGGGCCCTGGGGGAGAGGAGCCCCGACGGTTCGCCATCGAGGACAGCCAGAACGGTTTCCCCCCGCCGGACCCGGTCGCCCGCCCGGAGGACCGTCCTGTTCAGATATCCCGTCACGGGGGCGGACACGGTGTACCGGTTCCGGATGGCCGTCTTTCCTTCTTCCGAGACGGTGACGGAGAAGGGTCCGGCGGCGACTTCCATGACCTTCACCGGAACGGGGGAGGGCATCAGCAGAACGGCTCCCCAGGCCGCGGCGGCTATGGCGAGGAGGGCGTACACCGCCTTCCTGACCAGCCTCCGGATTCTTCCCCTGTTGTTGTTGGTCCGTCCCGAAGTCGTGTCCATGCACCTTACCGTCCTTTCTTCATTCTCCCGATTTCAGCACGCCGAGCAGGTCCAGGGAGGCTATTCTTCTCGTCACCACGGCAAAGGAAAAAAGGGATGAGAACAGTACCGTGACGGCGGCCATGACGTAGGTCCGCCCGGTGATGATCACGGGAAACCGCATGGTCTCGCTTCCTGCCGATTCCATGACGGCTTCGGTGAGCCACCGCCCGAGCACCAGCCCCGGCCCTACCGCCGCGAGGGTCAGCAGGGCGAGCTCCAGGACGAGAATCCCCGACACTTCCCGTTTTGTGAACCCGAGAACCCGGAGGGTGGCGAGGTCCCTTCCCCTCTCCGAGAGGGCGATCCGGGCGCCGTTGTAGATGACCCCGAAGGAGACGATGATGGAAAAAACATAGTAGACCGCCTGGGACATGCCCATCATCTCCGCGGTGGTCCGGCGGAAATTCTCCAGCACGGCGGCGGTGGACCCCACGGAGGCTATCCGGGGCGTTTTCTTCACCTCGGCGAGGAAGTCGTTCCACCGGAGGGAATCCACGGCAAGATAGGCGCCGCTCACCGTTCCCTGTTCGCCGAGGAGCTTCCGGAGGGCGTCGATCTCCATGTAGACCGCCACGCCGGCGTAGTCCGACACCGTGCCGGAGAGCACCGTCCGCACCACGGGGCGCCGCCCCTCCCGCACTTCAGCGGTTACCCCGTCCCCGGGGGACAGCCCGAGAATGTCCGCCAGCTTTTCCGACATGACGAGCCCTGCCGGAGGCAGGGAAATCTCCCTGCCGTCCCGGTCGAGAAGGCGGTTGAGCTCCGGATTCCGGGGAAGGCCCGTTACGGCGGTTCTCCACTTTCGATGGCCGGTCCTCAGCACCACGGGAACGGCCCGGAAGGGTTCAGCGGAGAGCACCCCCGGAAGACGTTCCAGGGAGGAGAAGGCATCCGGCCCGCCTGGTTCGAGAAGGGCCGCCGTGGCATCCTGCCGCTGGGCGAGGGACCACTGGAATTCCATGAGGTAGTCAACACCGTCTGCCATGGCGCCGGGAAGGACGGGAATCGCGGCGGCGAGGGACAGGCCCAGGGCCGTGAAGAAGGCCTGCCAGGGCCTCCGCTCCAGGTTTCTCAGGGCCATGCGGAAGGAGGGAGGAACAAGCCTGTGGATCCCCATCTTCTCGAGACGGGAGGGGGAGAAGTCCGCCGGCGGCTCGGGCCGCATGGCTTCCGCCGGAGGGAGGGAGGCCGCCCGGCGCACCGCGCCGAGGACCCCCAGGACAACGGCGGCGGCGGTCGCTGCTATCCCGGCGGCCAGGGCCCCCCAGTCGGGGATGAACTCCAGGTAGGGAAGCTGGAAGAACCGGTGGTAAAGGGAGACGAAAGCCCGCCCCGCCCACATGCCGAAGGTCAGGCTGAGGAGGGTGGCGGCGACGGCGGGGACGAGGGCGAATTTCAGGAAATGGGCTCCCACGGAAAAGGGGGAGTAGCCGAAGGCTTTCAACTGGGCGATCTGCTGCCTCTGGAGCTTCACCAGGCGGGTAAGGGCGGCGCTGGTCATGAAGGCCGCCACGGTGAGGAACACCGCCGGGAAAGCCACGGAAAACCCCTTCAGCTGCCGTATCTCGTCCCTCATGAGCTTCGCGGAGGGGTGATCCTCCCGGTCGTAGGCCGTGAGCCCCCCGTAGGGTTCGAGCAGCCTGTCGATGCCGGCCTTGACCTCTTCTCCGTCGGCCCCCGGGGAGAGACGCACCGAGAGGCTGTTGAAGGCCCCTTCCAGGCCGAGGACCCGGGACAGTTCCCCGCTGTTCATCCAGAAGACGCCGAACCGCCGGGGATCCGGGAGCATCTCTCCCGCCCTGGTCTCGTAGATGAATTCCGGCGACATGGCGATGCCGGTGATCCGGAACCGGCGGCGGACCCCGTAGACCGTCCCCTCCAGCTCGTCGCCCGGCAGAAAGCCGTGGGCCCCGGCAAAGCCGCTGCTCACCGCTATCTCGTCCCTCCGGCCCGGTCCGGGCAGCCGTCCTGCCTTCAGGTGAAGAAGGTTCAGCCGCTGGGGACGGTCCTCCGGAAGGGAAAAAATCATGCCGTCCACGGGCTCCCTCATTCCCGGAATGTCCAGGGTCAAAACGCCCCGGGCCCGCGTTTCCGCCGCGGCAATTCCGGGCAAGGCGGCCAGGGAGGATTCGAGGGAGAGGGGCGCCCGCTTCAGCTCGCAGAAAACGTCGGCGAACCGGGACGTGCCGTAGTATCTTCGCTCCGTCTCCTCCAGGGAGACCACGAGCCCCCTGGCCATGATCATCATTGAGAGACCGCAGGCCATGACGAGGGCTATGGCCGTCATCTGCCCCTTCATCCCGGAAAGATCCCGGAGGAGCTTCCTGTCGAGAGCCCGCATGGCGCTCACCAGGAGAGGGAACGTGCCGGCATGCGGCGCTCGTTCCCCCGGATGGACGTGATCTTCCCGCCGGAGAGGAAGATCACCCGATCGGCCATGGAAGCGATGGCGGCGTTGTGGGTGATCACCACCGCAAGGGTCCCCAGTTCCCTGTTCACCTTTTCCACCGCCTCGAGGACGGTGATGCCGGTCGTGACGTCAAGGGCCCCGGTGGGTTCGTCGCACAGGAGGACTTCCGGACGCTTCGCAATGGCCCGGGCGATGGCCACCCGCTGCTGCTGCCCCCCGGAGAGCTGGGAGGGGAAATGGTCCATCCTGTCCTCCAGTCCGACAAGTTCGAGGGCCTCCTCGGGGGTCATGGGATCCGGGGCGATTTCCGTCACCAGGGCCACGTTTTCCCGTGCGGTCAGGCTGGGGATGAGATTGTAGAACTGGAAGACAAAGCCCACGGAATCTCTGCGGAAGGCGGTGAGCAGATCCTCGTCGGCGCCGGTGAGCTCGTCCTCCCTGTAGAAAAGGCGCCCCCCCGTGGGGATATCGAGGCCGCCGAGGATGTTGAGCAGGGTGGACTTGCCGCTTCCCGAAGCGCCGAGGAGCACCGCCAGCTCGCCGTCGAAGAGTTCGAGATCCACCCCGTCAAGGGCGCGGACCTCGGTCTGGGTTCCCTGGTGATAGATTTTCGTGATTGACGATGCCCGGAAAAGGGGAGTGCCCGTCCTTCCCTCGCCGGATTCCCGTCCGGGAAAAAATTCGCGGTTCTCCATTCGGGTCCTCCTGCGGCTTTCGCCGCGTCCCCCTTATACCCCATTGGAAATCGCCGGTCAACCTGCGGGCTCTTGCCGCGCTTTCCCGCAAAAGAGAAAAATTCCGTAAATGTACTGACGCAACATTCGGGGAACTGTCCGGATTTCAGATGACCTCTCCAGCCATGTACAGTATAATTATTCGACAAACAGAAAACAAGGGGGCTTTATTTTATGAAATTCCGTCCAGAGGTAAAACCGTTTCTTTTTGCTTCGGCAGCGTTCGGAGCGGTCATGTGCCTGCTTTTCCTGCTCTTCGGCGTTTCCGGCGGTACGTCCCTGTTCCTGGGACTGCTGCTGGCCAATATTTCGGCTGGCTACATGCTTTTTTTCTTCCGGGATCCCGACAGGGCCACACCGTCCGACCCGGGGCTGGTCGTCGCGGCGGCCAGCGGCAAGCTTGCCAAGATCGCCGAAGTCTACGAAGGTGAATACCTGAAGACAGACACCGTGCGCATCAGCATCTTCCTCAGTCTTCTCGACGTCCACGTGAACCGTTTCCCCATCGGGGGCTCCTCCACCTTCCTCGGCTACTTCCCCGGAAAGAGACTCTTCACCTTCGACGAAAAATCTTCCGACGTGAACCAGCACAATACCATCCTCGTCAAGGGAGAGGGAACGTCATGCCTCATCACGCAGATCGTCGGTCCCGTGTGCCGCAGGGTTGTCTACTGGCTCCGGCCGGACAAGACGGTGTCGGTGAGGAGAGGACAGCGGTTCGGCATGATGAAGTTCGGATCCCGGCTCGACATGTACTTCCCCAAGGGGGACATCGAAATAGTTGCGAACATCGGCGACCAGCTCACCGCAGGCCAGACCGTCATCGCCCGGATCGTGAACAGGGAGAACCGGTAATCATGACGAAGGACCACCTCCAGAAGCTCCGGACCCTGGCCAACTGGCGCCGTATCGTCCCGACCCTGGTGACCCTTTCGGCGCTCTTTTTCGGCTTCGCCAGCATCCTTTCCACCCTGGAATCCATGCGGCTCGGCGTGCCGGCCCTCCTGGCCCGCTCCGCCCAGTACATCATGCTCGCCCTCATCCTGGACGGACTGGACGGCAACCTCGCCCGGTGGCTCAAGGGCTCCACCGACTTCGGCGCCGAACTCGACACCTTCGTGGACTTCTCCGCCTTCGGAGCCGCCCCGGCGGTGCTGATGTACGCCCTGCTGCTCCACGGGCCCAGCCCCTTCTGGAGAACCATCCTGCCATCGGCCATCGTCTTCTCTGGGGCCCTGCGGCTTTCCAAGTTCCGTCTGAAGGACCCCCTCCGGGGCCAGGGAGGCTTCATCGGCCTCCCCATCACCGTCAACTCGTCGTGGATCGCCCTTTCCGCCTTTGCCGCCCAGGTACTGTACCCGGATGACCACATCCTGGTCACGGGTCCGGTCTCCCTGGTTTTCCAGTTCCTGATCCTCGTCATGATCTCCCTGCAGCTCTCGAACCTCCGCTACCCCAAGCCGTCGAACAAGGTGAAGTACTTCGCCCCTGCGGCCCTGGTGGTTCTTCTGCTGTGGATCCTCAGCGAAACCTACGCGGCGTGGATCGCCTCCATTCTCGTGCTGGGCTGCCTCGCCTACGTCCTTACGGGGCCCATGATCCACAAGCGGTCCGCACTGAAGCGGGCGGAGCACTAGCCCTGCCATGAAAGCAGTGGGAGTGGACCTCGGAGGACACAAGATCGCCGCCGCCCTCGTGGAGGACGGCCATATTCTCCGGCGGATCTCCGAGCCCACTTCCGGACGGGAACCCGACGGGATCCTCTCCCAGATCGCCGTCATGGTGAAATCCCTGGGCGCCTGCGCCGACTGCCCCGTGGGCGTAGGCATCCCCGGGGTGCTCGACGCTGACCGGGAAACGGCCCTTCTGCTTCCCAATTTCTCCGGCTGGAACGGCCTTCCCCTCCGGAAAATGCTCTCCTCGAAAATCGGCCTCCCCGTGGCCATGGAAAACGACGCCAACTGCCACGCCCTCGGCGAAGGCTGGGGAGGAGCCGCCGTCGGAATGGACGATTTCCTTCTCCTTGCCCTCGGAACGGGCATCGGAGGAGCCATCGTCACCGGCGGCCGTATTCTGAAGGGGTTTCACGGCATGGCGGGGGAGCCGGGACACCTGGTGGTGGGCTCGGGGGAACCCTGCGGCTGCGGCTCCCACGGGCACCTCGAGGGGATCAGCGGAGCCGACGCCCTCGAGCGCCAGGCCACAGCCATGGGGCTCCAGCCTGACCTGAAATACCTGTGGACCCGCAGGACCGACCCTGCGGTAGCCCCCCTCTGGGACAGGGGACTCGACCACCTCGCCAAGGGCATCGCCTCAGCAATCCACCTCCTGGATCCCCAGGCCGTCATCCTCGGCGGAGGGCTGAGCAGGGGAGAGGATTTTCTCGCCGTCCTCAGGCCGCGGGTGCTGGACTACCTCGCCGCCCCTTTCCGGAAGACCCTGGACCTCAGGCTGAGTCTCCTCGGGAACGACGCCGCCACCATCGGCGCGGCCGCCCTGACCCGGGACTGATCCCCCCTCCCGGAGTTCAGCGCCGGATTCCGGAACGAACAGTGAAATTTCCAGCAGAATTCCGCCTTCCCCGGGACATACTCCAGGCTCCGCCGGTTTCCAGGCATCTCCTCGGCGTCCTTCCCCTGGACGGACGGTTCTCCCTTTCCGTGGGCACGGGCAGAATGGCGCTGGCCCGGGCCCTGGACTCCCTTCCGCCGGCGCGGATAACCGGACGGGCATGGCTGCCGTCTTTGTGCTGCGCCTCCCTGGCGCTGCCCCTGCTGCGGAGAGGGTTCGAGGTGAGATTCTACTCTTCCCCCGACGAAATCTCCTCTTCAGGAACCGCACCGGGAGACATCTTCCTGTACATCCATTTCTGCGGCTTCCCCAACAGAGCGGCGGAACGGGTCCTGGAGGCCCTTCCGGCGGAAAAGCGACCCATCATAGTAGAGGACTGTGCCCACGCTCTCTTCACCCCCGGGGTGGGAACCTTCGGCGATTTCGTCCTCTACAGCTTCCGGAAACTTCTTCCTGTTCCCGACGGTGCACTGCTCCTCTCACGCATACCGCTGAAGACCGAACTGGAGCCCCCTCTCGAGGCCTTCATCTCCGCAAAGACCCTGGGCATGATCTCGGGATCCCGGGAACTTCTCCTCAGGGGAGAAGAACTGCTGGACGGGGATTCAGCCGTCAGGGCGCCTTCCGAAGCGGGGCGGTTCATCCTTGAAAGAACAGAGTGGGTGTCCATACCCGGCGCCAGGAGAAACAACTGCCGACTCCTGGCCGGGCTTCTCGGTATTCCTCTTCCTTCAGGCAGGGACGCCGTTCCTCTCGGTCTGCCGGTCCGGACGGAAAAGGGCGGAGCGGAGCTCGAAAGAAGACTTCGGGCCGCCGGATTCGAGCCCCCTCTTTCCTGGGAGCTTCCTCCGGGAGTGCCGCAGGCCAGGAGCGGAAAAGTGGTAATCCTGCCCTGCGATGAGAGGATGGAGGAAAACAGCCTGAATCAGCTTTCCGCAATATACCTGGAATGGAAAGCCTCACAGCCCTTGTATCAGGGAGGGTGACCTCACTTTTTTCCCGGCACCCATATGTGGAGAGAGAACATGATGTTCTCTCTCCTTTTGCTTTTGTACGGGGGAAGAAACGGATTGACATATTTTTAACACGATATATAATGCAGGATAGATCGACTTTATGGATACACAATGTGTATCCATAAAACATCCACAAGGGGACGAGCCTATGGCAAAAAAAAGCCAGCAAGCAGAGGAGCGGGCGTTCCAGACACTTTTCGAGCTGATTCGCACCAGGGAAATACGCCCGGGAGAACGCATTTACGAAACGGACCTCACCGAGCGGTTCGGAATGAGCCGCACTCCCCTCCGCACCGCCCTGGGACGCCTCGTTGCCGAAGGCGTTCTCTTCAAGTCTCCGGGAAGGAAGGGGTATGTCCTCCCGGTACTCTCCGGGAATGATATGCGGGACGTTTTTTATGCCCGTGCCGCCCTGGAAGGAATGGCAGGATTTCTGCTCGCTGAAAAGTGTCCGGAGCACGCTATCGAAAACCTCACGGACATTATCCGCCGGCAGCGGGAACTTTTCGATACGGGTATACGGAAAGGGGAGTACGCATCCCTCAACGGACTTTTCCACTTCACCCTCGTGGAGCTCGCGGGAAACGGCTACATCACGAGGGCGTTCAGCCCCGTCTACTGGCGCTCCATCATGTACACCCTTCTCTACGCCACGTTCTACACGGGAGTGGAGGACGTGGAAACACCCCATCACCCCCGCCGTCCAAGCTGGGAGCAGCACCAGGAGATAGTGGAGGCCGTGAAATCGCGCGACGGGGAGCACACCCGGAAGATCATCGAAATTCATGTCCTCGAAAACTGCGAATACTGGAAGGGGGACAGATCGACGGAAGGAGCCGCAGCGCCTGCGGAACCGGTTGAACGCCGCTGAAATGAAGGCCGCGGAAAACAATGAACAGGGGGACTTCGGAATGCCTGAAATTTGTTCGCAGATCACGTTTTTCTACTACAGGAACTTTGAAAGAGCGCGGGATTTCTACGAGAGGATCATGGGATTCGAGCTCGCCGACGACCAGGGGACCTGCCGGATATACAGGGTGCAGGGCACGGCCTTTCTCGGCATCGTCGACGAGAACCACGGACACTGTTCCGCACCGGTGAACGAGAGCAGCGTTCTCGTCACTCTTGTGGTGAACGATGTTCGGGAGTGGTGGGAGCACCTGCGCAGGGAAAATGTAACAATCACGTCGGAACTGCTCCTCAAACCGGGAATTTCCATAGAGGCCTTTTTCTTCGAAGATCCGGAGGGATATGCCCTTGAAGTTCAGTCCTTCCTGAAGCCGGAGCTGCGGAAGGTCTTCAGCCAGGAATAAGGAAACGATACAGCGCTGCGAAGGTTGCATTGACAGAAACAACAGAGCGGGACAAAAGGAGGTAACAGCATGAAGGTATTCAGATCTGCATTGGCAGTTGCGGTGCTCCTTCTTTTCGGAACGGCCGCGTTTGCGGCGACGGTGCAGCTCAATTTCTCCACCGGTTCTATGGGAGGCGGGTTCTACGCGATCGGCGGAGGCCTTGCCGACTTCGTGACCAAGAATGCCCCCGGAGTGGAGGTAACCGCCGTCACTTCAGGCGGAGTCAATGAGAACATCAACAGGCTCGATTCGGGGCAGGCCGAGATCGGCATGCTCAACACCATCGACCCGCCCCTCGCCTTCGAAGGCAAAGCCCCCTACAAGAAGGCTTTCAACAAGATGCGCGGCATGGGCATTCTGTATCTCCAGTACGGCCAGCCCTACACCCTCGCATCCACGGGGATCAAAACCTACCTCGACCTGAAGGGAAAGGTCGTCTGTGCAGGGTCCCCCGGAGGCTCCATGCACCAGCAGTTCTTCGACTGGGTCCGGGCCCACGGTCTTGACCCCGAAAAGGATTTCAAGAAAGTCGTCTACCTCCCCGCAAGGGAGGCCATGGAAGCCCTGAAGGCCGGCCAGGTGGACGCCGTCATGGAAGTCTCGACCCTTCCCACACCCACAATCTCCTAGCTTGCCCTTACCCATGACCTGGTGCTCATCACCTTCGCCCCAGGCTTCAGGGACAAGCTGATCGCAGAAAAACCCCAGTACCTTCCCCTTTCCCTTCCCGCCGGGACCTATAAAGGCGTGGACGGGGACGTTGAAACCGTAGGATCGGGCGCCATGTGGGGCGTTCGGGCCGACGTGGATGAAAACGTGGTGTACGAGATGGTGAAGGCCGCCTACAGCCCCGATGGGCTGAAGTACATGGCAAAAGTTCACGCGGCGGGCAAGGGGATGTCCCTGGAGAACGCTGCGAAGTGGATACCGATCCCCCTTCATCCCGGCGCGGAGAAGTTCTTTAAGGAAGCCGGAGTTCTAAAATAACTTAACATACCCGTGTTTTGCTGCCGGGCGCATGTTTCCATCCATGCGCCCGGCTTTTTGAAAGGAGCCGCTCCAATGGAGAAGCGAAATCCGCAAACTGAAACGGCAAACATTGAACGATCCTTTTCCGGTCCGTCTCTTCATCTCGTCAACTTCGGCCTGGCGTTCCTCTCGTTTCTCATTCTCTACTGGACTGTCTTCATAGGAACGGACGTGGTGATAAAACACGCCGTCTTCCTGATGACGGTCTGCATTCTCACGGCCGTCATCTATCCCTTCTCACGGAATCCGGGACACCGGCGCCTCTCCCTGGGGATGGATGTGCTCGTTCTAGCCCTCACCATCGCAGCTTCCATCTATGCCATGTATGACTACAACGAGCGGTTTATGCGCCTCGGCAGCCTCGAACCTCTCGACGTCATCATGGGAACGGCCATGATACTCGTCGCCCTCGATATCGGGCGGCGGGTCATCGGATGGGCACTGACGTCGGTCTCCCTGGTGCTCCTGGCGTACGCCTTTTTCGGCAACCTCATACCCGGTGCCTTCGGACACAGGGGGGCTGATCTCGCGGGTGTGGTCAACAGCATCTACGCCGGGCTTGAGGGATTTTACGGACTGTCCGCCCGGATGATGATCCTCTACGTGGCCCCCTTCATCATCTTCGGAGCCTTCCTTGAGAAGACGGGAGCCGGAGAATTCTTCATCCGCCTCGCCTTCGCCCTGACGAAAAACACCGTGGGAGGACCGGCAAAAGCCGCCGTCATAGGCAGCGCCATGATCGGTTCCATTTCTGGAAGCGCCATAGCGAATGTCTCCTCCACCGGCGTGTTCACCATTCCCATGATGATCAGGGTTGGGTACAGGCCCCACGTCGCAGGGGCGGTCGAAGCCGCCGCATCCACGGGAGGACAGATCATGCCCCCGATCATGGGAGCGATCGCCTTCCTGATGGCCGAGTTCACCCAAATTCCCTACATTACCATCGCCACCGTTGCGACGACGCCTATTCTCCTCTATTTCGCCACAGTCTTTCTCTTCATCCACTTCGAAGCGAAAAAGCAGCACATCGGACGTGCGGACGCCGAAAACATTGAACCTGTCGGAACCGTGCTCCGGGACGGCTGGCACTATTTCTTCGCCCTCGTGCTGATCGTTGTGGTCATGGCCATGGGATACGCCCCCGGCACGGCGGCGCTGGCGGGAATAGGCGCTCTCCTGGTCACCCACGGCTGCAAAACCCGGAGAATCGACCTTACAAATTTCTACGAGTGCATGGTCCTCGGAGGAAAGTATCTCCTGAGCATCGGAAGCCTTACCGGGTGCATCGGCATTATTCTCTCCATCGTAGGGCTGACCGGGGTCGGACTTAAATTTTCCTGGTTCTTCTCGGCCCTGTCGCAGGGAAGCCCCTTCATCGCCATCATCCTCGTCTGCCTCATCTCCACGGTTCTCGGCATGGGACTGGCCAGCAGCGCCGCATACATCATCACGGCCATATCCGTCGGCCCGGCGCTCCTGGATATGGGCTTTCCCCTCATGGTCGCCCACTTCATCATGATCTGGTTCAGCATAAATTCGGAGATAACACCCCCTGTCGGACTGGCGGCCATCGTCGCGGCCGGGATAGCAAAAGCGGATCCCTGGCGGACCATGTTCACGAGCTTCAAATTCTCCAAGGGGCTCTACATCCTCCCCTTCCTTTTCTACTACCGGCCGGAAATGCTGCTCCAGGGCTCCCTTCTTGATTTCGCCATCACAACGGTTGTCGTCATGTTCGCCCTGACAAGCCTCGCTGCGGCCATCGAGGGATACCTCAGCACGTCGCTCTTCTTCTACGAACGGATCCTCCTCATCCTGTGCGCCGGTCCCCTTTTCATACCGGGACGAATCTGGGACGCTCTCGGAGTGTCCATTTTCGCCCTGGTCTTTTTCCTGCAGAAACGAAGGGCCCGGGCTGCTGAATCCGCCTGCTGACAGGAAAAAAAAGGCCGGCAAAATACAGTTCAACGGAAAAACGGAAACGGCGGAGGAAGGTTCCTACCTTCTTCCGCCGGAAGGGAGCAGCAGGGACGCCAGGTAGACCGCCGACGCCACCAGGATGATCACCGCCCCCGCGGTGAGGTTGAACCGCACGGCCAGGGCGAGCCCCCCGAGGGAGAAGGCGGCGCTGAGGAGGCAGGAGACCCCCATCATGGTCCAGAGGGACCTGGAATATTTTTCCGCCACCGACGGGGGGATGGTCAGCAGGGCGATCACCAGGATAAGCCCCACCACCCGGATGATGAGCACCACCGCCACGGAGATGAGCACCACCACCACGAAATGGAGCAGTGTCACCGGCACGCCCCTCGTCCGGGCGAAATCCTCGTCGTAGGAGAAGGCGGCAATTTCGCGGCTCCAGAGCATCCCGACGAACAGGGTCACCGCCAGCAGCCCCGCCATGAGCAGCAGGTCCTCCCTGGCCACGGTGAGGATGCTGCCGAAGAGGTAGCTCATAAGATCCGAACCGTAGCCCGGGGTGAGGTCTGCGAAGATGATCCCCGCCGCCATGCCGGCGGCCCAGATAACGCCGATGATGGCATCCGCCCGGGAGGCCTTCTTCAGCATGACCCAGGCCATGAGCAGGGCCAGGGCCAGGGAGAACCCCACGGCGCCCAGCCTGGGGGAAAACCCGAGGAAAAGGGCGAGTCCCACCCCGCCATAGGCTGCGTGGGCCACCCCCCCGGCGAGGATCACGTACCGCTTCACCACCACCATGGTCCCAAGGATGCCGCACAGGCCGCTGCAGAGCAGGGCGGCCCAGAGGGCGTTCCGCATGAACTCGAACTGCAGCAGGTCAGTCATGGCTGCACCCCTCCCCGCCGTGATCGTGGTCATGGACGGCCAGTACCCGGTGTGGAATTCCGTGGGCCACGAGCTCCACGGGACACCTTCCCCAGACCTGCTCCATGGCATCGGGACCGATCTCCGCCGAGTCGTGGTAAAACACCTTCCGGTTGACGCAGGCCACGGCGGTGGCATGGGCGGAGACGGCGGACATGTCGTGACTTACCATCACCACCGTAAGCCGACCGCAGAGCTCGCCCAGCAGGGTCAGCAGCATGTCCCTGGTCTCGGGGTC
>Ga0209722_1001393_pt1 | contig 21213 bp, 10 predicted proteins | sample BioC12SIPDNA_2_FD_185745 | JGI IMG/M metagenome (GOLD analysis project Ga0209722, IMG submission 185745) | Anaerobic biogas reactor microbial communites from Washington, USA - Biogas_R1_A C12 SIP DNA (SPAdes) (version 2) | ecosystem: Engineered > Bioreactor > Anaerobic > Unclassified | place... | reverse complement strand
TCGTCGATCCCCCACAACAGGCCCCAGCCGATCCGTTCGCCGCCGATCCGTTCGCCGCCGATCCGTTCGCCGCCGATCCGTTCGCGCCTCCTGCCGCGGCCGCCTTGCCGCCGGCGGACCCCTGGTCCGCGCCGACCCCCACGAGCGACGAAGACGGCTACTGGAACCCCGCCGTGATCACCGACGAGTCCGGCCGAGCGACCGTCACGCTCGAGGCGCCGAGGCGGGAGACCACCTGGCAGATCCGGGCAACGGGGATCACCGCCGACACGCTCGTCGGCGAAACGAGCCGATCGCTGGTCGCCAAGAAGGGACTGTCCGCCGAACTCCGGCTGCCGCTGGGCTTTGTCGAAGGCGACAAGGCCGAGATCCCCGTCTCGGTCCATCAAACACGGCCCGACGGTGGTCCGATCGACGTTGTGCTGAAGACGACCATTCTGGGCCGGTCGGTTGAAGAAGCGAAGACGATTCAGGCCGCCAAGAGCGGCAGCGCTGAACTGGTATTCCAGCGGGAGTTCCTCCGCCCCGAGCCCGCCGAGGCGGCCGGATCGGCAGGGTCTGATCCCGACGTGCGGATCGAGTTTGAATTGACGGCCGTCACGGAGGGCGACCGCGTAACCGTGCGGCGCGTCGTTCCGCTCTTGCCCTTCGGCGCGGCCGTGCATGCCATCCGCTCCGGCCTGGCGACGGCGGATGCGGCTGCCCTGGTCGAGCCGCCCGAGGCAGCGCCGATCCGCTCGCCGAGCCTGCAAATCCTCGTCAGTCCCACCGTCGAGCGCTGCCTGCTCGACTCCGTTCTAGGCCGTCCGCCCTCCTGCCAGATCGAGACGGCGCGGATCACCGCCGACGTGGAGATCGCCGCCGCCGACCTGATGGCTTCGCTTGCTTTGCGGCGTCTCTTGACGAAGGCAGAAGCCGCGGACGGGCTCGCGATGCGCGAACTGGACGACCGCGTGCGGTCGGCGATTGGCCTATTCGTGTTGTCTCAGTCGGACGACGGCGGCTGGGGTTGGACCTGGCACAGCGCCCGATCGCAGCTTTTCGCAACCTCCCAGGCTATTTGGGCGTTGAGTCTTGCCAAGGCCGCCGCCTATCCCCTGCCCCCAAGCACGCTGCCAAAAGCCCTGGAATACTTGCGCGAACAACTCGCGGCCGCGGGGACCAACGACGACGCCAAGGCGGTCATCCTGCACGCCATGGCGCTGGCCGGCCAGGGCGATTTCAACCTCGCCAATCGCTTGCAGCGGATCCGCGGCGAGCTTTCCACGCGGTCGCTGCTCTACCTGGCCCTGGCGTTTGCGGCGATGGACCGCGCCGGACCGGCCGGCGAACTGCTCGACGTGGCCGCCCAGCGCGATCTCCAGGCGGACAGCGCGCCCCTGGCGGAGCTTGAAGCGCTCCGCGCACTGGCCGCCGAACAGGTGCGGCCCGGTTCGGCCAAGACTGCGGTCGACTGGCTGCTCGCCCACCGCAGCGGGCATCGCTGGTCGCCCGAGAGGGCGACGGGCCCCGCCGTGCAGGCGCTTTGCGGCTGGTTCGCCGACCGGCCGTTCGACGCCGGACCCTGTCGGCTGGAAATCTTCGTCAACGGCACGGCGGTGAAAACGCTTGAAATCGACGCGTCGTCCGCAACGCGAATCGTCGATGTCCCGGCTTCGCTGCTGGTTTCGGGTCCGCAGCAGGTTCGCTTCGCGATCACCGGCAAGGGGCGTTTTGCTTATGAGTGCATTCTCGGCGGCTTAGTGCCGGGCAACCGGCTCCAGAACACGACCGCCGCCTGGCGGGTCGAGCGGACCTATGAGCCAGCCCCGCTCGAAGTGGATGGCCGGGAGATCGCGCCCGGCTTCTCGATCGTCGCCGGCGCGCACCAGAGTTTCCGCAACTCGGTGGAGCAACTGCCCGCCGGGCGCAGGGCGGTTGTGCGGGTGACCCTCGAGCGGCTGGCTGGCAACCCGCCCGCGGCGGATCCGCTCGAGTACCTGGTGGTCAAGGAGCCCATTCCCAGCGGCGCCGAGGTGATCGAACCATCGGTGAGCGGTTCGTTCGAAAGCTTTCAGATCGTGCCGGGAGGGATCGTCTTCCACCTTGGCAGCCCGCAATCGCTGGGCACAATCGAGTACCAACTCTACGGGGCCGTGCCGGGCGAGTACCGCGCCGCCCCCACCGTGGTCTTAAACGCCTACCGCCCCGAGCAGCGGGCGGTCGCTTCCGCCAGGCAGCTGGCCGTGCTCGCCGCCGGAGAGCAGAGCCAAGACCCCTATCGGCTTACGCCCGACGAATTGCTCGCCCTGGGCAGCATCGCTTTCGGGAAGGGCGACTTCCGGCCGGCCTCGAAGCACCTCGGCGCGCTGGTTTCAGACTGGACACTCCCGCCGGATGTCTACCAGCGCGTGATCCTGATGTTGCTCGACGCGCATCTGGAGTTGGGGCCGCCGGAAGAGATCGTCCGCTTTTTCGAGCTCCTTATCGAGCGCTGGCCCGACCAGGAAATCTCCTTCGAAGAGGCCCTCAAGATCGGCGCCGCCTACGAAGCGATCGGCGAATTCGAGCGGAGCTACATCGCCTACCGGGCGGCCGTCGAGGGGAGCTTCCTCCGCGAGTCGAGCGCTGCCGGATTCCTCCGCGCCCGGGGGGAATTCTTGCGGAGCGTCGAATTCATGGAGCGGCTGCTCCAGGAGTATCCGGCGGAGCCCTACGCGGCGGCCGCGGCCTGTTCCTTGGCCCAGCAGGTGCATGCCGCGGCGCCGCGGGCGGCTGAAATCGACGACCTGCGCAAGAGGCAGGTCAACCGGGTCGATCTGACCCGCCGCGCGGCCCGCATGCTGGACGATTTCCTTACCGTGTTTCCTGAAGACCCGGCCGCCGATCGGGCGGCATTCGCGCGGGCCAACGCGCTGCTCGAACTACAGGCGTACGGCGAAGCGGTCGCCGCGTGCGATCGCTATGCCCGACGGTATCCGAAGAGCGATCTGCTCGACAGCTTCTGGTACATGATCGGCTATTGCCAGTTTGCCGCCGGCGAGTACGACGCGGCCCTGGCCATCTGCCGCAAGGTGGCGGAAACGTCTCGCCTCGATCCAGGGACCGGCCAGCGGGTGGAGGCCCGCAACAAGTGGTTGGCCGTTTACATTCTCGGCCAGATCTACCACAGCCTCGGCCAGCCCGAACACGCCATCCGGGAGTACCGCCGCGTGGAGGACAAGTATGACGATGCCCGGGCCGCCGTCGAGGAGCTCCTCCGCAAGCGGATCGGGCTGCCGGAGTTGACGGTCGCCGCCGGCCGCGAGACGGTCGAATTGGACCTCGAATTCCGCAATCTCGCCGTGTGCGACCTGAAGGTCTATCGAATCGACCTGGTGAAATTCGGCCTGCTGCGGCGGAAACTCGGCGGAACGTCGCAGATCAACCTCGCCGGCGTTCGGCCGCGGCACGAAGCGCAGATCGAGTTGGGCGACGGCCGCGATTATCGCGACCGGAAGCGGAAGCTGTCTCTCCCGCTCGCCGACGAGGGCGCCTACCTGGTCGTCTGCCGCGGCGGAAACCTCCACGCAAGCGGCGTGGTGCTTGTCTCGCCCTTGTCGCTTGAAGTTCACGAAGACTTGAAGACCGGCCAGATCCGCGTGACGGTCCGGGACGTGGTGGCCGACCGCTGCGCGAGCGGCGCGCATCTGAAAGTGATCGGTGGAAGTCCCGCCGAGATTATCTCCGGAGAGACGGACCTTCGCGGCGTCTTCGTGGCCGAGGCGGTCAGGGGGCCCGCGACGGTGATTGCCCTGGTCGAGCCGTCGCGCTACGCGATGCATCGCGGACCGGCCGGCGCGCTGCCCGCCGACCCGATTCCCAGCGGCCCCGGCCGCCGCGACCTTGCCGCTCTCCCGGCGGCGCCCGCTGCCGCCGCCGCGGCCGGCCCGAGCGAGCAGGAAGCACGGCTCCAGGTTGCGCTCCAGTCGCCGGCGGCGATCGACGTGAAGGAAGCGCCGCTTGCCACGCTGGCAGCCAACTTGAGCCGGCAACATGGAATCAACATCCAGCTCGACCGCCGAGCGCTGGACGACGTGGGCCTTCCAGCCGATACGCCGATCACCAAGAGCCTCAGCGGATTGTCGCTGAAATCGTGCCTGCGTTTGATCCTCCGCGAACTGGACCTGACCTGCGTGGTCCGCGACGAGGTCCTGCTGATCACCACGCCGGAAGAAGCGGAGCGGGTGCAGGTCATCCGCATCTATCCGGTTTCCGACCTGGTCCTGGCGCGCGACGAGGCCGGGCAGACCTGGGCCGATTTCGACTCGCTGATTCAGACGGTGACATGCACCGTCGAACCGGAATCGTGGGAAGACGTGGGCGGGCCGGGCTCGGTCGGCGTCATGTCCTATCCGGGCGCGGATGTCCTCGTGATTCGCCAGACGGACGAAGTGCATGAGAAGATTGCCTCGCTCCTGGCGGGGATCCGCTCCCTGGCAGCCCCGCGCGACGGCACGGCCGATCTGCCCGTCAAGCCCCGCGGAGCAGCGCAACCAGGGCCCGGCGGCATCGGCGGGATGGACGGCGGATTCGACGGCGGATTCGGCGGCATGGGAGGTGGCATGGGAGGTGGCATGAGCGGCGATGAAGTCGGCGGCCGCGACGGCCCCGCCCCGCCGTCAAGGCAGAAGACGAACCTCCTTGAGGGTCTCCAGAAGGCCAACCAGGAGCTTCAAGGCCAACAGGTCGAGCAGCTTGACAAGATCTACGAGCGGGGCAGCGGGATGGGAGGCATGGGGGGCGGATTCTTCTGACTGGCTCTTCCGGTTCTGGGTGCGGAGCCTCGCTTGGAAGTGCGGCAATCCAGGGCGCACGACTGCCGATTCCCCCCTTTCTTGGCCCGCCGCGTTATAATTCGCGGCGGATCGAGCCTTGCCCAACAGTGGCGGGTGTGCGCACTTGCTGCCGGTCCGTCCGCTCGAGCAAACCTCAGACAATGGGAGAGACGCTGATGGCTAGAAAACCGTGGTGCATCGTTGCCCTGGCATGTGCCCTTGTGGGGGGGCCGGCCGCCGGTCGAATTTTCGTCGCGCAGGCGGCTTCCCAACCCACGCCTTGGACGCTGGACGACGCTCGCCAGCAGTTGACCCTCCATCCCGACGACCCGTACTTGCAGTACGTCGCCCTGCAACTCGGCCACAACGAGGGCAAGCAGAACGAGGTCGCCGAACAGCTTCGCCGGTTGAATCGGCGCTGGCAGCGCCAGCCGGATCGCAATGCCAGCCTGTTCGCCCTGTTCAGTGCCGCCCATGCGATCCAGGAGACGCTCCAGTTGGACGCCATGCAGGTCGAGGGGGCGGGCCTGGTAGGCGAGATGGGCGTTCGGGCGAAGGAGACCGTCAAGGTGGCCACGCTCCGGGGGCCGGAGGTCAAGAGCCACCCCTGGGGCAAGATGCTCGCAGCCCAGTCGGTTGCCGGCCGGCGGCCCGAGGTCTCGCGCCTGGCCCTGTGCGTGCCCGACGACCAGTACTTTGTGCGGTTCGGCTCCGTGGAGAAGCTGCTCCAGGTCGTTGAGCTGGGTGACCGCTGGGGGGCCCACATGTTCGCCCAGACGATCGGCAACGCCACCACCAGCCTGACCAGTTCGCGGCTGAAGACGCAGTTGGCCATCCAGACCGATCCGGTCACGCGGCCCTTCTACGACATGGTTGTCGAAGAGATCGCGATCACCGGCAGCGACCTCTACTTCCGCGCCGGCAGCGACACGACGGTTCTCTTCGCGGTCAAACAGCCGCGGGTCTTCCAGCTTCGCATGGACGGATTTCTCGATGCGGCGGAGAAGTCGCGGTCCGCCGCCGTGCGGGCGACCGGCAACGTGCTCGGAGTGCCCTACGTCAGCGTGCGCACGCCCGATCGGTCGATCAGCGTCTTTTCCGCCTATCCGAAACCCGATCTGCACGTTCGCAGCAACTCCCGCGCGGCGCTGGAGCGGGTGATCGCGGCGGTCCTCGGCAAGACCGGCGACGGCACGCCGGTGCGGCGGCTCGGAGAAACGACCGAATACAAGTACATCCGCACGCTGATGCCGCTCGGCGCCAAGGAAGACGGCATGGTCTACCTCTCCGACCCGTTCATCCGCCGGATCGTCGGGCCGGAGCTGAAGCTGACCTCGCAGCGCCGCATGCTCTGCTACAACCATCTGCGGATGATCGGCCACGCCGCGATGCTCTTTCAGACGCAGACCGGCCGGGCGCCCAAGTCGCTTGAAGAGCTGGCCGACGGCGGCTGCGCGCCCGGCCTGTTCGGCCAGGACAAGTATCGCTGCCCCGATGGCGGCCGATACGCGCTGGCTGGAGACGGCGTGACGGCCACCTGTTCGCACCACGGCCACGCCCAATCCCTGACGCCGTGCTGCGAGATCGCACTCGGCTCGGCGACGCCCCAGGAGGCCGCGCAGTACGAGGATTTCGTCGCCCGCTACAGCCAGTACTGGCGGCGGTTCTTCGATCCGATCGCGATTCGCGTGCAGGTGACGCCGGAGCAATACCGCCTGGAGACGATCATCCTGCCGCTGATCGACAACTCGCTCTACACGGGTCTGGCACAGTCCCTGGGCGGCGAGCCTGAGCCGCTCGACGCCCTGCCGGTTCCCGACCGCAACGTCTTCAGCGTGGCCGCCCGGTTCAACAAGCCGGAAGAGGCCAGGGAGGTTCTCCGCGCCAAGCTCGCTGGCGCGACGATTTTCGGCAGCCGGTTGCCGCGCCCCGTGGCGGAGGACGACGCCGACCTGTTGTTGCGTTTTCTCTATGAGGGGATCGGCAACCAGGTGGGGATGCACGTCTACGACGCCTCCCCGATGTTCGATTTCAACCTCACCGAGTTCCTGGGCGAGATGCTGCGGAACTTCCGCGGGGGCCGCCGAGCGATCGACGATGACATCTACCCGTTCAGCTTTCTCGTGGCGTCGCTGAACGCGCCGGTCTATGTGGCCTTGCCGGTCCGCGACGCGGAGCTCGTCGACCGGACGCTCGAGCGGCTCGACGTCTACCTGGCGGAGATCGCCCGCTCCCGCGACGAGCGGGGATGGCTCGACCTGGAGATGGACTTCTACCGCTCGCCGCTTTCGGGCGACGGCCCGCCGGTCCGCTGCTACAGCGTCGGCTTCGGGCCGGTGAAATGGCGGGTGTTCTTCGCCCGCGTCGGCGGCGGGCTCTACCTGGCCAGCAAGCGGTTCATTCTCGAAGACCTCGAGCGATTGGAGCCGTCGCGCGGCGAGGGGCGGGCGTCGGGCAGGCAGGCCGGCGAGGGGCCGGTGGCCCACGCGATGATTCGCATCCGGCCCGAGCACTGGAAGGAGATCCTGCCCGCGTTCCGGCTCGGCTGGGCGGAGGCCAGCCGCGAGGCCTGCTTGAACAATCTCGGTCCGCTCTCCTCGGCGGCCAGGCTGGCCCTGTCCGCCGAGGGGGGCGTCAAGGCCGAGGAGATTCTCCGCCGCGCGGACGCCGCCCACGCGGTCCACTTCTTCTGCCCCGACGGCGGGCGCTATCAGCTGGCGCCCGGCGGGCGCGAAATCGTCTGCACCGCGCACGGCTCCGCCGCGATGCCGCGGCAAGGCATCGCGCCGTCGGAGAACAGCCCGATGGGCAAGCTGCTCGAACAGTTCGGCGGCCTGACGATGGGTCTGACGTTCCTCGAAGACGGCCTGCACGCCGTCGTCACGCTGGAGCGGAAGTAGGAGCAGCGTCCAGCCGTCGGCCGGCGGGCTTCATCGACTTGTCCGCGCGGCTTGCGGAACGGCGGGCGGCCGGCAGGGGTCGCAAACGACCGGCAAGGGTTTGGGGCAATAGTTGTCCGGGCAGCGGCCAACGTTCACGCACGGGATGCAGGGCTGCGGCTTGGGGCAAGAATCGTCCGGACACGAGCGGATGCAGGGGCAGGCAATGCACGGGGCGGGCTTGGGGCAATAGTCATCCGTGCAGCAGCCGGAAAAGATCATGCTCCGCATGCAACACAGCTCGGCATGGATGGACCGGGCGCAGCGGTCGGCGCCCGCCGTCGCCTGGCAGGGAACCAGCAAGGCGAGCGCGGCCAGTACGGCGGGGACGGCAAACGGGGCGGTGGCACGGGGCATCGGCGGACTCCCTTCTTCTCTCACGGGCTCGCTCCTGGAAACAGCGGGCAATTGGTTGCTTTCTGGAGAATCGGCATTTTGCCCGCATCCGCTACCCTGCGAACAAGCCGCCCCGCACAGCCTGCGCACGCGGCACGACCTCTACAACAGGCACCGCGGCTGGCCAGGGCGGCCCGGTCGGCGGGGGCCCCCGGTCCGCGGCGGGGGCCGAGGGGCACCGACGCTGCCCAGGGCCGTTCACGCCTGCCCGGGGCCGGCCCCGGAGGCGGCCGCCGCGCGGGCCTCGATCCTCCTCTGCCGGCGATCGGCGATCCACTGGATGACGTAGTAGAAGACGGGCGTGAGAAAGATGCCGAAGAGCGTCACCCCGAGCATCCCGCTGAACACGGCCGTGCCCAGGGTCCGCCGCATCTCCGCGCCGGCGCCGCGGGAGATCACCAAGGGGACGACGCCCATGATGAAGGCGAACGAGGTCATCAGGATCGGCCGCAGCCGCAGCCGGCAGGCCTCCTGGGTGGCCTCGAAGCGCGGCATGCCCGACTCGTGCTTGGCCTTGGCGAACTCCACGATCAGGATCGCGTTCTTGCTCGCCAGCCCGACGAGAACGATGAAGCCGATCTGGGTGAAAATATTCATATCCATGCCGGCCACCGCGACGCCGGCGACGGAGCACAGAATGCACATCGGCACGACGAGGATCACGGCCAGCGGGAGGGACCAGCTCTCGTACTGCCCGGCAAGCACGAGGAACACCAGGACCACCGCGCCGCCGAAGACGAACATCGTGGTCTGCCCGGCGAGGATCTGGAGGTACATGACTTCCGTCCAATCGAATCCCATCGAGCGGGGGAGCTGTTCCGTCGCCAAACGCTCCATCGCGGCGATCACCTGCCCGGTGCTCATCCCGGGGCCCCAGGAGCCGTTGATCGAAGCCGCCGGATACATGTTGTAGCGGTTGATCACGAACGGCCCGCCGCTGTCTTTCACCGAGGCGACGGCGCCGAGCGGGACCATCTCTCCCTTGCCGTTTCGCACCCGCAACCGGCGGATGTCGCCGGGCTCCATGCGGAAGGGGATGTCGGCCTGGGCGTTGACCTGCCACGTGCGGCCGAAGAGGTTGAAATCGTTGACGTACAGCCCCCCCATGTTGACCTGGAGGGCCTCGAAGACCTCGCTCAGCGGCAGTCCCATCGACTTGCACTTGGTGCGGTCGACGTCGACGAACAGCCGGGGGGTGTTTGCCCGGAACACGCTGAACAACCCGACCAGCCCCGGCTGGTTGTTGCCCGCCTCGATCAGCGCGTCGGTCTGCGCCTGGATCGCTTCCAGGCCCTCGCCGCCGCGATCCTCGATCATGATCCGGAAACCGCCCGTGCTCCCCAGGCCGCGGATCGGCGGCGATCCGAACACGCCGACCGTCGCCTCGTCGATCTCCGCCGCGAGCCGCTGGCGGATCGTCTTCATGATCGCGTCGGCGGACAGCTCGGGCGAGCGCCGCTTCTCGAACGGATCGAGAACGATGAACATGTTGCCCAGGTGCGAGCCGTTGGCCTGGAGCACGAACGACATCCCGGCGGTGCGCAGCGTGTGGGCCACCCCGGGCGTGGAGCGGATCACCCCGTCGACGCGCTGCATCGCCTCCTCGGTCCGCTTCAGCGAGGCCGAATCGGGCAGCTGCACGACGGCGTAGACGTATCCCTGGTCCTGGGTGGGAATGAACCCCGTGGGAACGCGCTGGACGCTCCATCCGGTCAGGTAGACCAATCCGCCGTAGACCAGGAGCACCAGGGCGCTGACGCGCAGCAGCTTGCCGACGGCCCGCGTGTAGGCCGCCGTGGAGACGCGGAACGTGGCGTTGAACAGGCGGAAGAACCAGCCGAAGGCGAAATCCAAGATCCGCGTCAACCAATCGCGCTGCTCGTGCCGCGGCTTGAGCAGCAGGGCGCAGAGGGCCGGGCTGAGCGTCAGCGCGTTGATCACCGAAAGCAGCGTCGAAACCGCGATCGTCAGGGCGAACTGCCGGAAGAACATCCCGCTGATCCCGGTCAGAAACACGCAGGGCAGAAACACGCAGGAGAGCACCAGCCCGATCGCCACCAGCGCCCCGGAGACCTCTTCCATCGCCTTGCAGGCCGCCGCGTAGGGCGACAAGCCGTGCTCGATGTGGCGCTCCGTGGCCTCGACGACGACGATCGCGTCGTCGACGACGATCCCGATCGCCAGCACGAGCCCGAAAAGCGACAGGGTGTTCAGGCTGAAACCGAACGCCGCCATCGCGGCGAATGTGCCGATCACCGCCACGGGCACGGCGATCAACGGGATCAGCGCCGAACGCCAGTTCTGGAGGAAGACGATCACCACCAGGGCCACGAGGATCACCGCGTCGCGGAGGGTCTTGAACACCTCGTGGATCGACTCGGCGATGTAGGGGGTCGTGTCGTAGACGATCCGGTAATCGACGTCCTCGGGGAACCGCTGGCTGAGCTCGTTCATCTTCGCCTTGATCCGCGCGGCGGTCGCCAGGGCGTTCGATCCGGGAAGCTGAAACACCCCGATGCCGGCCGAGGGCATGCCGTCCAGGACATTGCTCACGTCCTGGCTTCTGGCGCCGAGTTCAACCCGGCCGATGTCGCGGAGCCGGACGATCTGGCCGTCGCCGCCGGTCTTGACCACGATGTCGGCGAACTGGTCGGGATCGTTCAGCCGGCCGAGGGTCGTCATCGTGTTCTGGAAATCGATCCCCTCGGCGGCGGGCTGCTGCCCGACCTGGCCGGCAGCGACCTGGACGTTCTGCTCGCGGAGCGCGCGGACCACGTCGCCGGAGGTCATGCCCCGCGAGGCCAGGCGATCGGGATTGAGCCAGACGCGCATGCTGTAGTCGCGCTGCCCGAAGATCGCCACGTCGCCGACCCCGTCGAGCCGCGCCAGCTCTTCGCGGATGAAAATCAACGCGTAGTTGCTCAAGTAGAGCTGGTCGCGGCTCCCCCGGGGCGAAATCATGTTCACGATCAGCATCAGCTCGGGCGACCGCTTCTTGGTGGTCACGCCGATCGCCCGCACCAGGTCGGGCAGCGTGGGCAGGGCCAGCGCGACGCGGTTCTGCACGAGCACCTGGGCCATGTCCCGGTCCGTGCCGACCTTGAAGGTCACGTTCAGGCTGTAGGCGCCGTCGTTGCTGGATTGCGACGACATGTAGAGCATGTCTTCCACGCCGTTGATCTGCTGCTCGATCGGGGCGGCGACCGTGTCGGCGACGACCTCGGCGCTGGCCCCCGGGTAGGTGCAGGAGACCCGGACCGTCGGCGGCGTGACCTCGGGATACTGGGCCACCGGCAGCGAGAAGACGGCCGCCAGCCCGAGCAGCGTGATGATGATCGAGGGCACCGAAGCCAGGATCGGCCGGTCGATGAAGAACCGCGAGAACATCGGCCGCTCCTTCTAGTTCGCCCCGTTGGCAGCGGCGGGGAGCGGAGATGCCGCCTCCGCCACGTCGAGCAGGCCGTTTCTCGCCGAGGCGACCGCCTGTTCCCCGTTCCTCGGGACGACCACCTCGCCGGGCCGCGCCCGCTGCAAGCCCTTGACGATCACGCGGTCGGCCGGCCCGATCCCCGAATCGACGACGCGGAGCCCTCCGTGAAGCGCGCCGACCTGGATGTCCCGGTGTTCCACCTCGTTCTTCTCGTTGACCGTGAGGAGAAACTTCTGCTGCAAATCGGTGCCGATCGCGCGGTCGCTGACAAGCAGCGCCTGGCGCGGCCTGCCGAACGGCACACGCACCCGCACGTACAGCCCGGGGGTCAGGTGCCGGGCGGAATTGTCGAACACGGCCCGGGCCTGGATCGTGCCGGTGCCGCGGTTGACCTTGTTGTCGAGGAAGTCCAGCAGGCCGGCGTGGGGGAAGCCCTCCTCGTTGTCCAAGCCGATCTCCACGGGAACCTTCAGCTCCCTGATCCGGTGGAGGACCGCCTTCCCGTCCGCCCCCCAATCGAGGCTCAGATACTTCAGCAGCACGGGCTCTTCCATGTCGAAATAGACGTAGACCGGATTCGTGGTGACCACGGTCGTCAGGATCGTCGAACTGCCCGACCCGGTCTGCACGAGGTTGCCCTCGGTGACCAGCCTGCGGCTGGCCCGGCCGTCGATCGGCGCGGTAATCCGCGTGAACTCCAGATTCAGTTCGGCCTCGCGGATCTCGGCCTCGGCCGACTGGATCGAGGCCCTGGCGATCGCCACCTGGGCGGCGTGCTGTTCGTACTCGTCCTGGCTGACGGCGCCCGAGGGGCGGAGCCTTTCCGAACGGGCGAGGTCCGCCTGGGCCTTGGCGAGCGTCGCCTGGAGGCGCATCAACTCGCCTTTCGCCCGATCCAGGGCCGCCTCGTAGGGGCGGGGATCGATCTCGAACAGCAAGTCGCCCTTCTCGACCTCCTCTCCGTCCTCGAAATGCACCTTGACGATATAGCCGGTTACCCGGGCGCGGACCTCGACCTCCCCCACGGCGGCCGTTCGGCCCGGAAACTCGTAGTAGTCGGTCACCTCCTGCAACAACGGATTGGCGACCGTCACCGCCGGCGGCGGCTGCTCCACCGGTGGGCCGTTCCTGGCACAGCCGGCCAGGCTCCACGCCGCGCCGATCAGGACCGCGGCACGTGCCGCTGCACAACGCGAGCAGGGAAAGCGGTAGCTCCGGTAAAACACGAAGGCCTCTCCATCTAGTGCCGGTCCGCCCGGGCGGGAAAAAAAGAACACCGCAACAACAACACGCAATCGCTCGCCGCGGCCGCCGCACACGCCGACTCCCGGGCGGCGCGCGCCGGAGGCCCCGCATCCCTTTAGGTGAGATAGCACTACCCTGGGGACGAAACCTTCCGATTATACGGACCACTGGGTCGCGATTCAAGACGCGCCGGTCGGGAGTCTCGCGCGACCGTTCATCGGCGGCGGCCGGGACCCGGAAGCCCGGCCGGCCGCGCGGACCGGCGATTCTCGGCGGCCAGCGGCTAGTTGGCGCCCTTTCTGAGCTCGACCTGCGCACGCTCGGCGAGCATCACGGGGCTGTCCCAAACGGGCAGGCCCTTCAGCTCGGTGTTCGTTCCCCGGGCCGTCCAGCTCTGCTTGTCGAGTTGATACACCTTGCCGCTGATCATCTCCACGTAGACCGGGTCCTGGAACGCGGCGCCGTTGACCGTCAGGTCCACCCGATCCCATTTCAGCTCGTCGCTGGGGATCCGATCGCCGTACCAGATCAGGACCACCGGGCTGGATTGCTTGCGGAACCCGGCGACGGTCAGCCCGCGCGGCGAGCTCGACTGGTGCTCCAGCAGTCCGACCGGCGCGACCTCGCCGTCGAAGAAGCCGGCCATCTGCTGAACCGCGTAGTAGGCCGGCCGCTTGTAGATCAACTGGAGCAGGAGGTTCGAGCGGATCAGGCCGAACGACTGCTGCATGTTGGGATATTTCAGGTCGATGATCGTGAAGATCGACGAGTCGATGCCGCGGACGCGATCGCCCGCCATTCGCCGCAGGTTCCATTTCGCCTGGCTGTACTCGGTCCAGGGGTAATTGGCCAGGGCGTGCGTCCATTCCAGGATCGAGGGGCAGCCGACCTCTCCCTGGTAGACCTTGTACTTGGGGTTGTACGATTCGATCAGCGCCCGCATCTTCTCGACGGCCGGGTAGCTCGAGTCGGGGTTCTGCGCGTAGGGGTGGTAGACCCACCGATTGACCAGCTCCAGCTTGCCGGCGGCCTCGAGCGCCTCGAGCACGATCTTGCGGTCGGCATCGTGGATGGCCGTGACGAGAATCACCGCTTCCGGCTGGATCTTCCTGATCAGCTCGGCGGTGGCGATCAGCAGCGTGGCGTAGTTCGCCCCCTGGCCAAATGGCTCGTTCCAGACCTCCCATTCCGCGACCACGTCCTTGTAGCGCGTGACCGTGGCCTCGACGTATTTCAGCCAGGCCGCCATGGCCTCCGGCGACTTGACCAACGGCGCCAGCCCCGATCCCAGCTTGAAATCCGAGCCGTAGATCGGGTTTCCGTAGCAGAGGCAGATCCAAGGCTTCACGCTCTGCTCATCGAGGCCGTGGACGCACTCGTCGAGCCAGGCGAAATCGTAAACGCCCTTCACCTTTTCGCACTTCGCCCAGCCGCTCTGCAGCCGCCCGCGCTTGACGCCCAGTTCGCCCACGTAGTCCTTGTAGACGCTGAACTTCGCGTAGTCGCGGTCGAGCGTCTCGCAGCCGACCGACCACGGCGACGACTTGATCTCCCTGGCGTGGCGGACGGCCAGCCACCCGATCTGTTCAAGCTCCGGCCCGGCGACCTTGAACTTCTCCCAGGTGATCGACCTGTAGCCCTTGCCTTGTCCCAGGGCAGCGGGGCAGAGCAGCAGGCCCGACAAGAGGACGATCCCGAGGCCGGCCGCCTGGGGAGCGTGGGAAAAGAGTGGTCGCGCGTCTCGCCTCATCGTCCTGATCCTTTCTCGAATTGACTGCGGGGGATTGGGAAGTCGACGAACCACACTCATGGATCGCCCCTGGCGGCGTCTTCGCCGGGCGCCGGCGCGGTGGTTTCAGCGGCCAGAACGGCTGCCCCGGTCAGCGACAGCCCGGCGGAGGCCTGCAAGAAGCGGCGGCGATCGATCGAGTGGTCGGACATCTTCGTTCTCCGGCAATCGTCGGTTGGCGAAAAATTCGGCTGGCAGCCTCTCACGGCGCCGGGAGGAATTCGGGGGTGGCGAAGTCTTCCTGCATGTCGTAGGGCAACCGGCGTACGGTCTTCCCTTCGAAATCGGCGAAATACAGCCGCGAGACGGAGAGCTTGTCGGCGTGCCCGTCCGCCCAGAGGACGGCGAACGGCGAATCCGCTTGGGCGCCGATCACCTTGCGGACGTACGAGTGGTTTCGCGGGCTGTCCTTGGTTGCGTCACGGACCTTCGTCCAGGCCGCCCCCTCGTCGCGGCTCGTCCAGACCGCCACCTCCCCGCCGCCGCCCCAGCGCTGCGGGCCGCGCTCGGTCGGGCCGATGATCCGCCAGGTCCCCTCGGTTTCGATCCAGATCGGACCGGTGTCGTAGTTGTGGGTCGAGTCGGTCACCTTGTGGATTCGCCAGGCGCCCCCCTTATGGTGCAATACCTCCCAGGTTCGCGGATCCCCCTGAGGCCCCGGGCGATGGTCCGAGGAGGTGACCACGAGAATCACGGGGTTCCCGTCGCCGTCGAGCGCGATGTCGTTCATGTACACCAACCGGCGTTCTGCGGAATAGGCCTTGATGCGGGCCGGGTTGTCCGGGTCGACCAGCGGTGGAGCGATCGTCTTGCCGTCGATCGTCTGCCACGTCTTGCCCAGGTCGCGGGTTTCCAGATAGTAAAGGTCGGTGCGGTTGTCGGGCATGCCCTGCGGATGCCGGTTGAATGCCGTCACGATCCGCCGGCCTTGCCGGAACGAGACTTGATAGTGCCCCTCGATCCCGGCCAGTTTGCGGTCCTCTCCGCGGGTCCCGTCGGGCTTGCGGAAGTTCCAATAGAGTTCCCGCACGCCCGTGTACTTGGTGAACAGTTCGACAATCCCCTCGCTTCCCACGCACCAGGGCTGGGGATAGCAGATTTCGTCCGACGAAATCCGCTCGAAGCGGTCCACGTCGTAAGGCCTTGCGCTCCGGTAGACGAACCCCGGCCGCGATCGACCCCGGCCCGCCACGTAGACCCAGATGCGGCCCTCCGGATCGATCGTGAGAGACGCGTCGTCGTGCGGATCGTCGACTCCGCCCTTGTCGTGGACGATCGTGGGCCGGGGCACGCGATCCTTCTGGTGATCGTAGTAGGAGACCATGTTGTAGAGGTAGCGCTGCCCCTCCTTGGACCCGCCGTAGCAGAAGAAGGTCTTCTTCACCGCCGGGGCATAGATCGCCAGCGGCAGGTGCTTGGCGGTGTAGGTCCCGAGCCCTCCGGAGTACTTGTCGCCGTAGTCCCAGAACCCTTTCCACTGGCCCTTGCCATAAGGCGCGTCGGTGTATTGCCCGAGCGTGAACCAGATCCCCCGATAACCGCCGTCTTTGGGCTTCAGGGTCTCGGCGGCGGCGGAAGCGACCGCGGCGGTCGCTAGCGTCATGCAGGCAATCAGCGCAAATCGATGCATCGGCGGAGTTCCTTGTTTGCAGTGGTTCATTCGTGGTTGCGAGGAGTCGCGGTCAGGCAACGCCGACCAGCTGCTCGACGAATTGCCGGGCTTTCTTGACCTCTTCGAGCGTCTGGGCGGGATCGCCGGGCTTGACCATCTCGATCATCAGCGGCCCGCCCTCCAGTCCGCCGCGGCGGAGTTCCGCGAACAGGGCGGGAAAATCCACCTTGCCGGTCCCGGGCGTGAGAGCCACGTTGTTCGGCGGCAGGTAGTCCTTGACGGACACGCCGGTGACCAGCCCCGCGACCGCCTTGACGTCCTCGACCGGATCGACCCGCCCTTGGGAGTAGAAGTAGATGTTGCCCGGATCGTACATCACCGTGAAATTCGCGCGATCGATGCGGTTGGCGGCATCACGGATTTGCGGTCCGGTGCCCGTCATCCCGCCATGCGGCTTGAGCACCACCGCGATTCGCTTCTCGGCCGCATAGTCGCAGCATTCGGCAACCGTTCGGCAGCACGCCTCGTACGTCCGCTCGTTGCCGATCCCGGACAGCAGCACCGACTGGGCGCGGGCCGCCTGGCAGTTGTCGATCAGTTTGCGGAGGCCCGCGGGACCTTTCTCCAGCGACACGCCGCCTCCGTAGACGTTCGTAATCGTCAAGCCTCGCCGCTGGGCTTCCTGCCCCACCTCGGCGGCTTCCTCCAGCGTGGTCTCGGCGGCGATGACCCGCCTGGTCCGCGTCTTCGCCCCGGTCAGGGCGATGTGCTTGAAGCCGGCTTCGGCCATCGCGTCCATGCCGACGCGATAGTCGAAGGCCGCCCAGGGGCGGGTCCAGCAGCCGACGAGCCAACCCCGCTGTTCGAAGTAGGGGAGCGGCGGCTCGCCGGCCGGGGCGGGCACCCGCGCAACCAACAGGCCCGCCGCCGCGGCCGCCGCCGAGCGGCTCAGGAATTGACGGCGGGTGCAGGGAGAGGTCCGAAGCATGTCTTCACGCCTTTCTTGGTTCTTGTTTGACTGTGCCTTGCGGAACTGGGCCGCGGATGGAGCGGACAACGCAGTTGCGGTCTGGGCGAGCTAAACGGGCAGGCCCAGGAACCCCTCGTGGAGGAACACCGGCTCGTAGCCGCGATCGGTCGCCCAGCGGATGGCCGTCTCGACCCGCTGGGGATGGTCGCGGAGATAGGCCGAGTAGAATGGCCAGAAGTACTGTTCGTGGGTCATCAGGTCGAGAATCTCCGCCTCGTCGGGCCTCTCGGCGATCTCGTCCAGTCGCGGGACGATCCGGTCAAGCGGGACCGTGTTGCAGACCATGTCGATATTCGAGAACAGGATGCCGCTGTCGAAGTCCTTCAAGGCGTCGTGCCGCGAGAGATACTCGCTGCGGACCGGGTCCATCCTGTAGTTCACAAGCCACTGCTCCCCCCGTTTCTCGAAATAGCCGCTGAGGGTCTTTGCGCCGCGCTCGGCCAGCGGTTTCCATGCCGACGGCCGCACCATCCCCCAGTGCACGATCGTCGTCGGTGAATAGGTCTCCTCGCCGGCAAAGCGGAGAATCTGCTCGCGGACCTTGTCGAAGTCGGCGATGAGCTGCTCGGGCGGCGCGTCGAGATAAGGATTGGCCGGCTCGTTGGCGTGGGCGTGGAACGCCAGTTTCAGCCAATCGGCGTTGTCGCGCCACTCGCTCCGGTAGCGGTCGGGGAACTTCGTCAGATCGAATTCGTCCGCCGTCGTGTAGAAGATGTTCAAAACGAACTTCGTGCCGTACTTCTTGTGCAGCTTGCGCAACATGTCGAGATAGAAGCAGCCGAACAGCGAAGGGTACTTCGCGCGCCAGATATCCCGCAGGAAGAAGCTGTTGTCGTCAACCGCGAACCGGTACCGCGGGCGGGAGTTGCGGTCCCAGAGCACGCGGACCGCGTCGCGCGCCGGCGGCTCCTCGGCGAACGCCGCGACAATCTCGGTCTCCTGTTGCCGCAGCACGACCTCGGCCTCAAACTGCGCTGCTGTCTGCCGCGATGGCGCCCCGTTGACAAGCACGCGCCGCCCAGCCGCCGCCGTGCCGCGGACGCGGACCCGCAGCCCTCCGTCGACCGCCTGCCCGTGGTGCCGGTTGAGCACCGCACCGTGGAATGGTTCTTCAATCCGAATCGGCCGAGCGTCTTCCGACGCGTGGGCAATCCGGCCGACCGCCGCAGCGCCGGCGGCCGCACCCACCGCCCGCAGAAACTGCCGGCGACTTACGCTGGGATGTAACATCGGTGATCCTTCCTGAAAAAAGGGCTACAGACCCGCAGGGGCCGTGCCTCACGGCCAACGCGGCGGGCGACCGCATGCGTGGCCGCCTCGTGCCGCCCGATGCCGCGCCGCCGGCGAACTGCTCCTCGCCCGTCGCCGGCGAGGAGACCACTGCGAAGATGACGACCGTTCACCGCCCGCGTCTGAGCGGAACAGCAGACCGATCTCCGGCTGGAGCTAGATTATTGCACAGGCAGCGGCCCGCCCGCAATCAGAACCGGCAAGCCTGACGCCGGCTCGTTCGCCCGGTGTCCGCCACAAGCCAAGACGCCTGCCCTTGACGGCCTGGCGGTCGCCCGGCCGGCGGCCGGCGGCGACGGGCCCTTGACCGCGCAGTGCGGAATGCGCATGATTGCCGCAATAAATGCTCACGATTGCCCCCGAATAGGGGAGCGGCAGCTTCCGGAGCGAAAACAATGTACCGGGTCCGCAGGGCGTGGCGGTGGTGGGGATTGGTTGCCGGGTTGGCGTGGATTGCGGCGGCCGGGCACGCGCTCGGCGCGGAGTGTGCCGAGCGGACGGCCGCCGACGAGCCGCTACTGGCCAAGGCCCGGCAGGTCCACGCCGCTGCGCTGACGCTGGATACCCATGTAGACATCGCCGGGCCGCAATACGCAACCGGGCAGCTCGACCCCGGCATCGAGCAGCCGCGGCTCAGGTGCGACCTGGTGAAGATGGTCGCCGGGGGCGTCGACGGCGTCTTCCTGGCGGCCTACGTTTCTCAACAGGCCCGCAATGCCGAGGGGTACCGCCGTGCCCATCAGGCTGCCCTGGAGCGGATTGCGGCGATTCGCCGGTTGGCGACCGCGATGTATCCCGACCGCTGCGAGTTGGCGACCACGCCGGACGACGTGGAGCGGATCGCCGCGGCGGGCAAGCGGGCGATCATGATCGGCGTCGAAAACGGCTATGCCTTGGGCACCGATCTGTCGAACGTGGCGCGGTTTGCCGACCTCGGCGTCCGCTATATCACGCTCTGCCACAACGGGCACAACCAGATTTGCGACTCCTGCAATCCCGCGGCAAGACTCGGCGACCGGGAGGCCGAGCATCGCGGCCTCAGCCCGCTGGGCCGCCGGGTTGTCGCCGAAATGAACCGCCGGGGCATCATGATCGACCTCTCGCACGCCGCGGCGAGCACATTCGGCGATGTCGCGGCGATCTCCAAAGCGCCGGTGATCGCTTCGCACTCCGGCTGCTCAGGGGTCAATCCCCATCCTCGCAACCTGACCGACGAGCAGTTGCGGATGCTCCGCGCCAATGGCGGGGTGATCCAGATCGTCGCCGTGGGCGGATTCCTCAAGTCGCCGGCGGAGAGGAACAGGGCAATCGCCGATCTGGCCAGGCGGATCGGCGTCAGCGCAGGCGATTTGGCGGCCGCCTCCAGGCAGCCGGAGGGGCGGTTCCGGCGGGAGTTGGCTGAAATCGACCGCCGCTACCCGCCGGCCAGCCTCAAGGACTTTGTTGACCACATCGACCACGCGGTTCGGGTGGCCGGCCTGGACCACGTGGGCGTCGGCAGCGATTTCGACGGCGGGGGCGGAGTTCCCGGTTTCCAGAACCACGCCGACGCGCTCAACGTGACCGCGGAGCTGCTCCGCCGCGGATACACGGCCGAGGAGATCACGAACATCTGGGGCGGCAACTTGTTGCGCGTGTGGCGCAGGGTGCAGGCCGCCGCGTCGCCCGAGGGCAAGGCGGAAGAAGCAATACCCCCATCCGGTTAGCCACCAGGTGGCCGCGCGGCCCCGGCGCGCTGGCATCGGGCGGGATCAGGCCGAGGCGATTGCTTTCGCCGTCCTCGCCGTCGTAGAATCGCCGCCGGGGCCGGCGGGTCGGTTGCGGATCACATCCGAACGGTTTAGCGCGGGGATTTGCGAATGTTCCGGATTCGAGGCATCTTTGACGACCACCGCCCCAGCAACCAGTCGGCTCTTGCCCAGGTGCAGGCCATTTTGCGCGGGCAGTTTCCCGGCTTGCGCGAGGCGGTCATCCTGGAGATCCCCCAGCGGCTCCGGAACCCGATGAAGTACCGCTTCCGCTCCTCGCTGTTCGTTGCGGAAGGCGCCCGATTCCAGGTCAAGGGATTCGCCTTCATGGCTCATGATCCCGAGTTGAACTTCTGCTTTCTGGACTACCTGGCGACCGCACGGCACATGCTGGATCGCGGGATTGGCGGGGCGCTGTACGAACGAGTCCGGCAGGAGGCCGTTCTGCTTCGAGCCGTCGGCTTGTTCTTCGAGTGTCTGCCGGACGATCCGGCGCTGTGCGCCGACCGCACCGCGCTGCGGCAGAACGCCGCTCGCCTGCGGTTCTACGAGCGCTACGGGGCCCGCCCGATTGCCAACACCGCCTACGAGACGCCAATCACGCCGCAGAGCAGCAACCCGCCGTACCTCGTGTTCGACGACCTCGGGCAGCATCTGGCCCCGGCACGAACCCAGGCACGGGCGATCGTCCGCGCGATCCTCCAGCGCGAGTATGGCCACGTGTGCAGCAGCCAGTACATCGACAAGGTGGTCGCGTCGTTCCAGGACCCGGTGATCCGATTGCGGGAGCCGAGGTATCCGGCCAAGGAGACTCCGCTCCCGCTGGTTGCGCGAATTCCCGACGACCTGAAGATTGCACTGGTGGTCAACGACCGGCACGGGATTCATGATGTCCGCGACCGCGGCTACGTGGAAGCCCCCGTGCGGATTTCTGCGAT
>Ga0209722_1001392_pt1 | contig 21224 bp, 10 predicted proteins | sample BioC12SIPDNA_2_FD_185745 | JGI IMG/M metagenome (GOLD analysis project Ga0209722, IMG submission 185745) | Anaerobic biogas reactor microbial communites from Washington, USA - Biogas_R1_A C12 SIP DNA (SPAdes) (version 2) | ecosystem: Engineered > Bioreactor > Anaerobic > Unclassified | place... | reverse complement strand
GGTGAGCCGGCCCTCGTCCAGGATCTGCAAGAGCAGGTTGAAGACGTCGGGGTGGGCCTTCTCGATCTCGTCGAGGAGCAGCACCGAGTAGGGCCGGCGCCGCACGGCCTCGGTGAGGTAGCCGCCTTCGTCGTAGCCTACGTAGCCGGGCGGCGCCCCGATGAGCCGGGCCACGGAGTGCCGCTCCTGGAACTCGCTCATGTCCACGCGCACCATAGCCTTCTCGTCGTCGAACATGAACTCCGCCAGGGCCCGGCCCAGCTCGGTCTTGCCGACACCGGTGGGTCCCAGGAAGATGAAGCTGCCGATGGGCCGGTTGGGGTCCTGCAGGCCCGCGCGGGCCCGCCGGATGGCGCTCGCCACCGCCTGAAGCGCGTCGTCCTGGCCGACCACCCGGTCGTGCAGCCGCTCCTCCATGTGGATGAGCTTCTCCACCTCGCCTTCCAAGAGGCGCGACACTGGGATGCCCGTCCACTTGGCCACCACCTCGGCGATGTCTTCTTCTTCCACCTCTTCTTTGAGCATCTTCACTTCGCGCTGCAGCTCGGCGAGGCGTTCATTCTCGGTCGCGAGGGAGCGTTCCGCCTCCGGGATCCGTCCGTAGCGCAGCTCGGCCGCCTTCTGCAGGTCGCCCACCCGCTCGGCCTTGTCGGCCTCCGTCTTGGCGGCGTCGATCTGCTCCTTGAGGGCCTGGATCCTGCCGATGGCGTCCTTCTCCGCCTGCCAGTGGGCCTTGAGTCCCGCCGACTGCTCGCGGAGCTCGGCCAGCTCGGCCTCGATGGCCGCGCGCCGCTCCTTGGAGGCGGCGTCCTTCTCCTTGCTGAGGGCGTGCAGTTCGATCTCGAGCTGCTTGATGCGCCTCTCCACCTGGTCGATCTCGATGGGCATGGAGTCGATCTCTATACGCAGCTTGCTGGCCGCCTCATCCACGAGGTCGATGGCCTTGTCCGGCAGGAAGCGGTCGGAGATGTAGCGCTGGGAGAGCACGGCCGCCGCCACCAGGGCCGAGTCCTGGATCCGGACTCCATGGTGCACCTCGTAGCGCTCCTTGAGCCCCCGCAGGATGGCGATGGTGTCCTCCACCGTCGGTTCTCCCACCAGCACGGGCTGGAAGCGCCGTTCGAGAGCGGCGTCCTTCTCCACGTACTTGCGGTATTCGTCGAGGGTGGTCGCTCCCACGACCCGCAGTTCGCCCCGCGCCAGCATGGGTTTCAGCATGTTGGAGGCATCCACGGCGCCCTCGGCGCCGCCCGCGCCCACGATGGTGTGCATCTCGTCGATGAAGGTGATGATCTCGCCTTCCGAACCGGCGATCTCCTTGAGCACCGCCTTCATGCGCTCCTCGAACTCACCGCGGTACTTGGCGCCGGCCACCATGCCGCCGATATCCAGCGCCACCACCCGCTTGTTCTTGAGTCCCTCGGGCACGTCGCCCGACACGATGCGCTGCGCGAGGCCCTCGGCGATGGCCGTCTTGCCCACGCCCGGCTCCCCGATGAGGACGGGGTTGTTCTTCGTCCGGCGCGAGAGGACCTGGATGACCCGCCTGATCTCATCGTCGCGGCCGATCACGGGATCGAGCTTGCCGCGCCGCGCCAACTCGGTGAGGTCGCGCCCGAAACGCTCGAGCGCCTGGTACTTCTCCTCGGCGTTGGGGTCCTCGGCCCGCTGCGAGCCGCGGATATCCTTGAGCACCGCGAACACGGCGTCGCGGGTCACGCCGTAGCGCCTGAGCAGGTCGCCGAGCCAGGCCTTGTTCTGCGCCAGCGCCATGAGCACGTGCTCGGTGGAGACGTAGGCGTCCTTCATCTTGTCGGCTTCGGCCTGGGCGGCGTCGAGTGCCTGCTGCGTCTCGCGTGCCAGCCCCATCTGGGTGGAGCCGTGCACGGTGGAGAAGTGGTCCAGCCGCTTCTCTAGCTCACCGCGCACCGCGGTGTGGCTCACGCCGATCCGTTCGAAGATGGAGACGGCCAGCCCGCCCTCCTGGTCGAGCAGAGCCACGGCAAGGTGCTCAGGCTCGATCTGGGCGTGCCCGCGTTCCTGGGCAAGCTTCTGCGAGGCGGCCAGCGCCTCCTGGGCCTTCAGTGTGAAACGTTCCAGTTGCATGTCTATCAGTGCTCCTCGCCTCTGGGCGGCTCAAGATTCCCGGAGCGTGTATCTTCATCTAATGACGAAGAAAATCTTACATGGAGCGACTCAGATTTGTCAAGCAGGCTGCCGGGCCGGAGGCCACGGGCACAGGGAAGCCACGAGGGCGTGGAGGCCACGGGGTCAGCCTAGAAGCTGGTCTCGGGCGGTCCGGTCTCGGGCGGCGCCGTGATATCGGGCGGTAGCTCGTCGGTGGGGAAGGTGGTGGTGTCCGGCGGCTCCGTGGTCTCCGGCTCCAGAGTGGTCGTCGTGGTGCTGAGCGTGCTCGAGGTGGGCGCAACGGAGTAGGTACTGCGGAAGAAGCGATCGTAACTGATCTTGACCGCCGGCTCCACGAACGGTTCCTCGGGATAGTCGCGGTCGGCCTCATACATGAACTTCTGCCAGATGATGGCCGGGAAGCTGCCGCCGGTGACCTTCTTGCCGTGTACGTTGTCCATGGGGATGGTGGCCTCGGGATAGCCCATCCAGACCGAGGTGGACAGGTTGGACGTGTACCCGCAGAACCAGGCGTCGCCCCACATGGTCGCCGTGCCCGTCTTGCCGGCCGCCGCGCGGTCTATGTTGGCGTTCTTCCCCGTGCCGCTCTTGATGTTCATCTCGAGGAGCCGGGTGACCTCATAGGCGACCGCCGCCGATATGCCCTGGGTCTTCTTCGGCTCCGCTTTCCAGATGACGTTGCCGTCGGCGTCGGTGACGCTGAGGATGATAGTGGGTTTGATGTGTTGCCCGGCGTTGCTGAGGGTGGCATAGGCCGAGGCCATCTCCAGCGGCGACACCCCTATGTGCAGGCCGCCCAAGGCGATGGCGGGGTTGGGGTTGAGCTCGGAGGTGATGCCCATCCGATAGGCCGCGTCGACGATCTGAGGCGCACCCACGTCTAGCGCCATCTGGGCGTAGACGGTGTTGTCGCTCCGCAAGGTGGCCTGGGCCACGGTCGAAGGGCCGTAGTAGTCGTGCCCGTAGGTGGTGACGTCCCAGGGCTCGGGGGCCCCGGGGTAGTCCAGCGTGACCGGCATGGACTGGTAGTAGGTGGTCCAGGGGTCGATGCCCCTCTCCAGGGCGGCGACCAGGCAGAAGGTCTTGAAGGCGGAACCGGGCTGGCGCCTGCCCTGGGCGGCCAGGTTGAACTTGGAGCTGTCGTAGTCGCTACCGCCGACCATGGCCACGATGTGGCCGGTCTTGGTCTCGATGCTTACCAGCGCGGCTGAGGGATCGCCCTCTTGGTCGAGGGTGGTCTTGATGGCGTCCACGGCCAGCCTCTGGTACTCAGGGACGATGGTGGTCTGGACCCGGAGACCCCCTCCGAACACCTTGTCCTCCCCGAACATGTCTATCAGTTGTTTTCGCACGTAGGCCACCACGTACGGCTCTTCCATCTTGGTGTACGGGGAATACGGAGCGAGCTCCAGCGGCGTGTCGAGCGCTTCCTCGGCCTCGCCTTTGGTGATGAACCCCAGCTCGAACATCTTGTTGATAACGATATCGCGGCGCCCCATAGCGGCCTGGGGGTGCCTGCGCGGCGAGTATCCGCTGGGTCTCTGCGGCAGTCCGGCTAGGAGCGCCGCTTCCGCGATGGTGAGATCCGCAGGGTCCTTGTCGAAGTAGGTGCGGGCCGCGGCCTCCACGCCGTACGCGTTGGAGCCGAAGTACACGGTGTTCAGGTACATGTCGAGAATCTCGTTCTTGGAGTACTTGCGCTCCATCTGCCAGGCCAGGGCCATCTCACTCCATTTGCGGGAGAGGGAGATGTCGCCGCGATCCAGATACAGGTTGCCCACCAGTTGCATGGTGATGGTGGAGAAGCCCTCATCCACCCCCTGCGCCTGGATGTTGGTGACCAGTGCGCGGACGAACCCCTCGAAGTCAACTCCACTGTGCTTGTAGTAGCGCTCGTCTTCGATGGCGACCAGCGCATACCTCATGATGTCGGGTATCTGCTTCCCGCTGATGACGGTGCGGTTCTCCTCGCCGTGCAGGTAGGCGAGCAGCGTGCCGTCGGCGGCGTAGATCTGGCTGGTCTGGGCCAGTGTGACCGACCCCTGGGCCTCCAGGGAGGGCAGGTCTTCCTGGACCGCCGACACCGCCTGAAGGCTCAGCATGAAGAGGCCGGCCAGCACTCCCAAGGTGACGAGAGGGATGGCCACCAGGACCGCGATCAAGATGACGATGCGACGGCGCCCCACAGCCTGGGCGCGTCTCTGTCTCGCGCTGCGTCGTTGCCTGCCGGTCTTCATGGCTACCTCGGGGCTGGCGGGCGGGCTTCCGGATCCTGGGTGGCCGCGACTCACTCCTCGTTCTTTGCCGGACGTATTCTAGCCTTACCCGGTTTCCGTGACGGCTTATTCCTAGCATGCGTTCGACGTGACGAGTATAGTTCTTGCCAGACACAGTCGTCGTGCCCCGCAGGCACTGGCACTGGGTTCGGGGGGAGGCCCTCCTGCACCATCGTGGTTCGCCGGCCGGCTTGTTTCGGCGCCGCGGAAGGAGGGAACCAACCTGAGGTATACACGTCTTAAAGTATTTGCAGGTGGATAAGTCAGCTGAGGAGGGATGTGATGAGAGCTAGGAGGAGGTGGGCCAGGGGGCGGTTGTCGGTTGCTCTTCTCCTGGCCGTGCTCGTAGTAACGTTCGTGGCGCTGGGCTCGGGGTCGGCCCTGGCGAGCCCTCCATGGCCGGACGCTCCCAATGCTTGGTGGGTCAGCACCTACGGTGTGACCGAAGGGCAGGCGGCCACCGTCGCAGACGGCCGCGCGGACGGCAAGTTCTATCCCAACGATGACGTCACCAGGGCCCAGTTCGCGAAGATGGCCGTGGACGGCACGGGTGGAACGACCTACACGCCGTTGATTCCCAGCTTCCTCGATGTTCCCGCCACCAACTACTTCTACCCCTGGATCGAGGGGGGCGTGCGTGACGGGCTCATCTCCGGATACGGCAACCAGACCTTCGGGCCCAACAACAACATCATCCGGCAGCAGGCCAACTCCATCCTGGGCACGTACCTGGCCCAGAAGGAGCTGAACCTGCGAGGCCACATAGCCGGTGAGCAGGATAACTACCCGTCACTCAACACCTGGTACATGGCTGAGGGCATGGCGATTCTCGGCGGCTTCGCCGACGCGGCTCGGGTCGCCACCGTGCACGCTCCGACCACCGCCTACCTCATCTCCAAGGGCGTGGTCCAGGGCACGGCCGGTATCGGCGGCATGTATCTCGGACCCAACAACAACCTCACCCGCGCTCAGGCGGTAGCCCTGATCCTGCGGGTCAAGGCGGTGCAGTTCTCCACCGCGGTGCCCACTGTCACACTCCTCGATCCCAGCGGCGGCGTGGTCGCGGGCGGTAACAGCGTGGTCATCACGGGCACCAACTTCGTGGACGTCACCAAGGTGATGTTCGGCACGAAGAGCGCCACCTTCGTCGTCAACTCGTCCACCAGGATCACGGCCGTGGCTCCGGCGGGCACCGCCGGCGCCACCGTGGATGTGACGGTCGTCACCCCGGCGGGAAGCAGCGTTGCAGGCACGGCCAGCGAGTATACCTACGGCACTCCCACCGTGACGGCGCTCAACCCGGATGGCGGGCCAAGCGTGGGCGGTAATCAGGTGGTCATCACCGGGACACTGTTCACGGGTGCGACCGCCGTCAAGTTCGGCACGAAGAGCGCCACCTTCGTCGTCAACTCGTCCACCAGGATCACCGCCGTGGCTCCCGCAGGCACTCGTGGCACCACCGTCGATGTGACGGTCACCACGCCGGTGGGCACGAGCCCCACCACGGGCACCGGCAATGACTACACCTACGGGATCCCGACCGTGACGAGCGTCTCACCCGCCTCCGGCCCCAGTACGGGTGGAATCTGGGTGACGATCAAGGGCACCGACTTCGCAACCGGCGCCGTGGTCATGTTCGGGACCAAGGCCGCCACCAACGTGAGCGTGGACAGCTCCACGCTCATCACCTGCCGGGCCCCGGCCCACGCCGTGGGTACCGTGGATGTGGTGGTCACGACCGCGGCAGGCTCCAGTTCGACCACGGGGACGGCCAACGATTTCGCGTATTACGGCACACCCACCAAGCTGGTCATGGTCACGCAGCCCGGCGGCGCTGAGAACGGCCGTGTGCTCGGGGTGGCTCCAGTGGTGCGGATACAGGACGCGGCAGGCAACAACGTGCCGCTTGCCGGTGTGGTCGTGGAAGTCAGCCTCTACTCCGGTGACGGCGTTCTGAGTGGGACGCTGCTGACGACCACCGACGCGAACGGCGTCGCCACGTTCTCCAACCTGAAGATCAACGGCACGCCTGGATACTACAGGCTGAGGTTCGATGCCGGCGCGCTCACCCCGGCCATCTCGAGCTCCTTCAGGCTCACCGACAACCTCGGGCCCGTCCTGAGTGTCACCGGCGCCACGGCCGACGGAACGCCGCTCGGCGGCAGCTTGAGCGCCGGCTACATCCTCCAGACCGACGGCGACCCGGGAAGGGATTACCTGGTGCAGTTCGCCGCGGGCACGACCACCAACGAACCGTTGAAGAACGACTATTTCGGCCTGTATTTCGTGGCCGGCAGCTCAACGGTCACGCCCGGCCAGTTGGAGGACTACTACGATGCCCGCGGAACGCCCGATCCCTGGCTCACATACTTGAAGGACGCCGCGAACGGGGATGAACCCTTCGTCTACATCAAGGGCAGCACCGTCAGGCTGGTCGACGCGGCCAAGCACGACAATCTACCCCACGACGATTTGGACATGACCATCCCGGGCGACTTCCCCGAGGGGACCTACGTCGTGCGCGGCACGATCAAGGACCTGGCGGGCAACTCGACCACGGTCACCTTGAGGCTGATCATCCAGCATGTCACCCCTCCGCCTCCCACGGTAGAGATCGCGCCGCCCACCGCCATCCTCGTTGAGGGCACAGGCCACAACATAATCGTGACGGTCGAGGACGGCCTTGGCGCACCCATGTCCGGCAAGACGGTGTTCCTGTATGTCCACCGCACCGAGGTCGAGGACGCCGACAGCACTATCTCCGGAACGACCGACATCAACGGTCAGGCGTCATTCCCGATCGGCGGCACCTCTGTGGGCAACCGCACCTACCAGGCGTACATAACGGACGACGATACGCAGGGAGGCACGAAGGTGGCGGAATCCGCCATCGTGACCTCGTACCACGCCGATGCGGTCGAACTGACGTTCTCGGATGACACCCACGTCACCATCCCCGCCGGTCTTGGAGCGGGCCTGGCGGGTGGGTTCACCATCTACCAGGACACGCCCAGCGGCCCGATCCTCGCCACGGGAACCTATGACAACGCTGCCGGGAATGATGTCGAGCTTGGCGACACCGTTGAAGTGGGCGATCGGATCTGGATCCTCTTCAGCGCCAGCACCAACACGGACATGCTCCCCAACTGGATAACCGACACGAGGTAGTGATGTAGCTCGCCGACGCAGACTTGTTCTCGGGGAGGCCCGCCGCAAGGCGGGCCTCCCCGCTGTCGGGGCTAGGTTCACGGCCCCGCCGGGAACCACGGGCGGCTCATCACCCGTCTGGACAAGGATGCGCGTGCCCTGCCCAGCAAGGATTCGGTGGCAAGGGCTTGAAAATACGAGTATAGTGTCCGACCCAACGGTCACCCGCGTCCGCTCGCGCATAGGCATTACTGGCAAGGAGCCGGAGATGCGACATAGCCACCGAGTGTCAGAGATGGGTGAGCCCGCCGCCTTCGACGGGGGGTCGTCCACTGCCGTTGTCCTCCCCCACTGCTAAAGGAGGGACTGGACCGGTTGAGATCCCATGCTGAGTCATCGCAGGATGCTTGGAATACGCTTTCGATCTATCAGAGTGAGTCAGAGGAGGAACGCGATGAGTGGTAAGACAAGGGGGGTCAGGAGGCGCACGGCATCAGTCCTCCTTCTGACCGCGCTGGTCGTAGTCATCACACTGGCCTGGACGGGCACCGCCCTCGCCGATAGATGGACCGACATCAGCGACCAGCAGTGGATCAACTCCTACGGTGTCACCGCCACCCAGGCCGCCACGGTGGCCGACGGATACAGCGATGGCACGTTCAAGCCCGCGAGGGCCGTCACACGAGGCCAGTTCGCCAAGATGGTCGTCGACGGCTTCGGCGTGGCTCCGGCCAACCCGGCCTCGCCTACGTTCCGGGACGTGGCCCGGGGCAGCACCTTCTACACCTGGATCGAGGGTGGGGCGGCTGCCGGCCTGATCTCCGGCTATGCAGACGGCACCTACAAACCCAACAGCAATATCAGCCGGCAGCAGTCCAACTCCATACTGGGCGCGTATCTGTCCAAGAGAGAGTTGAGCACCACGGGCTCCATCGCCGGCACGAACGGCACCTACACTTCGCTGAACGCATGGTATACGGCTGAGGGCACGACGATCCTTGCTCGATTCGCCGACGGCACGAGTGTCGCTACTGTGCACAGACCCTACACTGCTTATCTGGTCATGCGCGATGTCGTCAAGGGCAGCAACAACAGACTGACGCCGGGCACGAACCTGAACCGGGCCCAGGCGGTCGCCCTGATCCTACGGGTCAAGGCCGGCGGCGGCGGCACGACGGCGCCCACAGTCACGCAGGTCAACCCGGGGGCGGGCTCGCCCGCGGGCGGCAACTCAGTCACCATCACGGGCACGGGCTTCAGCGGCGTGACCGCGGTCAGGTTCGGGACCGTCAACGCCACCAGCTACAGTGTGCTCTCCAGCACCTCGATCAGCGCCGTTGCTCCCCCCGGGACCTCCGGGACGACGGTGGACGTGACCGTGAGCAACGCGAAAGGCACGAGCGCCGCGACAAGCGTGAGCAAGTACAGCTATGGCGCTCCCAGCATCACCGGTCTGTCGCCGAACGGCGGCCCCGCGGCGGGCGGCAACAACGTGATCATCACGGGTAGCGGCTTCAGCGGTGTCACCGGCTTCCAGGGTGTGAGGTTCGGAACCACCCCGGCCACCAGCTACGTGGTCAACAGCCCCACTCAGATCACGGCAGTGGCGCCTGCCGGCACCGCCGGCGCGGTCGTCGACGTTGTCGTGACCAACACCTACGGCAGCAGCTCGGCCAACGACTACAGCAAATACACCTACGGCGTCCCGGCCATTCTCGAGTTGACTCCGGCCGCGGGTCCCGTGACGGGCGGCAACACAGTTGTGATCAAGGGAACCGGGTTCCACGATCTGAGCGGCCCATCGGCGGTCAAGTTCGGCACGACCAACGCCACCAGCTACGTGGTCAACAGCTCCAGCCAGATAACCGCGGTAGCGCCCGCGCAGGGCACGATGGAGAAGACGGTGGACGTCACCGTGACCAACCCGGTGGGCACCAGCGGGAGCACCCAGCTCAGCAAGTACACGTACGGGCCTCCCACCGTCGGTCCCACCACCACGGAAGCGGCGCTGTCACCGAAAGGCGGGCCCTCCGAGGGCGGCAACTCGGTGACCATCAGAGGAACCGGGTTCACCGGTGTGAGCGCCATCAAGTTCGGCTCGGCGCAGGCCACGAAGTATGAAGTGAAGAGCCCCACCGAGATCGTGGTTGAGGCTCCGGCCAAAGCCGCGGCCGACCCGATCATCGTCGACGTGACGGTCACCACCGCCGCGGGGACCAGCGCGACCAGCGAGCACAGCAAGTATCTGTACGGCGTGCCGTCGGTCACGAGTGTCAGCCCGGCCGCGGGTCCCGTGACGGGCGGCAACACGGTCGTCATCACCGGCACCAATTTCAACAACGTCACGGCCGTCAAGTTCGGTACGAAGGACGCCACCAGCTACGCGGTCAACTCGCCCACTCAGATCACCGCGGTGGCCCCGTCGGGCAACGGTATGGTGGACGTGTTCGTGACGAACAACGCGGGTACGAACTCGTCGGCCTTGGGCAGCAAGTACACGTACGGATCGCCGACGGTCACGGGTCTCAACCCGAGTGCCGGCCCGGCCTCGGGTCTCAACAACGTGGTGATCACGGGGACGGGTTTCACCGGGTTGAGCGGCGTGACGGCCGTGAAGTTCGGTGACATAAACGCTCTCAACTACACGGTCAACTCGGGCACTCAGATCACCGCCATGGCCCCGCCCGGCACGCTGGGCGCCACCGTGGAAGTCACGGTGACGAACCCCGCGGGCACGAGCTCGACCACGGGAACGGGCAACGACTACACCTACAGCGCCCTCCCGACCGTGACCGGTCTCGATCCCATGAACGGACCGGCCCAGGGCGGCAACAACGTGGTGATCACCGGCACTAACTTCGTCGGCCTGAGCGGCGCGACGGCAGTGAAGTTCGGAACCAAGAACGCCACCAGCTACACGGTCAACTCGCCCACGCAGATCACCGCGGTGGCCCCGGCCGGCACCGGCACGGTGTACGTGACGGTGACCACTCCGGTGGGCACCAGCGAGACGAGCGCAGCCAGCCAGTACAGCTACGGGCTCCCGGCGATAGCCGCCCTCAGCCCGGCAGCGGGGCCGAATGACGGCGGCAACACTGTGATCATCACCGGCTCCAGCTTCGTGAACGTGACGAAGGTCGAGTTCGGTACACTGCCCGCGACGAGCTTCACGGTGAACTCCAGCACGCAGATCACCGCTATCGCGCCGGATGGGCCGAACAACACCACCGTCGCCGTTACAGTCACGAACCCCTCGGGCGCGAACCCGACCGACAACTCGGCATGCAAGTATCGCTACGGGGATCCCGTCATCACTCCGCCGCTTGAGCCCAACGGCGGGCCGGCGGTCGGTGGAAACAGCGTGAAGATCAAGGGCGCGGGCTTCACCGGCACGCTGGTTGTCAAGTTTGGCTCGAACACGGCGACGGTCACGGCCGTCAACGCGGATTGCACCGAGCTGACGGTCACCGCTCCGCCCAGGAACGTGGCCGACCCCAACCCGGTGGAGGTCAGGGTGACCAACGCCCAGGGCACCGCCACGGCGGCGGGCGCGTACAGCTACGGAGCTCCCACGGTCACCGCCCTGAACCCGGGCGCGGGCCCCGTGGGCGGTGGTAACTCGGTAGTGATCACCGGCACCGGCTTCACCGGCGCCAGCGCCGTGGAGTTCGGCGGCACAAGCGCCACCTCGTTTGTGGTCGACTCCGCTACTCAGATAACGGCTGTGGCTCCCGCCCAGGGCGGCGAACCGAAGACCGCATACGTGACCGTCACCAACGGCGGGGTGACCAGTCCCCAGGTCGCCGCGGCGAAATACACGTGGGGAGTGCCTGTCATCGACAGCCTCGAGCCGAGCGGCGGACCGGTGGGCGGCGGCAACTACGTGGTCATCAACGGCCATGGATTCACCGGGATGACCGGTTCGGCCGCGGTCAAGTTCGGCACGAACAACGCGACCAGCTACGTGATCGACAGCGACGAGAAGATCACCGCGAGAGCGCCTTCGAGCAGCGAGCCTCAAACCGTCCGGGTCATGGTCACGAACCAGGCCGGCCCGAGCGCCGACACAGGGGCCGACGACTATACCTACGGCCTACCCACGGTAACCTCCATCAGCCCGGCCGCGGGACCTTCGGTGGGCGGCAACACGGTGACCATCACCGGAACCGCATTGGCGGACGCCATCTCCGTGAAGTTCGGCGGCACGAGCGCGACCATACAGAGCAATTCCAGCGGCCAGATCAAAGTGACGGCTCCTCCCCAGGGAGTTGAGCCGATCACCGTGGACATCATCGTACAGACCGCCACGGGCGAGAGTGCCGTGAGCGCCGCCACCAAGTACAGTTGGGGTCCGCCCAGCGTGACGGAACTCGACCCGGCCGGCGGCTCAGCCGTGGGCGGGACCGAGGTCATCATCAAGGGGACCGGCTTCACCGGGGTGACGGCGGTCAAGTTCGGCACCAAGAACGCGACCAGTTGGGTGGTAGACGCCGACACCCTCGACGATCTTACTCAGGTCATCAACGCGGTCGCGCCCTCCGGCACGGCGGGGACCACGGTGGATGTGACGGTCACCACGCCGGCAGGCACCAGCGCGGGAGTAGACGGCAGCAAGTACAGCTACGGCGTGCCGATCGTCAGCAGCATCTCCCCGGCCGCGGGTACAGGCGGTAGTACGTTGGTCAGAATCTATGGAGCCAACTTCAGCGGAGTGACCGAAGTCAAGTTCGGGACTGCACCGGTGCCCACGGGTAACTTCACGGTCAACAGTGTCAACGAGATCACGGCGGTGGCTCCCGCCAAGGCAGGCGGAGATCCCAATACCGTGGACGTCACCGTGACCAACGGGGCGGGCACGAGCTCCACGAGCTCGGGCAGCAAGTGGAGCTACGCGAAACCGGCGATCACGAAAGTGGAGCCGAACAACGGTCCGGCCGGTGGTCAGAACTACGTCGTGATCAACGGCACGTGCTTCACCGGCGTTTCGGCCGTCACCTTCGGGGGCACTCCCGCGGTGAGCTTCACGGTGGACAGCCCCACTCAGATCACGGCCAGGGTCCCGGCGGGCACGGCCGGCTTCACCGTAGACGTGAGGGTGACCAACCCACTGGGTGACAGCCCCGACGCCGGGACGTTGGATGACTACCACTACGCCATCCCGACCGTGACCAGCTTGAACTACGCGTCCGGGAGCGCGGGCGACCAGCGGATCATCACCGGCACCAACTTCTACAACGTGACATCCGTGGACTTCGGGGACGCCCCCGTCGTCAGCTACACCGTCGATTCGAGCACCAAGATAACCGTCACCGTACCCACGAAAGACGGAGCCGACCCCATCACGGTCTACGTGACGGTGACGACCGGCGCGGGCACGAGCGACACCGTACCGGGAAGCAAGTTCACCTACGGTGAGCCGGACATCACTCTACTCAACCCGACCGGCGGACCGATCGCCGGTGGGAACACCGTCGTCATCACGGGGGTCGGCTTCACCGGGGTGACGGAAGTGTGGTTCGGCGGCACGAAGCTTGCCTCGAACAAGTACACCGTGAACAGTGACACCCAGATTACCGCCATCGCCCCGGCCGGAACCGGGATCGTGCGGGTGAAGGTCGTGACGTACGGGGGTACGAGCCCGGACCAAGATGACGACAACTACACGTACAATCCATAGCCACCACCGACAGGCCGCCGCCGGCGGCCGCAGCTGACGGCCGACACGTAGGACCTGTCGCTCCGAGGGCCCCATCCGGGGCCCTCGGTCTTTTCTGGGGCGTGTTCGAAGCGCATCTCCCGCGGATGCCGGGCGGGCCGGGGACGGGAAGACACGGGCGAATAACGTCCCCCACAGGCGTGTCACCAGACTTGACAATAGACGACTCAGATTTTATAATGCACCTCGTACTAAGTAGCGCAGCGACATCATCGCATCGAGCTTTGGAGGAATAGAGTAATGGGAAAGATCATCGGCATCGACCTGGGCACGACCAACTCTGCCATGGCCGTGCTGGAGGGCGGCGAGCCGACCATCATCCCCAACGCCGAGGGTGGCCGCACCACCCCGTCCGTTGTGGCCTTCACCAAGACCGGGGAACAGCTGGTCGGTACGGTGGCCAAGCGTCAGGCGGTCACCAACCCTGAAAACACCATCTTCTCCATCAAACGCTTCATGGGGCGCAAGTACTCCAATGTGAGCGAGGAGATGAAGATCGTCCCCTACCAGGTGGTGGAGGGCCCGAACAGCGACGTCCGCGTGCAGGTCAAAGACACGCAGTATTCGCCGCCTGAGATCTCGGCGAAGATCCTGCAGAAGCTGAAGAGGGACGCTGAGGCCTTCCTGGGCACCGAGGTGACCGAGGCGGTCATCACCGTCCCGGCCTACTTCGACGACGCCCAGCGGCAGGCGACAAAGGACGCCGGCATCATCGCCGGTCTGGAGGTCAAGCGCATCGTCAACGAGCCCACGGCGGCTTCGCTGGCCTACGGGCTCGACAAGGAGCACGACCAGACCGTCCTGGTCTTCGACCTGGGCGGCGGTACGTTCGACGTCTCCATCCTGGAGATGGGCGACGGCGTGTTCGAGGTCAAGGCCACCAACGGCGACACCCACCTGGGCGGCGACAACTTCGACAAGGCCGTGGTCGACTGGATCGTGAACGAGTTCCGCAGGGAGAAGGGCGTGGACCTCACCCAGGACCGCCAGGCTCTGCAGCGCCTCTACGAGGCCGCTGAGAAGGCTAAGGTGGAGCTCTCCTCGGTGCTGGAGACGACCATCAACCAGCCGTTCATCACCATGGACCAGAGCGGCCCGCTGCATCTGGAGATGACTCTCTCCCGCGCCAAGCTGGAGGAGCTCACCCGCGAGCTGCTGGACCGGGTGGTCGGTCCCACCAAGCAGGCCATGGATGACGCCGGCCTCAAGAGCGGCGACATCGACCAGGTGATCCTGGTGGGCGGCATGACCCGTATGCCGGCTGTGCAGGCGAAGGTGCGCGACCTCACCGGCAAGGAGCCCCACAAGGGCATCAACCCGGACGAGGTCGTGGCCCTGGGTGCGGCCATCCAGGGAGGCGTGCTGGCGGGCGAGGTCAAGGACATCATCCTTCTTGACGTGACCCCGCTCTCCTTGGGTATCGAGACCAAGGGTGGCGTGTTCACCAGGCTGATCGACCGCAACACCACCATCCCGACTAGGAAGAGCGAGATCTTCTCCACGGCGGAGGATGGCCAGACTTCGGTGGAGATCCACGTGCTGCAGGGCGAGCGAGACCTGGCGGCCTACAACAAGACGCTGGGCAAGTTCCAGTTGATGGGCATCCCACCGGCGCCGCGGGGCATCCCGCAGATCGAGGTGGGCTTCGACATAGACGCCAACGGCATCACCCATGTGTCGGCCAAAGACCTCGCCACCGGCAACGAGCAGAAGATCGTTATCAAGAGCTCGAGCGGCCTGGGTGACGACGAGATCAAGAAGATGGTCCGTGACGCGGAGGTCAACGCCGAGGAAGACCGCAAGAAGAAAGAGCTGGTGGACGCCAAGAACCACGCCGAGCAGATGGTTTACGCGACGCGCAAGTCGCTCAAGGAGTTCGGCGATAAGGTCGACGGCGCCGCCCGTGGCGACATCGAGAACGCCGCGCGCGATCTTGATGAAGCCATCAAGGGTGACGACCTCGACTTGATCAAGAAGCGCACCGAGGCCCTCCAGGAGGCGGCCTACAAACTGTCCGAAGCGGCCTACCAGGCTGCCCAGGCACAGCAAGGCGGCGCGGGCGGCGGTGGCGGCGAGGGCGCCGGCGGCCCGGGAGCGGGCGCCGGGACGGCCGAGGACGAGGTAGTGGAAGAAGCAGACTACGAAGTCATAGACGAGGACAAGTAAAGGAGGTAGCGAGATGGCACTGGTCAGATGGGATCCTTTCCGCGAGTTGACGGCGCTCCAGACCGAGGTCAACCGCTTGTTCTCCCGAGCGGGCGGCGGTGACGTGGCCGAGCGGCAGTCTTGGACGCCCTCGATCGACGTGATCGAGACCGACGAGACCATCAAGCTCAAGGCCGAGCTGGCCGGCATGGACCCGAAGGACATCAGCATCGAGGTCCAGGACAACGTCCTCACCGTGAGTGGTGAGCGGCGGTTCGAAGAAGAGGTCAAGGAAGACAAGTACTATCGCATCGAACGGCGCTACGGTTCGTTCAGCCGGTCCCTGGCTCTGCCGCAGACCGTGCAGGAAGACGGCATCGAGGCCAAGTATGAGAACGGCGTGCTGGAAGTGGTCGTTCCGAAGGCCGAGATCGCCAAGCCCAAGAAGATCCAGGTGGCGATAGGCGAGCACAAGCCGGAGACAGTGGAAGCGACCGCGACCGAGCGTGCGCAATAGCGGGCGCGCCGTGGCGAGAAGGCGATAGAGTGATGTCGCGTCGTAGAATGGCGTGACAGGACCGGAAGACAAGGGGGCGGCGGCCGGTGGCCGCCGCCCGGCACAAATAGGAGTCCCCGGGCGCGGCATCCCGCGCCGGGGCCCCGACAACGAAGGCGTAGGCCCATGACAGGCAAGAGACAGATACCGATCAACAACCACGAGCCTCCCAATGGTGCGACGCCGGGTGGGGGCGCACGCCCGGACACGGGGCGCGCCGGGGCCCATGCCGGCTCCCATGCCGGGGCCCATGGCGGGCAGAGCCGCGCGTCGAAGACTACCGGTGGGGCGGATGCCGGCGGCCTCCAGGCCCGGCTCGATGCTCTCGACGCCGATCTCGGGAAGCTGGCTGCCGAACGGGACGCTCTTACTGAGGAGCGCGACTCCCTGCTCGGTGAACGAGACAGTCTGGCGGCGGAGCGCGACGGTCTCTCAGACGCCCTTCTGCGCCTTCGCGCGGAGTTCGACAACTATCGTAGACGGGCCACCCGGGAGTCGTTCGAGACGCGCGACCGCGCGCAATGCGACCTGCTCGCCGACCTGCTGCCGGTGCTGGACAACCTGGAAAGGGCGCTCGACGCCGCGGAGCATCACGAGGAGGGCAAGGTCCTGGACGGCGTGCGGATGACCCGGGACATGTTCGTCGACCTGCTGACGCGCACCGGTGTGGAGGAGATCGCCGGTGAGGGCGCGCAGTTCGACCCGCAGGTGCACGAAGCCATATCTGTGCAGCCCTCGCAGCACGAAGAAGGGGTGGTAGCGGCCGTTCTGGAGCGTGGTTACCGGCAGGGCGAGCGCGTGCTGCGGCCTGGACGGGTGGTCGTGTCGGCAGGCCCGGGCGGTGGACCGCAGGCCGGGCCGGGCGGCGGAGCGTAACGGCGAGGCTGCGTCATGGCTACCAGCACCCGCGACTACTACGATGTCTTAGGGGTCAAGAAGACCGCCACCCCGGACGAGATCAAGAAGGCCTACCGCAAGCTGGCGCGCAAGTATCATCCCGACGCCAACCCCGACGACCCCAAGGCCGAGGAGAAGTTCAAGGAGGTTTCGAGCGCGTACGAGGTGCTCTCTGATCCTCAGAAGCGCAAGCAGTACGACGCGGGACCGTCCTTCTTCGGCCAGGGCGCCCCGGGCGGGGGCGCCGGCGGCGGGTTCCGCGGTTTCCAGGGCGGGCAGCCCATGGGCGGCGACTGGGCCGACCTGTTCGGCAACCTGTTCGGCGGGGGCGCCGGTGGATTCGGAGGCGGATTCGGCGGCGGTGGCGGCCGGCGGCAGCAGCGGGCCGAGCGGGGCGAAGACATCAGCGTGGGCGTCAGAGTGTCGTTCGAGGACTCCCTGAAGGGCGTGACCACCAAGATCAGCGTGCCGCTAACCGTGCAGTGCGACACCTGCCGGGGCAGCGGTGCGGCCTCGGGCACGTCGCCGACCACCTGCCCGCAGTGCAAGGGGCGGGGAGTGGTGAGCCAGAGCCAGGGCTTCTTCGCGCTCAGCCAGCCGTGCGGCCGTTGCGGAGGCTCAGGCACCGTGATCGAGCACCCCTGCGCCACGTGCGGCGGCTCAGGGGTGACTAGAGCGCTCAAGAAGTTCACCGTGCCCCTGCCGGCCGGTGTGAAGGACGGCACCAAGATCCGCCTCAGGGGCAAGGGCGAGCCCGGCGCGCATGGCGGGCCGGCGGGCGACCTGTACGTCATCGTCCAGGTGGACGAGAGCCCGCTGTTCGAGCGGCGAGGTTCGGACCTGCTGGTGGAAGTGCCCGTCACGATGACCGAGGCGGCTCTGGGAGGGAGTGTGCGGGTGCCCACCCCCGCTGGTAGTGTGGCTCTGAAGGTGCCCTCCGGTACCCAGGACGGCAAGCTGCTCAAGATCAAGGGTAAGGGCGCTCCGAAACTTGGGGGCGGAGGGAAGGGCGACCTCTTGGCCCGCATCAAGGTGGTGGTCCCCGAGAGCCTGAACGGCGAGCAGAAGGAACTGCTCAAGAAGTTCGCCCAGTCGTACAAGAAGGACCCCCGCGCCGGACGGCCCGGCTGGTCGGCATAGGGGCGGCACGATGAACCGCGGAAGGAAGATCGCGCACCACGGGAGAAGGACACATGCCGCCGTTTGACGACAAGATGAGACCCGTATTCATGATCTCCGTGGCCGCCGAGCTCGCCGAGATGCATCCTCAGACGCTGCGTATGTATGAGCGGCGCGGGCTCATCCGGCCGCGGCGTTCGTCGAAGAGCACGCGTCTGTACTCCATGGAAGATGTGGAGAGGCTGCGCCGTATCCAGCAGCTGGTCGGCGAGTGCGGTCTCAACCTGGCCGGGGTGGAGCGGGTCTTGGAGATGGAGGAGCAGGTGGCCAAGCTGCAGCGCAGGCTGGAGCAGCTGCAGGCCGACATGGAACGGCTGACCGAGCAGGCGCGCGAGGAGTTGGAGGCGGTCCACCGCAGCTATCGCAAGGAGATCGTGCCTGTCGGCAACCCGGGCGAGGTGATCCTCGTGACCCGCCAGCGGCGTGGGCGCCGGTGACCGACGGCGACCGAACAATGGACGTTCGGCCGCATGCCGGCGGCCGGCCTTCGGACGCGCCGGTGCTGGAGCAGCCCTGCGCCAACCATCCCAAGCGGCTCACCATGGTGACCTGCAGCGACTGCGGCAGGCCGATCTGCCCGGACTGCATGGTTTTCTCCGCCGTCAGCGTCAAGTGCGCCGAGTGCGCGAAGATGCCCCGCTCATCCCGGATCACGCTCAAGAGCGGCCGTCTGGTGCGGGCCGTGGCCGCCGGGCTGGGCGCCGGCACAGCCGTCGGCTTCGTCTACTACTACATCCTGGGGGCCGGCCGCTTCTTCTTTCTGATCTTCTTCATCGCCGCCGGCATCGGCTGGCTGGTCGGCGAAGCGGTGATCCGCGCCTCGGGCCACTACCGGGGCGTCAAGACGGCGGTGATCGCGGCGGCCTGCACGGTGTGGGCGTTCGTCATCCCGCCCCTGTTCTCGGTCTTCCTGAACATGGGCTTCAGCTGGAGCTCAATCGTGTTCGGCTTCACGCGGACGACCGGCATCATCAACTGGGTGGTGATGGCCTTGGCCGCCTACTTCGCCTGGCGACGGAACCGCTGAGCTAGGAACCGGTCGCCGGCTGTTCCTCCGCGAGCGCGCGAGGGGACTTCGCTTTCGGAGCCGATTCCACCAGCCGCCTCAACCCATCGGCCAACTCCTGTAGGTGCCGGACCTCCTGCTCCACCAGCCGGGTCCCCGACACCGAGTTGTTGCTGGCCTGGTTGATGCTGTCGATGGCCTGGCTGATCTGCTCCATCCCCGCCAGCTGCTGCCTGCTCGACGCGGAGATCTGGGTGGCCGACTTGGCGGCCCCGATTGCGCTCTCGGCCAGGGCTTGGATGGCCTCGCCGGATTCCTTGGACTGCCGGCGGCCCGTCTCGACGGCCTCCTGACCTTCGTCGGCGGCGCTCACGGCCAGAGTGCTCGCCTTCTGGATCTCGGAAAGGATGGCGCGGGCCTGGAACACGGCCTGCTTGGACTGCTCGGCCAGACTCTTCACTTCCTGCGCCACCACGGTGAACCCTTTGCCCTGATCGCCGGCCTTGGCAGCCTCGATCGAGGCGTTCACGGAGAGCAGGTTGGACTGCTCCGCGAGGTCGTTCACCGTCGTGATTATCTCGCCCACCGCCTGGGTCTGCTCGCTGAGGCGGTGGATGGTCTCGGCTACGATGCCCATCTGGTTCTGCATCAGTTCGATCCCCGAGACAGTCTGTTCGACGGTCGCCCGTCCGGTCTCAGCCACCCGGGCCACATCCTGGGAACTCTGGGCCACCTCGCTCGCCTTCTCGTGGGCCAGCTCGGCGGTCTGCTTGACCTCCTCCACCGTGGCCGTGGTCTCGCTGGTGGAGGCCGCGGTCTGAGCGGCTCCCGCCGCCACCTGGGAGGAGACTGCCTCGAGTTGGGCGGCCGAACTGGTGATGCCGCTGACCGCTGTGTGCAGGTGCCGGCTCGTCACTCTCCTCAAGTAGGCGCTGAAAAGAAGGCCGCCGGCGATGGCGATGACGGTCCAACCAATCACCAGCCACAGGATCGTCGTGGAGTTGCTCTCGAGGCTACGGAGCAGGTCGGACTGGCGTGTCTTACCCGCCTCCCTGAACGTGGTCGCGGTGCTCTGGAGCTGCTGAGCCAAGGGCAGGGCCTGTTCCTGGATTTGGGCGATCGCCTGCGCCTGATCGTCCTCCGCCAACGTGTAGAAGGTCTGGGAGGCCTGCACATGCTGCGTGATCAGGCCGCGCATGCTCTCCACGGTAGCCAAGTCGTCCGCGCTGGCGGTCTCCAACACCGCCAGCGAGTCGAGGAACGGCGTGAGATCGGAAACCGCCTCCTTCAACGGGCCGGTCTCAGTGGTCCTCCAGGTGTCGGCGAGGATCATGCTGAACACCTCCGCCATCTCCCAGCCCGTGGCGGCGGCGACCATCTCCTGCGCCCTCACGTCGATCTGTGTCACTGCCTCGACCTGTGCGACCGCGTCGCTGTATCTCTGCTGCCATCCCTCATGCCACACCAGCCAGCCGATGCTGAGGGCCGCCAGCACGACTATCAAGAACATCAAGAACGCGTAGCCAAGGCTCTGCCGTCTCAGAATGGTCATCTGCCGTGTCACTCCTTCGCGAGGTCTGCCCGGCGCTGTGGAACTGGCCTTGCCCCAGGACAGCGTGCAAGGCCGTGGCGGCGGGCCAAAGGGTCTTCACTCCTATCGGCAGAGGAGAAGAAGTGCTACAGCCTTTTCTTGTCCTCGACGGAACAGGGCCAGGCGGGTCTGTCGGGGACGGCGGCTCGCGGCGCCTCTGGGGCCGCCGCCGCGGCGGGCCCGGCGCGTCCGGAGAACCTGGGATTGGCACTCGCCACTGCAGAGTGCCAGCCGCTCTTGGAGAAGGGGTCTTGTTCGGATATAATCTGCAGCCGATGAGTCAGGAGGTTTGTGGACCTTGCCTACATACGAATACCGTTGTCTATCATGTGACCACCAGTTCGAGCGCTTCCAGCGTATGTCCGACGAACCGGTCAAGGAGTGCGAGATCTGCGGCGAGCCGGTCCGGAGGTTGCTGTTCCCGGTCGCGATCCAGTTCAAGGGCAGCGGCTTCTACACCACCGACTACGCCCGGCGAAGCACCATGAGCTCGGCAGGCACGCACGCGGCCAACGGAGGCGATTCCGACTCGGGCCGTTCGGAGGGCGCCGGCTCGTCAGGCT
>Ga0209722_1001379_pt1 | contig 21471 bp, 18 predicted proteins | sample BioC12SIPDNA_2_FD_185745 | JGI IMG/M metagenome (GOLD analysis project Ga0209722, IMG submission 185745) | Anaerobic biogas reactor microbial communites from Washington, USA - Biogas_R1_A C12 SIP DNA (SPAdes) (version 2) | ecosystem: Engineered > Bioreactor > Anaerobic > Unclassified | place... | reverse complement strand
CCCCAGTTACGAAAATGTGCTTCGTCATGCGTGTGGTTCCCCTCCCGGCAACGAACTCCCGCTCGGCGAACGGCTGCTCGGCCCCAGGGCACTCGCCCGCGGCTGCTGCCATCACCAGCGCACCAACCGGACGCGGGCGCGTGTCGGCTGATTAGCGCAGCGTTCGTCTCGCTGCCGCAGGCATAAGTGCCTTTTGCACAATACGTTGCGGTGAATCGAGAACACGTTGCGGGAGAGGTAGAGCAGTCCTGACGACTGCTCTGACGCGAAATTCTAACAACTCGACGCCCGTCTGACAAAGGCCCGGTAGTCCTTCTCGGTATCAATTCCAATCGTCGCTTGACACACGACGCCCACCAGGATGGTGAACCCCGCGGACAGAACCCTTAACTGCTCCAGGTTCTCCAGCTTTTCCAGGTCGGACCTGGGCAGTTGCGTCAATCGCAGCAGGAATTCGCGGCGATAGGCGTACAGCCCAATGTGCTGATAGAAATGCGGCGGCTCCTCCGTCAGCAGGGAATCCTCCCACTGGCGCGCGTGCGGAATCGGACTGCGGCTGAAATACAGGGCCCTGGACCCGGCGTCGAAAACCACTTTGACGCAGGACGGTTCGTCCAACTGTTCGCGAGTGCGGATTGGCGTCGCCAACGTGGACATGACCGCGTCCGGGCGGTCCTCCAACAGTTGGACCGCCAAGTCGATGGTCTCGCCTGCGATCTCCGGTTCGTCGCCCTGGACGTTGACGACGACGTCCACGTCGGGCATCTGTCGCGCGACTTCGGCGACGCGGTCGGTGCCGCTGGCCGCCGCCGGGTCGGTCAGAAACACCTGTCCGCCGAAACGCCGGACCTCGTCGGCAATCTCCTCGTGGTCCGCAGCGACGCAGATCCCCGCCGGCTTGCGCGCGCGGCGGGCCGATTCGTACGTGTGCTGCAACACGGTCTTGCCGGTCTCGCGCAGCAGCAGTTTTCGCGGCAACCGCGTCGATGCCAGCCGTGCGGGAATGATGATCTGGCTGCGGAGCAGGTTGCCGGTGCGTGATGCTTCCTGGGTCGTCATGCGTCAATCCGAATACGTGTTTTTCCAAGGCGCGCGGTAGGTCAGGCCGAGGTTCAGAATACGTTGCAACAGGCCCTCATAGGAGATGCCGCCGATTTCGGCCGACTCGGCAAAGTCCTCACCGTAGGCCAGATTGGGGTTGGCGTTCGCCTCCAAGACGAACACCTGTCCGTCGGCGCTCATCCGCAGGTCGATGCGGGCATAGCCGCTCAGGTGCAACTCGCGATAGACGCGTTTGCACAGCCTGGAGATCTTGGCGGCCAACGCCACCGGCAAGTCCTCTGCCGCGGCGGTCGTGATGCCGTACTTCCGTTGGTACTTGCGGTCCCATTTGACTTTCGCCGTGGCGATCTTGGCCACGTCATCCGGCAGGCCGCTGAACACCATTTCCCAGATGGGAAAGGTCTGCAGCCGCTGATTGCCCATGACCCCCACGTACAGTTCCCGGCCCTCGATGTACTCTTCGACCAGCGCGTCGGAAGCCACACGCTGGTGAACAAAGGCGATCCGCTCGGCCAGTGCCTCGTGGTCCCGCACGACGGAGGCCTGAGCGATGCCCAGCGAGGCGTCCTCCGACACGGATTTGACGATCAGGGGAAACCGCAGCCTGGGCATGCGTTGGATGCTGCGGCCTCGAGGAACCACCGCAAACCGGGGCGTCGAAATGCGGTGAAAGCGGAGGATCTTTTTGCTGAGCGCCTTGTCGCGGGACAGAAGCAGGCCGCGAGGATTGCAGCCGGTGTAGGACTGCCGCAGCAGTTCCAGGTAGGTCACGATCGCCCCGTCGTAGATTCCCAGGCCGTGGAACTCTTCCAACAACATGAAGGCGATCTGAGGCCGGCCCTCCGTGATGGCCCGGCGAATCGGGCCGAGATCGTCAAAGACGCCGATCACCTGGACTTCGTGGCCCATGTTGCGCAACGTGGCCGCGACGTCGAATTCGACCTTCCAACGGTCGATTTCCTCTTCGCTGTAACCTTCCATGGTCTCCGGCGGTACGAGACCTTCGCGAACCAGCACGAGAATCCGCAGACGTTTCATAACGCGACCCTGTGGCGGCCGTCATGGAGATAATTCATCGTTTGGATCGTCAGCAAGACCAACGCATCGCGTTCGATCTGGTCCGCGGGCCGGTCGACGCGAAGCTTCAATTCCCGACAGCGCCGGATCATTTCGTCCAGCACTTCGTTGATCGTGTATTGGTACTCGCCGGTCCAGCGGGCGACTTCGCGGCGCAGCGTCGGACCCATACGGCGGAGAAAAGCGGCTGCGGACGGACAGCGTGCGTGCTCGGGCGCGTCGGAGAACAATCGCCGCAGGTCCTGATCGTAGAAATTGGGGTGATCCAGGCCGTAATGCTCGCGCTTCTGCTCGTAATGCTCGCGCAGCGTCTTGCGGATGCTGCTGACCGGATCGACAAATTCGCGGGAAGTCACCTTCGGCTTCTGTTCGCGAATCTCCTTCATCAGCGCATCGACGTACTCAAGCTTCTTCAGAGCCGGCCAACCCTGGTACTGCACACGCCAACGCGATTTGGACTTGAGCCACACGGCAAAAGTCTCGGCAAAGTCCTCGCAGGGATGGCTTTGAGCGTACCACGAGTCCAAGTGCAGCACGTAGCTGCGGCTGTACGGCTTGGGCGAATAGTACTCCGGATACGACTGCGTTGCGGAACCGAACATCTGCCGCCAGCTGCGCAGTTGCCGCAGCCGATAAGCGTTCTCGATCGCATGACCGGCCTCGTGCCGCAGAATCTTCATGCACCAGCCCTCGGAGCCGCCTTCCACCTCCAGCATCTGCTTCCGTTCCAGCCACATCAGCCGGGGATGGGCCAAGTAAAAGGGGATGGCGATCCCTGGAATCCCGTCGGGAGTGAACCATTCGTCGGAAAGCCAGCAATGCGGCCGGAACCGGATGCCTTTCGCCTCCAACTCGTGATACAGTTCCTGGATCCTCTGCTCCAGGGGGGTGCCTTCGATGCGCACTCCCAGATCGCGAATCCGCAGGTCCAGCAGTTCGCTTTCGGGCAGGTTGTCCAAGTGACGAGGCCCATAGGCCCGGCCCCGTCGAAGTCCATACCGCCGTCGCTTGTGGCTACCGGAACGCACGCCTTTCTCCTCCTCCTTGCTTCGCCGAGCGTAACGGATTGGCTTCCGGAAATCAACCACATCAAGCCGGCCCGCAAGGATCGCCGCCGGGGCCTTCATCGCGTCTGGCGGCGGATGCCCTGCAGCTTCACGTCGTCCCACATGCCCGTATCGTCGAACGAGCCGATGCCGACCTGGCCCCACAGGAACGTCTTGTCCTGGGCCGTCAGCACGGGGGTCGTTAAGTCGTCGAAATAGACTTCGATCGAGCCATCTGCCGTGCGCCGCACGATCTGCACCAGGTGCCACCGATCGTCCCAGTCCGTGCCCGGCGATTCTTTCCTCGTGATTTTGACCCGCGGGGCGCCGTTAACGATCATGATCTGGTTGGAGTTCGGATCGGCCTTCTTGCCCAGGTGGACGTAGTAGAAATGCGCCGGGTCCTGGTAGCCAAAAAACAGGCACAGATCGCGGTGGCCATAGTCGCGGGTCGTACTTTTCACGTGGGCCGTCAACACAAAGTCTTCGACGACGACGTCTTTCAGCCACGCGATATTGAACGGACTGCGATGCGGGGGTTGGTACTTGCTCTGCGCGAATTGCTCGAACACGTTGCCGCGGTCGGTCGCCGTGATTCGCCAAGCGGCGGGATCGGTGGGCTGAAACTGGCGGCCTTCGTGCTTCTCAAAGTCGCCTGTCACCAGGACCCAGCGGTCGAGTTTTTCCGCCGCCGTCGTCCCTTCGGGAAACAACCGCTTCAGATCGGCCTGGTCTTCGGGCGAGAGGTTTTTGTCCGCCCCCGCAGCGGTCAACGTCAGTGTCAGAAGCAAGCTGTGCCAAATCATCGCGGTGCCTCCCGATTGAGTGGGTTGGGATCTCGCGTCTTCGGACGCGAGCAAGGTGTGCGTGTCTTTGGATGACGATTGCCCGAATTGCAGTTCTCTCGTGCGACTTTTGGAGTGCGGCGTCTTGTCGCCGCTTTGGCTTGCAGGCGACGCAACCAACGAAGCTCTGGGTTGCCGTGCCTGGCTGTGTCTGCTGCACCCAAACAACCGCGACGTTCCAGGCCGCTGTCCAAAGCGGTGCCAAGAAGCCGCACTCCAAAACTCGGCGGCGGCCCAGCCACGTCAGGCGTTTTGCGGGCGTTTCTTCTTCGGTTTCTCCGGCGGCTGATCGTCGTCGCTGTGCCCCTTATCATCACCTGCGGAACGCCGACTGCCAAGCGGGCAAACTGGCCGTACGCGGCACCGCCCTCGGTTTTTTCCGGCCTGCGGACTCAGCGGGGTGGGACATGAAGCGCGCCGCACGGACGGCTTCGCAGGACGTTGAAGGGAGGGATGGCCTTGGCGACGGGGGTGCGCAGAGTATTGCCGGACGGCGGCGGTTCGGCCTGGCCCAAGCGGAAGACGAACGTTTTTACCGACGGTTCCTCGCGCAGTGTGACGCCCCTGACGATCAGAGTCTTGGCGGCCCTCTCCAGCGTCACCCCGCGGTATTCGTTGCGCTCGTCGCGGCCAACCACGGAGGGCTCCTCGCTCAAACGCTCGGCCTGACGGCGTCTGAGTCAGGGCCGGATCGATGCTGACGGCGATCCGCAACTCGCCGACCCGGTCCGGATTCCCAAATCACTTGCTCGACTTCAAATCGAACTCAAACTCGTTCGATCCTTCCTTGACTTCGGCGCGCAGCGGGCTGGTTGAGATCTTGCGGTAGGAAACTGGAATGTCGAGATACTTTTTGCCCGCCGGCGCCCGCTGGCCGTCGGGCACGGGCGTGGGATCGGGCGGAGGCGGCAGGACGGTCACGGTATAACTTCCCACCGCTACGTCGCCAATCCTGGCCACCCCCTGGTCGTCCAGTTCGGCCCCGCCGCCTTTCCCGGTCGCCTCGTCGTTCAGATCGACTCGCCCTTCGACGACCGGCGCTCCTCCGTACTTGACCGTCACGACCACTTCACCTTGGGCTTCCCCCGAGTGTGGTGCGGACTTGCCACAGCCGGCCAGGAAGCCGGCGACCGGGAGCGTCGCGGCGGCGAAAAAGACCAGCCACCGACGACTCGTGCTTACTCGACGATTCATGAAACAGGCCTCGCGTTTTTCTGAACCGCTTTAGAACAGAGCTAGTACTGGCCGATGACGGCCCCGTCGTCGCACACGCACAGCAACCGAAGGGTATTCAAGTCGATGGTCTCGGAGACGAAGCGGACGGTGCCGTCCGTCAGCAGGACGTTGAGTCCCCCGGGGTGGTACGAGTTCAACACCGTGTTCGCCGAGAAACCGGAATTCGCTTGGGCGACCGCCCCCGTGTCCCAGTAGTAGTTCGGCGGGAACCGGACAGTGGTCGTACCTGCCGCGTACCAGAACCCGGCGGAAGCCATGGGCAGCGGGGTCGTGGCGTTGAAAGCGCTGGAACTGGCGTTCGCCCACCCGTGCCAGGGCCCCAGGGCGTTCGCGCTCCTTTCGACCTTGTTCACCTGCCCTGATTGCTCCGCCACAATCAGCGTTTGGGACGTTCCATCCAGGCAATCCCTCATGTTCCGGGCCTGGAAGGGAATCAACAACCCGTTCTTGCAGTTGCTCGAACTGTTGGCCAAAACGTCACCCGTGCAGACCGCGCGACCAAGAGGGTCCGGCGTCGCGCCGCTGATTCCGACATAATCCATGACCATGCTCACCTTGGTCGTGTCGGGAGTGCCGGGATATCCCTTCTGCGTGTAGGGCAAGTCGCGAGGGTTCCTCATCCCGAACGGACTGGAAGGGCAGACAAAACCGGCGAGCTCGACATCGTACAGGTCCGGATACCGGAAACCGCCCACGTGCGCCCAGAAGCCGGCGCTGACGGTCATGTCGAACTGGTCGTAAATCGCACCCTGTTCGATGAACGGCAGAATCCAGACGCGCCAATTCGGGCCGTCTTGATTCTTGGCGCCCACAGGAAAGTTGCGATAGGTGTCGTGAAAATTGTGGAGCGCGATGCCGATCTGCTTCACATTGTTGCTGCACTGCATGCGACGTGCTGCTTCCCGCGCCGCCTGAATGGCCGGCAACAGCAGCGCCACAAGAATGCCAATGATCGCAATCACCACCAACAGTTCAACGAGGGTAAAAGCCCCCTGAGACCGAATTCGCTTCATGGCAGACACACCTCGCGATAACGGATAAGAGAAGAATTGCAACAGTCTCCACCAAATAATCTAACCCTATCTGCCTGATCGATCAATTCCTCGCCAGACAAAAAACCAAGAAACTCGGCGAATTGAATTCCCCCTGACAGAGGCAGCAGGGACAGAGGGAAGTGGCAGGTCAGCAAGGACGCGGCGGATGGAGGGTGTTCGGTTCACCGCTGGGGCGTCGCCAAGGGACGCTCACCGCCCCCGTCCAGACGCAGGTCCACGATTTGCTTGCAAAGCGGACTTGCGTCGGCTTGAGCGGAATGGATTCCGCCCTTCGAAGTTGCTCCGGGGTCGGTGCTTGCGGCGGGTATGCCGGGGGCGGTGGTGGTTTGCGGTGAATTCGATTCAACCGCAAGGCGGTCGGGAGTTTGCCCAGGAAAAAAGAAGCCCGTCTTTTCCGGAAAAGACGGGCTTCTGGCAGCTCTCCAGTTCGGGCGGTGACTCACTTCGTTCCCTGGACGATCTGCAACGCGACTTCCATCGCCCGGCGACCGTCCTGCGGGGTGATGGATGGCGTTTGGCCCTGCTGGATGCAGCGCACGAAGTACTCGTCCATTTGCTGGTGGCCCCACATCCGGGGTCCCGGCTCGCCGACGTTCCACTCCGTCTTGGCGGGATCGTCGCCGAACACCGTCAGCTTGTCGTTCCAGGTGGCGTCCAGCAGGCAGTTCGAGTCGCCGACGACTTCCAGACGCGAAGTGGACGAGACGCGCGTCACGTTGCCGCTGTACTGCAGACTGCCGACGACGCCGTTGGCCAGTCGCACCGTGGCCGCGGCGTCGTAGCCCAACGTGCCGCCCAGTTTCTCCAGCGGGCTGTACTTGACGGCGGAATGCACCTCGACGATCTCGGTCTGGAACAGCCAGCGGAGCAGATCGATCGACCACACGCACAGCGTGTACAACGGTCCGCCGCTGTCCGCCAGTTTCCACATCCAGGAACCGGCGGGCCATTGATCCGCCAGATCCCGAGCCGAAATGAACTCGCGGTAGATCGCGCTGGACGGCCGGCCCACCACGCCCTGGTCGATCATCGCCTTGGCTCTCACATAGTTGGGCGTGAAGCGGAAGTTCAAACTGGGCATCAGGATCACGCCGGCCTTTTCTGCCGCCGCCAACAGCCGATCGGCATCCTCCAGGTTGGCCGCCAGCGGCATCTCGCACAGCACATGCTTGCCGGCTTGGATCGCGGCCAGGGACGCCTTGGCGTGCAGGGGCGTGGGCAGGGAGACAACCACGGCCTGGATGTCCGGATCCTTGACCAGCTCAGCGTAATCCTGGTAGGCCGTCTTCAGCGGGTACTTTTTTTGCACCTTGCCCAGGCGTTTGGGGTCAGCATCGGCCACGGCCACCAACTGCGCCCCCTCGATTGAGCTGAACGCCGGCACGTGCGCGCCGCGGCCGACGAAACCACAGCCGACAATCCCCACACCGATGGTGCTCATGGCAAGTGGACCTCCTTTCGCGGATCTGCGGTTGCGACCCCCCTCGCGTTGATCTCCAGGCGTTTTAAGCAGCCGCGTTCAACAGCTTGCGGGCCACGTCGACCGCGCTGGCTGCGTCCGGGGCATAGCCGTCGGCGCCGACCTGATCTGCATAGGCCTGGGTCACGGGAGCACCGCCGATGACGACTTTGGTGACGTTCAAACCGGCGTTCTTGATCGCTTCCACGGTCGTCTTGATCGCGGGCATGGTCGTGGTCAGCAAGGCGGACAAGCCCACCAAGTCCGCGTTGTGCTGCTTGGCGGCGTCGACGAATTTTTGGGGCGAGACATTGGTGCCCAGGTCGACAACGTCAAAGTTGGCCCCTTTCCACATCATCGCGACCAGGTTTTTGCCGATGTCGTGCAAGTCCCCGGCGACCGTGCCGATAACCGCTTTGGCGATGGGCTTGATACCCGCCTCGACCAGCAACGGTTCCAGTTGTGCCATCGATTCCTTCATGGCCCGGGCGGCGATCAGCATTTCCGGGACGAAGATCTCGTTGCACTGGAACTTGCGTCCTACGTCGTCCATGGCGGCGACCATGGCGTCCAGGATTTCCCTGGGCGCAGCCTTGGCGGCGATCGCCTCCTGGGTCGTCGCGACGGCTTGCTCTCGGTTCCCGGACTTGATCGCTTCGCTCAGCTTTTGGAGATCAGGCATAGACAACCCACCCTTTCGCAAGAAGCCACACTCATCGTCCCCGAGCCGCCACGGGCGGCAGGCATCAACGACGACTCCACGCGAAGCCGTCGCGCATCGTCCACGGGTATCCATTTCAAGCCGATAGTTTACAATACGGCCAACCGGCAGGCAACGAGACATGGGGGAAGGCCCGGAAGTCTTTCCGCGAAGCGCTGCGGCGGTTTGCCAAGCCCGGATGGTTCTCGAACAGGCATCGTGCTGGTGCCGCGAAAACCGCCTTTTTCGCCGGCTTCCACTACTTTGACGGGACTACGGGTTGATTATGGCCGACAGCTTGGTCTTGACCGTTCGCGTGGGGGACCAGCGGCACGTCCTGCCTGTCGAGGGCCGCCGCACCCAACTGGTCCTTTCGGCCCTGCTGCGGCAGGCGGGCGTGACACTCAATACGCGTTGCGGGCAGCGCGGCTTGTGCGACGGCTGCCTGGTCGATCTGCTGGCCGGCCGAGTGATCGACGCCGGCACGGGCGCGGCGCTGGAAGCGACGGCCGAGCCCCGCAGCATTCGCGCCTGCCAGTACCATTTGCCGCCGGCCGGCCAGGTGGAAATCCACGTGCCGGCCCGCTCGCTGCTGGCCCACGAACCCCAAGTGGTGACGGCGTTCCGCATCAACGTCTCCCGCGCTCACGATCCTCTCTGGCAGGGCATCGAGTTGCCCGTCAGCGAATTAGCGCCCGGCAAGCCGGCGGCCGAGGCGGTTTGTGAAGCCGTGGCGCGACAGCGCGATTACGATCTGCCGGTGCGCGCGGCGGGGGACATCGCCCTGCCGCCTCCGCCGGAGCAGGAGGCCCTGAGGTTGGCCCTGGAACAAGCCGGCGATCACTGGCTTGTGCGCCCTCTGAACACCGCCCCGGCGGCGCCCTTCGGAATCGCGGTGGACGTCGGCACGACGACGGTCGTGGCCGTGCTGGTCGATCTGACCGGCGGCGAGATCGTCAACACCGCCTCGGCGCTCAACGCACAAGTCCGCCTCGGCGACAACGTGCTGACTCGGATTCAGGCCTGCATTACACACCCGCGGATGATCGGACGACTGCAGCACGCGGTGGTGGCGCGGACGCTTCAGCCGCTGGTCGAGCAATTGCTCCGGGAAAGCCGGGTGGCGGCTGAGCAGATCGCGTCACTGGTGATTGCCGGAAACACCACGATGCTGCACCTGCTGGCGGGGGTCGATCCAAGCGCCATGGGCGTCGTGCCGTTCACGCCTCGATTCCTGGAACACCTCGTGCTGCGCCTGGGCGACTTGCCGTTGCGCGGGCCGTCCCGTACGTCGCGGACGGCGGAGGCATCGGAAAATCCCGCAGCTGCAGCCGACGCTGCCGCTGTTCCATTCGCTGCCCGCGGTCAGCCGAACCCGGCCGTGCATCTCTTGCCCGGCGCCGCCGCCTACGTGGGCGCCGACGTCATCGCCGGCGTTTTCGCCAGCGGGATGGTCTATCAGAGCGAGCCCAGTCTGTTGGTCGACGTCGGCACCAATGGCGAGATCGTGCTGAAGCATGGCGAGCAGTTCCTGGGTTGCGCCACGGCCGCCGGGCCGGCGTTTGAAGGTTCAGGGTTAAGCTGTGGCATGCGCGCCGGACGGGGCGCGATCAGCCACATTCACTTGGAACCAGACTCCACCGCGCCTGACATCGAGGTGATCGGGAACGTGCCACCCGTCGGTGTGTGCGGGACTGCCTACGTCGATTTCGTCGCCCAAGCCCGACGCGCCGGCATCCTCCGGCTCAACGGCCGCTTTGCGCCGGACGCCGATACGCATCCGCGGGTGCGGGCTGGCAAGCACGGTCGCGAATTCACGGTCGCCGACGGGGCGGACGGCAAGCCGATCTACGTCTCGGAGTTGGACGTCGCCCGGTTGCTGCAGGCCAAAGCGGCCATCGCCGCCGGGATCGTCTGCCTGCTGAACCGCGTCGGCTTGACACCCGCGGACTTGAACATGCTGTATCTGGCCGGCGGGTTCGGATTCCACATGAACATCGACAACGTGATCTGCTGCGGCTTGTTGCCCGGATTCCGCCCGGAACAAATCAGCCTGGTCGGCAACACCGCACTGGCCGGCGCATACCTGGCGCTCCTGGACAGCGGCGTGCTGGCCGAGATGAAACAGATCGCCGCCCGCCTGGAAACGATCGAATTGAACCTCGATCCGGCGTTTGAGTCGTGCTACATCGATCAGCTGGCGGTGACGGCCTAGTACCGTCGTCCGCCCCGGCCGCTCCCCGGCCGCTCCTCGCGAGGCCGAGCCTCGTTGACCGTCACCGCGCGGCCGTCGATGCGTTGCAGATTGAGGCCCTCGATCGCCATCTTGCCTTCCTCGTCGTTGGACATCTCCACAAAGCCGAAACCTCGCGAGCGGCCCGTTTCCCCGTCGCGGATGATGCTCACGGAGGACACGGAGCCGTACTGGCTGAAGGCCGTGCGCAGATCGTCGTCCGTGGCGTCAAAAGACAAGTTTCCAACGTAGATGTTCATCAAACCGAACCTCCACAGCAAAACGACAACAGCGGAAACCGAGGGACCTAACCGACTGGGTGGTGCAGATCGAAATGCCGCGCGCAGGCGAGACGGCAGGTGAACGCAGAAATCCCAGAACAGCGGCGAATTAGGGAGGATTCCGAACAGAAAGTCAAAAGACAAGGATGCGGAAACTCAACTCGCCTTGGAGGGCGATTCTGAGGCTTGCCAATGGAGCGGGATCACCACAATGCCGTCCGGCGTCACGGTGAGGCGATTTCTCCGGTCCTCCTCCCGGTCGTAGCCGACGCGCATCCCTTCCGAGATCTGAACGCCCTTGTCGATGATCGCATTCCGAACCCGCGCCCGCCGGCCGATCCGAACATTGTCGAACAGGATGGAACCTTCGACGTAGGCATAGCTGTTGATGCGCACACAAGGCCCCAGAATGCTGCCCACGACCTCGCCGCCGGAAACGATGCAGCCGGAACAGACGATGCTGTCCAAGGCATGTCCTCGGCGGGCTGAATCGTCGCTGCCGCTGAACACGAACTTGGGCGGCGGCAACACCCGTTCGTACGTCCGGATCGGCCAGTCATCGTCATACAGATTCAGTTCGGGCTGGACGGCGACCAGATCCATGTTGGCTGCATAATAAGCATCCACGGTGCCCACGTCCCGCCAGTAGGCGTCAGCGCAGCCGCTCCGGTCCCGGAACGGAAACGCGAACACGCGATGCTCGCGGATGATCGACGGCATGATGTCGCGGCCGAAGTCGTGCAAGCTGTCCTCCCGGTTGGCGTCGGCGATCAGGTTGTCGCACAGAAACTTGAAATCGAAAACGTAGATGCCCATCGACGCCAGGCAATGCCTCGAAGTGCCGGGGATGGTCTGCGGATCGTCCGGTTTCTCCTCAAAGCCGACAACCCGGCTCTCCTCGTCGACTTGCATCACGCCGAATTGCCGCGCCGACTCCTTGGTGACTCGCAAGGCGCCGACAGTCGCCACGGCGTTCATGTCCTTGTGGTACTCGATCATCGCCCGATAATCCATCTTGTAGATGTGATCTCCCGCCAGGATCACGATCCGTTTCGGGTATTCTTTTTCGATGGCGTAGATGTTCTGGTACACCGCGTCGGCCGTGCCCTTGTACCAGAGGGAATGAACGCGCTGCTGCGGCGGCACGATGTCGATGTACTCATGCAGATCGGAACAGAAGAACCGCCGCCAGCCCAAGTCGATGTGACGGTCCAGCGAGAGGCTTTTGAACTGAGTTAGCAGCATCACCCGCCGCAAGCCGCTGTTCAGACAGTTGGACAGCGTAAAGTCGATGATGCGGTATGCTCCGCCAAACGGCACCGCTGGTTTCGCGCGCTCGATGGTCAGCGGTTCCAGTCGCTGCCCTCGCCCGCCTGCCAGAATCACTACCAGCGTGTCTTGCATCCTTCGGTCTCCAACGAGGTAAGAGACGAGTCGGGAATGACGGGCCGCGAGACGGGAACGTTCGGCTCCGTCGGCAAGTCGCATCCCGCCTCACGTTTACACCACGGTCAGACGCAAGTCAAGCACCACCCCAACGTTGCAGCCACAGTTCGAGCATCAGCAGCGTCCACAACCGATAGCAGTGATTGAAGCGGCCCAGTTCGTGGTCCTCGACCATGCGACGAATGACGTCGGGGCGAAAGTACTCGTGACAACGGGCCGATGCATTCAGCAGCACGTCGTGGGTCAACGGCCGCAACTCGTCGCGGAACCAGTGGTCCAAGGGCACGCCAAAGCCCATCTTGCGCCGCGTCCACACCTCGCAGGGCAGCAGATCGCCAAACGCTCGCCGCAAGATCCGCTTGCCGTGCCCCCGACGGAATTTCCAGGCTGCCGGAAACGACGCGGCCAGTTCCACAAGCCGATAGTCCAGGAACGGCTGGCGGCATTCCAGCGAATGGGCCATCGAGGCGATGTCGACCTTGGTCATCAGATCGCAGGGCAGGTAGGTCACCAGATCGGCCAGCGAAAAGGCGGTGACCGGATCGCGCGCCGAGGCCCGCTGCAACGCCGCCTGCAAAAACAGCGCCGGATCGGCATCGGACAGAGCCGCCAAAAACTCGTCCCGATACAGGCCCGCCCGGCCCGCTTCGTTGAAAATCCCCACCCAGTCCAAGTAGCGGCGGTGCGGCGGTGTCCGGAGCACCTCGCAAAAACGTTTGATCCGCCGCAGGGTGGACTTCTGCCGCGATGACGAAGGCAGCCGCTGCCAGAACGCCGCCCCGAACACCGCCCGCAAAGGCCACAGGCGATCGAACCGGGCGGCCAAGTCCACAGCCCGATAACGCGGATAGCCAGCGAACAACTCGTCGCCGCCGTCGCCGCTGAGCGCGACCGTGACGTGCTGACGAGTCAACTGGGACACGTACCAGGTCGGAATCGCCGAACTGTCGGCAAACGGTTCGTCGTAGTGCCAGACCAGTTGCGGCAGAATCTGCACGCCGTCGGGGGTGACCTGAAATTCGTGATGCTCCGTCCCCAGATGCTTCGCGACCATCCGCGCATAACGCGTCTCGTCGTATTCGGCGATCGGAAAGCCGATGGAAAAGGTCCGCAAGGGGCGGTTGGTATTCCGCTGGGCGAGCGCCACGATCAGCGACGAATCAACGCCGCCGGACAAAAAGGCGCCCAACGGCACCTCGCTCTGCAACCGCATCACCACCGATGATTCCAGCGTTTCCCGCAATCGCTCGATCGCCTCGGCTTCGCTGATCCGCACCTCGGCGTTGAAGTCCGGCTCCCAATACGGCCGCACTTGCACCTGGTCGTCCCGGTAAACGGCGTAGTGGCCAGGCGGGACTTTGCACAGGCCGCGGAAAATCGTCTTGGGATGCGGCACGTACTGGTACGTGAGATACTCATCCAAAGCGCTGGGATCCACGTCGCGCGGCACGCCCGGGATTTCGAGCAGACTCTTCAACTCGCTGGCAAACGACAGCCGGCCCCGCTCGTGACGGTAGACCAGCGGCTTCTTGCCTAACCGATCGCGGGCCAGCACCAACTGCCGCCGACCGGCGTCCCACACCGCGACCGCGAACATCCCGTTCAAGTGCTGAAAGCACTCGACGCCTTCGTCCTCGTACAGGTGGACGATCGTTTCGGTGTCGCTCCGGGTGGCGAAGCGATGACTGCGGCCCTCCAGCCGACGACGCAACTCCGGAAAGTTGTAGATCTCGCCGTTGAAGACGATCCAGACCGTGCCGTCTTCGTTCGACATCGGCTGATGCCCGCCCGCAACGTCGATGATCGACAGGCGGCGGAATCCGAACGCCACCCCTGGCAGCGTGCCCTGCGGCGGCTCCCAACGCTGCTGGCAACAATGAAAGCCGTCATCGTCCGGACCGCGATGCCGCAGTACGTCCGTCATGCGCTGCAGCACCCGCTGGTCGATCGCCAAGCGAGGATCTGTCCAGATTGCGCCGGTAATCCCGCACACAGAAGCACTCCCAGCCCGCGCGTCGAGCGTCTCGTCCTGGACCGAGAATCTGCCCCGCTTACGCTTGGGAATCGCTCGGCGGTCGAGAGGTACCCTGCGATTCCGCAGTTGATTTGCGTCTGGCGATCGCCTTCCACAGCAGGATAACCGCCAAGCCCACCGCTAACACGACCAGTAACGCTGCGATGACGACGCCGGGCGGTAGACCCTCTTGCGCGGCGGCCTCCCGCTGAGCTTCCACGTCGAAGTCCGCTCCCTCGATGTCGAAACTCACGTCCATGTCCCCGGTGGCCGGTTGCTCTTGCGCCCAAAGCTCACTGGGCGCGAGCCCCCAGCCGAAAGAAACAGCAGCCCCCAGCAGCACGAACGCAAACAGATTTCGCATGGCCAGACTCCTTTCGAGCGTGATACGTAATCCCCCGGCGACTTGACGATGCAACTTCTGCCAAAAACAAGTTCTCCGGCGTCCAACGTCGCCAGACGCAGGCCACCGTCAGGGGCAGATTGTAGGGTACGTGGCAAAGTTTGAAAACCCCGACCTGACCGCTACGGACGGTCGCTGCCGCCCGGCGCCGGCGTGCCGCGCAGCGGGCAAGCATCGTTCGCGAAAGCCGAGCCACGCCGGGTGGACCGCGAGTTAGCCCGGACGCTTCGAGCGGGGCCGGTTTGCGACGTGGCTGCCGAAGTGGAAAACCCTGGCCGCGGCAGCGTCGGGCGGCACTCGACTTGCAACGCTCCAAGCCGGCTGGTCCAATAAGGTGCGTGCGCAGCCACCAATCGCCTCGCCTTGGTCCAAAGGAGAATTGCCTATGTCGCCGCAACCCAATCACTGCTCTTGCTGTCTCACTCGCCGCCAGTGCCTGCAAATGCTGTCCGGAACCACGCTCGGAGCCGGCGCCTTGTCAAGTTCGCTTTCTCTGTGCGCCTTGGGTCAGGACTCGGCGGCTCCGGCCCCGACCGACTTTGTGGACGCTGCCGGCTTGCGGCCCAAGCCGGAGGTTCGCATCTGCGGCACGTTCCTGGAACAGCCACGGCCCTACTGGCTCGGCTGGCCGGGCACCACGTACGACCTGGACAAACATCAGAAGGAATATCGCGCATCGCTCGACCAATCCGTGTCGCGCGTCGGGGTGCAAATGAACTGGGAGGCCAAGCCCGTCAGCGATGAAGCCGGCCTCGATGCCTGGATCGCAAAGGTCAAGGACCAGAAGCCGCACGCCCTGCTGGTCGCGCTCCAACACATGCAATGCTGGAAGTGGATCGAACGGGTCCAGAAGGACACGCAGACGCCCCTGATCGTCTTTGCGCCGGTGGGCACAGCTTTCACCGGCCATGTCGGCCGCGCAGCACGCCTGCCCGGCGTCCACATTGTCTCCTCGTTGGAATGGTCCGCCGTCGAAGCCGGTCTGAAGATGGTCAAGGCCAAGCGGATGTTCGAGGAAACCCGCGTCCTGTGGATCCGAGGCAAAGACTCCAACGAGACCGTGATGGACCGGCTGGGAATTAAGGTCCGCGCCATCCCGCGCGACACGTTTAACCTGGAGTTCGACAAGCAGCCGTCCACCGACGAAGTGAAGGATCTGGCCAGCGACTTGCGGAAGAAGGCCCAGAAGATCGTCGAGCCGGACGAGACGGACACCGTCAACAGCATGCGCGCGTACGTGACCGCCAAGCGGCTGATGGCGGCCGAGAAGGCGTGCGCCATCAGCATGGATTGCCTCGGCATGGTCAGCGCGAAACTGGTGCCGACGCCACCCTGCGGCGGCTGGACATTGCTCCAGGACCAGGGCCTCACCGCCGGTTGCGAAGCCGACTTGTTCGGGGCCGTCTCCCTGATGATGACCAGCTACCTGCTCGATCGGCCGGGCTACATGAACGACCCGGTGCCGGAAACCGTCAAGAACCTGCTGATCGCGGCCCATTGCACCAGCGGCACGCGGATCGCCGGATTCGACCAGCCGGCGGCCCCCTACATCCTGCGCGACCACTCGGAATCGTCGCTGGGCGTGGCCATGCAGATCCTCTGGCCCGTCGGCGAGCCCGTGACGCTGGTGCGTTTCACCAGTCCCAACGAGATGATCATCGACACCGGGAAGGTGGTCAGCAACGTGCAGACTCCGCCGGCGGGCGGTTGCCGTACGTCCGTGGAAATCGCGATGGACAACATCGAAGACTGCCGCGACGTGAAGGGCTTCCATCAGGTCGTCGTGCTCGGCAACCATCGCCGCGTTCTGCAGGGCTTCTGCGAACTGTACGGCATCAAGCACGTCCATTCGCCCCAGCTGTCGACCTTTGCGGAAGGAGCCCAGACATGAGGTATCGGATCTTGGCCTGTCTGGCGATTTCGTTCAGTCCCATGCTTGTGCCGGCAGCGGAACCCATCCCGATCCACTCACCCGGCTTTCCGCCCTCGACGCTGGACGCGGAGGGCCGGTTGGTCGAGGACTGGGGTTCGCTGGGCGTGACGCTCCGCGGTGAAGGCGTTGTCGGTGGTCCCACGGTGCTGCAGGCCGTCAAGCTGGATGGCGTCATCCCTGCCGCGCGAGCCGCTACGAATCGCGGTGCGGTCCGGCTCATTCACACCGCCTTTCGCGCCCCGGCTTTTCCTTCGGGCGTGGACGTGTTGACGGTCCGCGTGGAAGAGGCTCGCGGCCGGCCCGCCGAGGTCATGCTGGGGCTGGACCTCCCCGCCCGCGCCGCGATCGGCCTGCGCACCGTGCGGTTGGGCGGCCGCGTCGTGCTGACGCTTCCCGACGAGTCGCGCGCCAATCGCCCCTTGCGGGACTGGGGCTATTGCGACGAAGCGACCTCGCTGCCAGGCTGGGCCAAACCGGCCGTCAAGTGCGATCCGGCTTTCCGCAACATTCGCGCGGGGATGGGAGGCGTCCCGATCGTGTATCGCTTTGCGGTCGAACCCAAGAACGCCGCGACCGTCGTGCTCGGCTGGTGCGAAAGCCACTGGGCCGAAGCCGGCCAGCGGCCCCTGTCCTGCCGCGTGGAAGGTGCCGCCGCACAAACCGTGGACCCGGTTGGCAAGTGGGGTCAGCACCAGCCCGGCACGCTGCTCTTTGCCGCCCGCGACGAGAACGGCGACGGCAAGCTGGAAGTCGTCGTCCGCGCGGCGCCAGGCGCCAGGGACCGCAATCCGATCCTCAACGCGATCTGGATCTTCCCCGCGGGCGAATCGCCGAACCTCGAACGCTTGCTCTCCGGCGACCTCAGTCCCTCGGCCGCCCGTTACGTCGACGCCGGCGGCGAAAACGACCAGTCCGTCTACCCGCCGGGCAAGCTGGAGTACCGGATCGCACTCCCGGCCGGAGGCGCTCAGGAACTGAGTCTCTTCGTCGCCTGTCCCGACAGTTCGGCCCCGCTCCCGGACACCAGCACCTGGACCGCCGCCACGCTGCGTCGTGCAGCCCTCGACGTCTGGCTTGCCTGGCCTCTAAACTGACGCCGGAAACCGTCTTGAACCACCGGAAACCCCGCTTGTCCGCCGCAATCGGGTTTCCGGTCCGGTGTGCTCTCGGAAACCGAAGATTCCTCTTCCTCTGCAGAACGCCCGTTGAAAGCGAACCAGAAATCTGCGATACTCCCGCTTGGCCATGACCCCGAAGGGAACGAGACTCCAGGAAAACCTCGGGCGACTGGCACTCGGGGTGTAGCGCAGCCTGGATTAGCGCGCTTGCTTGGGGTGCAAGAGGTCGCGAGTTCGAATCTCGCCACCCCGACCTTTTGTAAGTCTTGCCGAAATCGGAACTTAGATTACCTGCCGGCGGTCGGCAGTGCGGCGATCCTCAGACGGCTTTTACGCCGTTTACGCCTTTGCGGAGGCGAAAGGGGGTATGTCGCATGCCGAAACTTCTCTCACGAGCGCCGAAGTACGCCTTGCACAAGGCGAGCGGCCGAGCCGTTGTGAAGATTGGCGGAAAGCTCCACTACTTGGGGCCCTACGGGTCCGCCGAATCCAAACTGGAATATCGACGCGTGGTGTCTGCTTGGAGTGCTGAACAGGCGGGCAAGACAGTGGCCGCCGGTAGCGGGGTGCCTGAGTCCGACACTACGCTCGCCGAACTGCTGGCCGCGTACTTGCAGCACGCTGAGTCGTACTACCGCAAGGACGGCAGGCCAACCAGCATGCTCTTCATCCTTCGATCGGTTGCGCGGCTGTGGAAGCCATACGCGACCGCGTTTGTCCGCGACGTGAAGCCATCCCACCTGAAAACCATCCAGGCCACGATGGTGAAGGACGGCCAAAGCCGGAGCTACGTCAACAAGGTCACCAGCTACAGCAAGATGATCTTCAGGTGGGCGACGGAAAACGATCTTGCGCCCGCCGGCGTTTGGCAAAGCCTGTTGGCGGTTCGCGGGCTGGCCAAGGGCCGGACGAAGGCCCGGGAGCCGGAGCCCGTGGGGCCGGTCGATGACGTCACGGTGGACGCCACCGCCCCGTACTTGCCGCCCGTGGTGCAAGACATGGTGGCCTTTCAGCGGCATACCGGGGCCCGGCCGGGCGAGGTCTGCTCCATTCGGCCTTGCGATGTGGATCGCAGCGGCGACGTTTGGCTCTACCGGCCTGAGTCGCACAAGTGCCAGCACCACGACCGGGGCCGGGTTATCGCCATTGGGCCCCGCGCCCAGGAGATTCTCTTGCCCTACCTGCTCCGCGATGCGACGGCCTTTTGCTTCTCACCACGGGACTCAGAGGCACGCCGCAACGCTGTCAGGCGGGATAACCGCAAAACGCCTATGACGCCGTCGCAAACCGCTAGGACCCCGCGACGGTGCCCTCGCCGACCGGCGAAGGACCGGTACACCAAGGACTCGTACTGCCGGGCGATCGCACGGGCGTGCGACTTGGCGTTTCCTCCACCACCGCCGTTGGGCCGGTTGGAAGGCGAGAGCACCCGCAAGTGGAGGGAACGGCTGACGGAAGTCCAGTCGGCGGAGTTGAAGGCGTGGCAGGCTGCCCACCGCTGGTCCCCAAATCAACTCCGCCACAGCGCGGGAACCGACGTCCGCAAGCGGTTCGGCTTGGAAGCGGCGCAAGTTGTCTTGGGGCACGCGAAGGCCAACACGACGGAGATCTACGCCGAGCGCGATCTGCGTCTGGCGGTCGAAATCGCCCGGCAAGTCGGCTGAACTGGCCAAGCGGCTTCGAGCGATCCGCGACGCCGATCTCCGTCGCCGGGGCGTCACCGGGGCGTCACCGGTCAGGGTGTCCAGTTCGCGGTTGATCTCGCCAAAGGACAGGATCGAATCGTCGCGGTTTGCGTCGGGGATGGGATGTCTCCGAGGGAACGGGAATGACACGGAACGACCTTTAGTCGTCGGGACGGATGCAGTCTCGGCTCACGGCTTGACGGAACCTAGCGGCCGGCTTTGGTTTGGCGCGATTGCCGATGTCGGCACGTGAGCAGATTTGCCGATCTGGGCAGTGTCGGCTGTGGCGACCACCTTTGTCCTGCGGTGCGCCGCGTGCCCAGCTTTTTCTCGCCAACTGGCCCACCCGTGGTGGCAGGACGCGCGACGGGTGCATAGACTGAACCTCGCGGGGACTTGGAACCACACCGTCGAAACCCGATCGGAATCATTCGGCCGATGGAACCTATAACGGTCTCGGGAACCGCGACCGACCGCGTTCGCAGTAGATGGTGGTTTTCTTCACAGGAGGGCACAGACGTGTTGGCATTTCCAGAATTGTCAGAGGCAGTGAGGACGGCGTCCGCAATTCGCGTGACGACAAAGCTGCAGCCCGTTGGCGGGCCAGGCGATAAAGTGTTTCCGCCCACCTACGGGGCGAAGGACGGCGAGGACGGAACCTGCTATTCGTTCGAGGACCGGGTCCTGCCCAATGGCGAGATGCTCCGCTGTCACGTGATCGACTCGGTGCAATCTCAGGCCAATCGGTTTGAGGAAGCCTTGAACGACGCGGTTGATGAGGGGCGGCTGCAAGTGCCCCGTTTGGTGCTCGATTTCGCGGGCACCGGCCACGCGGACTTGGGGCGGCTCTCGTCGCTGCAAGCTCCGCACCGCATCGCCGATGCGTATTTCCGCGATGCGCAGTTGGACGGTGAGAACTTCCGCCGCTCTCCGCAAGGCCAACGGTTCGAGGCCGCCACGACAAGGCACGCGACGGCGATCTTCGAGCTTGATCCTTGTTCGCTCGTCTTCGGTTATTGGAACTCGACGGGACTGGAAAAGGGGCGTCCCCAGAACCGCATTCACCGCTCGCTGACTTCCGAAATCGTTGCCCTCGGGACGGTGCCGGGCGAACGCAGCAGCAGTCGCATTGATCCGTACTTCACCGGGAAAGGCGTAACGGTCTACGAGGGGCCTGAAAAACAGCCTGTCTTTGAGGAGCAGCCAAAGAAATACGGCGACGGCAAGCCCAGCGAGATCAACCTGGGCAACATTCTGCCGACGGTTTCTTCGCCTGGCGGAGTGACGATGCGGTACGCCGAACAGAAGACGGTGGTGTCGCTGGCGGCGCTGCGGAAGCTCCGGTTTCCCAGGGACGACGAATCCGTCTCGCCGGAAAGAAACCATGCCGCGCAGACCGTGTTGGCCAGTATCGCCCTGGTTGCCATCGAACTTCAACGCGAGGCCGGCTACTGGCTGCGGTCCCGTTGCGATTTGTACGCGGCGGAACCTCCGATGCGGGAAATCGTGGGGGGCGCTGGCACCACGTTTGATCTCGACCTTGCCGGGGCCATTTTGCTGTTCGATGCGGCCCGCGAAGCGGCCCTGTCCCAAGGGCTCGCGTGGACCCGGTATGACTGGGCGCTGACGCCCGGCGAACGACTGTTGTCCTGGGCCAGCGCCGCAAAGGCAGCCCTGACCGGCGCGGAGGGCTGAGCCATGAGAGTCTCCCTTCGCGTCGAATACCTGACCGGCACAGTCCAGGCTGCCAACAATGCCAATCGAACGGAGCCGGAGTGGCCGCCTCATCCCATGCGGTTGTTCTCAGCGTTGGCTTCCGCGTATTTCGAGCACGACGGCAGCTCGGACGAGCGGACCCTGCTGGAGTGCTTGGAGTCG
>Ga0209722_1001376_pt1 | contig 21530 bp, 21 predicted proteins | sample BioC12SIPDNA_2_FD_185745 | JGI IMG/M metagenome (GOLD analysis project Ga0209722, IMG submission 185745) | Anaerobic biogas reactor microbial communites from Washington, USA - Biogas_R1_A C12 SIP DNA (SPAdes) (version 2) | ecosystem: Engineered > Bioreactor > Anaerobic > Unclassified | place... | reverse complement strand
CGTCGACCTCCTCACGCGCCAACAGGCCGAGGACGCTGAACTCGCCCGGGTTGTACCGCGGGTATCCCCGGTTGAAGTTGACGGCGATGGGATAGCCGGTCTGCCAGCCCATGACCTGGTTGCTCCCGGTGACGTTGCCGTGCCCGCGCATGGGCAGGCCGTAGAAGCGCGTGTAGTCGTTGACCTCGCGGATCAGCGCGCCCAGCTCCTCCACGTTGAGGTCGTGGCCGCGGTCGTGGGTCACTCCGAGCCCGAAGAGGATGACGCCGTAGTCGGCCGCCTTGATCGCCTCGGCCAGCTCGCGCCACACGTGCAGCGGCACCCCGCCCACCTTGGCGTCCTCCTCGATCCCGATGCGCTTGCCGGCGACCAGCGCGCGCAGCAGCGTCGCCGTCTCGAAAGTGGAGCCCGGCTCGACCTGGATGAACTGGTCGGCCGCGGCCGTGGTCGAGGTGGGGCGCACGTCGATGGCCACGATCCTGCGCCCCTTGCGGCCCTCGGGGATGAACTGCCCCTTGACGGAGGCGGAGTAGCGGGCCTGATGCCGCTGGTGCGACTCGCGGGGGTTGCACCCCCAGAAGATCACCAGATCGGCGCGGTTCTTGACCTCCCCCAGTGTGCACGTTGCCAGCCCAACTTGCTGGCGGGCGATCACGCCCGGGCCGTGTCAGTAGGAGGAGACGTTGTCCAGACACCCCCCCAGAAGCTCGGCCAGCTCGACCGCCTCCGCCTGCGCCTCGGCGGTCGTGCTGCTGAGCCCGTAGACGAGCGGGTTGCGCGCCTGCCTGAGCAGGCGCGCCGCCTCCGCCACCGCCTCGCCGACGCCGACCTCGCGGCCGGCGATGCTCGGGACCGGCGTGTCGGACTGGGCGTGGAGGAACTTGTTGCGGCCGATGCCGCAGGCCTTCTTCACCTTGGTGATGCGGTCGTCCTCGACCTCCACGACCAGGTCGTCGCAGAGACAGCCGCAGTGGATGCACACCACATCTTCATGAACGACCATCGGCCGCTCACCCCCTCTGGGACGCGCGGGAAGACGGCTCGGGACCCGGGCCGTCGGCCGGCTCTATGGTCACCGGCTGCCGCTTCCACCGCGGCACACCCGTCCCATCGGTGTGCGCGCCGCTGAACAGCTGGTTGGCGACGGGCCCGAGCGGCAGGAAGAACAGGCCCCTGGGCACGTCGCCGGCATGACATGTCACGACGACCTCGCCGAAAGGACTCACGATCCGCGCGTGGTCGCCCTCGGAGAGCGCGAGCTCGGCCAGATCATCGGCGTTGATGCGCAGCGAGGCGATCTCCTCGAGATAGGCGTCGGAGAACTTGCCCTTCATCATCTCCATGCCCTGGCGACCGCTGCGGACGGTGACCAGGAGGCCCGTGATACCGCTCATGTGCCCCCGATCGCCTGGGTGGAGGGAGAAGGCGGAGCACCCCCGGTCCCGCCACCCGAGGCGGCGCGACGATCCGGGGCTCCGACCGGGAGAAGGAGTGACGCAGGGACGACACACATCTCCTGATGAGTGTAACAGCCCGCTGGGGAGCCTCCAAGGCCCGCGGCAGCTGCGCCTCAGCTCACGCCGAGCCCGAAGAACCGTTCGAAGAACTCCCCGAGCTTGGCGAGCACGCGCCGCTTCTTCTCGCCGTGTTCCCCTGCGGGCGAGAAGCGCGACGCCGGCGGCAACACCCTGGTGATCGCGGTCCCCGTCGCCTGCACGGCGCCGTCGCGGAAGGCCGCCTCGAGGAACTGGCGCGTCTCGGCCGGGCGGAGCCCCTCCGCCGCGATGATGGCGTCGAGCTCCGCCTCGCGCCTGGCGCGGACGAACGCCTGCCACTCCTCGTCGACCGCTCCGTCGACCGAGAGGGAATCCACGAAGGCCTCGATCAGGTCCTTCTTGTTGCGCAGGCTGGGGCTGGCGTCGACGGCGCGGCTGATCGACTCTCGTATCTCCACGTCGTCGCCGTCGCCGTGGGCCGCGCGCCACTTCTCGACCAGCATCAGGATGTAGTCGACGTTGATCTCGACCTGCTTGATGAGCTCGATCTCGAACACGATGTCGTCGTTGATCGGCGCCTTGTCCGCCTCGCGCCTGCCGCGGATCTCGGCGTAGAGGTCGAGGTACACGCTGCGGTAGTCCTGCGCCTGGCGCTCCGTGAGGATCTCGTTGCCGGCGAAGTCGTCGAACGAGACCAGGATGTTCTGCAGACGCAGGATCTCGCCGAAGAGCCCGATGAACTCCCTCTGCTCCGACTCCCCCACGACCGGCGTCCCCGGCGGGTACTGATGGAGCAGCAGCGCGACCTTCGCGGCGTACGTGGTGTAGTAGTCGCCGTACGGCTTGAGCAGCATGATCCCGCGCGCGTCCTTGTTGCCGAAGATCGCGATCGCATCGTTGGTCGCCTGCTCCAGGTCGCGGAACGAGACGATGTTGCCGTAGGTCTTCACGGAGTTGAGGATGCGGTTGGTGCGCGAGTACGCCTGCACCAGGCCGTGCAGGCGCAGATTCTTGTCCACGAACAACGTGTTGAGGGTCGTGGAGTCGAACCCCGTGAGGAACATGTTCACGACGACGACCAGGTCGATCTCGCGCTTCTTGAGACGCAGGGAGAGGTCTTTGTAGTAGTTCTGGAACCTGTCCCCCGAGGTGTCGAAGCTCGTGCCGAACATGGCGTTGTAGTCCCGGATCGCGGCGTCGAGGAAGTCACGTGAGGACTGGTCGAGGGCCCCGGTCTCGAAGCCCTCCTCGTCCAGGTAGTCGTCGACCGCCTCATTGGGGGCGTACGAGAAGATGACCCCGACTTTGAGCCTGCGGTCCGGCGGCAGCGCCCTCTGCTGCTCCTTGAACTCCAGGTAGTAGCGCTTGGCCGCCTCGATCGAGCCGGTGGCGAAGAGCGCGTTGAAGCCGCGCACGCGCCTGCCGAGCAGTGCGTACTGCTCGGCCCGCCGCGTCTTCTGGTCGAAGTGCTCCAGCGTGTAGCCGACGATCTGGCTGATGCGCTCGGGATCGAGGAGCGCCCTCTCCGTGTCGATCGCCGGGACCTGCTCGTCGGCGATGCTCTCCGGCAGCTTGACCGTGTTGACGTAGTCGATCCGGAACGGCAGCACGTTCCTGTCCGTGATGGCATCGACGATGGTGTAGGTGTGCAGCTTCTCGCCGAACGCCTGCTCCGTGGTCCTGAGCCGGGGGCTCCCCCCGCTCCCCGCGTTGACCGAGAAGATCGGCGTACCCGTGAAGCCGAAGAGGTTGTAACGCCGGAAGGCTTTGGTGATCGCGGTGTGCATCTCGCCGAACTGGGAGCGGTGGCATTCGTCGAAGATGATCACGATGTGGCCGTCGTAGATGCGGTGGCCTTTGTTCGCCGCGACGAAGGTCGAGAGCTTCTGGATCGTGGTGATGATGATTCGGGCGGAGGGGTCCTCGAGCTGCTTCTTCAGCACCGCCGTGGACGTGTTGGAGTTGGCGGCGCCCTTCTCGAACCGGTCGTACTCGCGCATGGTCTGGTAGTCGAGGTCCTTGCGGTCGACGACGAAGAGCACCTTGTCGACGCTCGGCAACCTGGTCGCGAGCTGCGCGGCCTTGAAGCTCGTGAGCGTCTTGCCCGAGCCCGTCGTGTGCCAGATGTAGCCCCCGGCGGCGATCTTGCCGAGCTGCCTGTAGTTGGTGGAGATCTCGATGCGCTGGAGGATCCGCTCCGTGGCGACGATCTGGTACGGGCGCATCACCAGCAGCATGCGGTCGGCGGTGAGCACGCAGTACCGGCACAGGATGTTGAGCAGCGTGTGCCGCGCGAAGAACGTCCTGGCGAACCCGGTGAGGTCACGGATGGGGCGGTTGGTCGCGTCCGCCCACCACGAGGTGAACTCGAACGAGTTGGAGGTCTTGCGCACCCGCCGGGAGCCGGCCTTCTCGCTCACGTGCTGCCGGCGGGTCGTGTTGGAGTAGTACTTGGTGAGCGTGCCGTTGCTGATCACGAAGAGTTGCACGTAATCGAACAGACCGGAGCCCGCCCAGAAGCTGTCGCGCTGGTAGCGTTCGATCTGGTTGAAGGCCTCGCGGATGTCCACGCCGCGGCGCTTGAGCTCCACGTGCACCAGCGGCAAGCCGTTGACCAGGACCGTCACGTCGTAACGGTTCGAGCGCGCCGCGCCGCCTCCGCCCTGGTCCGCACCCTCGCCCCCGACCACCTCGTACTGGTTGATGACCTGGAGCCGGTTGTTGTGGACGTTCGTCCTGTCGATGAGCGCGACGTTCTTGGTCGTTCCGTCGTCGCGCCTCAGGATCTGGACGTGGTCCTCCTGGATGCGCAGCGTCTTCTCGACGGGACCTTCGTCGGCGCCGGCGATACTCTCCCGGAAGAACCGCTCCCATTCGCCGTCGCTGAACGTGATCCCGTTGAGCGCCTCGAGCTGCCTGCGCAGGTTCGCGATGAGCTCGGCCTCGCTCGTGAACGGCAGGTACTCGTAGGCTTGAGCCTGGAGGACGCCGATGAACTCCCGCTCCAGCGCCGCCTCGGACTGATACGCCGCCTCGTCCGCGGTCTCCGAGACGTACTCGGCGACGACCGTGCTCTCGGCGCTCACGACGATGGGGTCGTAGCGCACGCCGCTGGGCGGGTCGGTCATGCTCTGCCTTGCGACGTCGTCATCCCACTTCCTCTGCCACTCCACCCACCACGCAGGCGGGACAAAAAACGCAGCAACTACTGCTAGATGCTACACTATTTGTCCCATGAGGAAGCCCAGCCGCAAGGCAGTCGAGGAAGCAGAGGCGATCTTCACCTCACGCGGTGGCGTGATGCGCACCGGCGATGTGCTCGATGCCGGCGTGCACCGGCGGACCCTGTACTGGATGCGCGACCATGGGCTGCTGGAGCAGATGAGCCGAGGCGTCTTCCATCTCGCAGAAGCTCCGCTGCCCGGGAGCTTCGACATACCCGCGGTCATGCAACGCGTGCCGGAAGGCGTGCTCTGCCTTGTCAGCGCACTCGATTACCACGGCATCGGCACGCAGATACCGAGAGCCGTCCACATCGCGCTGCCGCGGGAGACCCGCGCGCCCCGGCTCGACTACCCGCCCATCCGGGTGTTCCACATGAGTGAGCCTGCTCTGAGCGCAGGCGTGGAGGAGCACATGATGGGCGCCACGCGGCTTCGTGTCTTCAGTGCGGCCAAGACCGTCGCGGACTGCTTCAAGTACCGCAACAAGATCGGCCTCGATGTCGCGATCGAGGCGCTGCAGGAGACGATCCGCGAGCGCAAGGCAACGCCCGCCGAGATCGCGGAGTACGCACGCGTCGTCCGCGTGAGGACGGTCATCGGCCCGTATCTGATGGCGCTGCAGTGAGCGCAGACACACCGGCAAAGACGGGCGCTTCGGTGCGCGCCCGTCTCAAACGCAGGGCAGATGCGCTGGGACTCGCGTTCGACCAGGCGTTCCAGTACTACGCCATCGAGCGTTTTCTGTTTCGCCTCTCTCAGACGCACTGGGCCGACGCGCTGGTGATCAAAGGAGCAGCCATGCTCCGCGTGTGGGAAGGCGCGGTGGCCCGACCTACACGAGACATCGACTTCCTCGGGCGCCTCGACAACTCGCCCGAAACCGTCGAGCGAATGGTCCGAGAGTGCATCGGCATCGTGACGGACGACGGCCTGGAGTTCTCGCGAGAGGTGACTGTCACACGCATCACTGTCGAAGACCGATATCCCGGCGCCAGGGCGGTCATTCGGGCCGAACTCTCAGGGGCGCGCACCACACTCAGGCTCGACATCGGCATCGGAGACGCGGTCGTTCCTGACCCGGGATGGATCGACTACCCGTCGCTGCTCGATCTGGAATCGCCGCGGATCCTGGCCTACCGACCCGCCACGGCAGTGGCCGAGAAGTTCCAGACCATGATCGAGAAGGGACTGCTCAACAGCCGCGTGAAGGACTACTACGACGTCTGGATGCTCTCTCGCAGCGTGCAGTTCGACGGCGAGGAACTGCGCGAGGCCATACGGGCGACGTTCCAAAGGCGCGGGACGGCCGTTCCCAGCGTCCGCCCACCGGAAGTGAGCAACGAGTACACGAGTCAGTCCGTGACCCGCGCTCAGTGGACGTCGTTCGCGCGGCAGATGCACGCATCCGGAGTCGAGACTCCCCCCGACATGAGCCTTGTGATGGAGCAGGTGGCGGAGTTCATCGTGCCGGTGTCCCGGGCCGCGGCCGCAGGCGAGCCTTTCCGGCGGACATGGGACGCGGAGCGCGGCTGGCTCTGAGGTCCCACTCACTCCACCCCGCGGTTCTCCCAGTCACCATAGGTGCCGCCGTCGGAGTTCTTCCGCTCCCTCTTGTCCCGTGTGATGCGAGCACAGATGATGAGACGATCGCCGTGCTGAGTACCGAGGACATCACCTGGCTCCACCGCCTCACCGGCTACTCGGAGGACGAGATTCGCGCGGCGGTGCAGCGCGTGGATGGCTGGGGCTTCCAGAATCTGTCTGCCCAGATGGGCAGCGCCTCCTCCCCAGACGGGCACGTTGCGGCTATGATGCTCTGCCAGGCCATGGGCTGGCTGACGAGCGTCGGGGTCGATGAAGCCCGGCTACTGGCCAAGCTCCGGCGACCGGACGTCTGGTCGATGTGGACCGAGATCCGGGTCGCCGGCCTGATCGCACACCTCAGCGGTGCCGTCGAGGAGGTCGAGCTTGACGTGCCCGTCGGCGGGGACTCCGATCGTGACACGGACTTCCGGTTCCGCTTCACTCATGATCGGGATCTGCACCGCATCGAAGTCAAGGCGCTCGGCCTCTCGGCCAGGGAGCGCCAGTTCTGCAGCGACTGGGAGCCGGTGCTGCGGGCCGTTGTGCCATCGAGGGGCGTCTGCATCTTCCACGCCGACATCGATACTGCGCCGCCGCCGCTCAACCGCGAGACGCGCCGCGAGATGTGTCGCGACGTCGCCCGCCATGCGCGGCACCGGACGCCGCCCTGCGGTCCCGTCTCGGCGACCGTCGTGGTCGCTCACGGAACTCGGGAGCAGTACGTCAGACGCTTGGCCGCGAAGATAAGCGAGCATCTCTCGCAGCTGCCAGATTCTGACGTCGGATGGATGGCGTTCCACTGGGGCAACGGAGCGCCACTAGCAGGCTGCTGAAGAAGCAGCCTCCGGAAGCACTCAGGCCGAGCGACGTGTGAGGGAGCAGCGACGTGGGCGACCGGAGGGCGTTTCGGGCTCGCAGGCGGGGTGGGCAACCCCCGTTCCTGGCCCTCTACCTTACGCCGAAGCCGGCTCCGCCAGCAGGGTTCGCAGGCGCACCAGGTTGTAGGCCGCGCAGGCCAAGGTGAAGATCACGGCTGCTTTGGCCCGGCCGCGGTGGCGCAGCTTGTGCAGGCCGCCGACCGTCTTCATCCAGCCGAAGGGCTCCTCGACGGTCTTGCGGCGGCGCTGGGAGACGGCGTAGCCGGCATGCCGCGTCGTGCGCCCGTCGATGGCGCTGGCGCGCTTCTTGCGGGCGACGTGCGGGGTCGCGCCGAGCTCGCGCAGGCCGGCGACGAAGTCGGCCGTATCGTAGCCGCGGTCAGCGCCGACGGTGAGACGCCGACAGCCGGAGCGGCGGCGCTGACGCTCCACAAGCCGCAGCCCGGCTTCGCGCTCGCAGGTGCCGCTCGCCGTGGTCAGCTCGCAGTCGACGATGAGGCCGTGGCGGTTCTCGGTCAGGCTGTGGCCGGCGTAGCAGAGCCGGGCCTCCTGGCCGTTCCCCTTGCGGGCGAGCCTGGCCTCAGGGTCGGTGGCCGAGCGGTGCGTCGCGTTGCCGCGCTTCTCGCCGCGCCAGTCGATCTCGGGGTTGCGGCCGCCGCCGCGTGGGGGCGGCGGATCCTTCTCCTGGCTCCCGGCGATGGGCCGCAGGCTCTTCAGCGAGGCGGCCGCCTCGAGAAGCGTGCCGTCGAGCGAGAAGTGCTCGCGGGACAGCAGCTTGTGTGCCTCGGCCTGATCGCGGATCGCTTCGAAGAAGGCCTCGGCGACCTCGGCGGTGAGCAGGCGATCACGGTTCTTGGTGAACGTGGTCGGGTGCCAGACCGGCTCGTCCATGGGCAGGCCGACGAACCAGCGCAGGAGGAGGTTGTACCTGAGCTGCTCGCAGAGCCGGCGCTCGGAGGGGATGGCGTAGAGGATCTGCAGGAGCTGGGCGCGCAGCAGATATTCGGGTGCGACAGAGGGGCGGCCGCCGGAGGCGTAGAGCGCATCGAGGGTGGGCTTCATCTCGGCGAGGGCGACGTCGACCAGGGCGCGGATGGCGCGCAGCGGGTGGTCGTCCGGCACCACGTCCTCGAGCGAGGTCATGATGATGAACCCGGCCTGCAGCTCTTCCTCTCCACGCATCCCGCGCACCTCCCGGTCGCCTGCTTGGCACAGTAGCAGGTTCACCGGGCCGCAGCGGTGATCCTTCGGAAGGCTCTTCGTCAGCTTGAGGCAGGGCGTATTTCAGCAGCCTGCTAGAGCTCGTCGCGGAGGCCGTCTCCCAAGCTGACGTTCCGGAGCACATCGGCGGCGTGATCCTCGGCGGGTCGGCGATCATCCTGGACGGCCGGATGCACGACATGCTGATTATCGGGCAGCGAGGTGGCGACGGCAGGGAGGTCGACGTGCGCTCCAAGGTCGAGGGATTCGATGCTGCCCCCCTCGTGGACGGCTTCGAGTCGTCGGCCGGAGTGCGTCCGACAATCCTTCGCGTCCCGGGAGAGCACCGCCCGAGGGAGCTCATCGCGCGCGACGGAAGTGAGCTGTTCTGGCCCTACAACATCCTGCCGTCCCCTGATCCTTCGTACTGCGAGGAGGTGCGGTACGGCTGAGCGCCGTTCACCGAGCCAGGGTCCGTCACGCCTACTCAGAGACCCCCGACTCTGAGATACTCACGCGTATGGCGATCACGGTGACAGTCGAAGGGTACGGTTTCGTGTTCCCGGGTGTCATCGACGGTCCCCCATGGGCGACCTATCCCATTGGTACTACTGAGGATGTCAAGCAGCCCCGGGGCCACACCGCGAAGCTCGAGGTCGACGCATCGACAACGCTCAGGGACGTTCTGAATCAGGCGGCCGCCGAGTTCGGCATCTCGCTCAACCAACAGACGCTCGAGTACCGACCCGAGAGCACAGTGGCTGACCTAATCGACGGAGTCGCCTTCCACGTCCCCGGAGACGAGCAGCGGGCTTGGCTTCCCACGAACCGCTTCGTGCGTCGACTTCCGGCAATAGACTCGGCAGGCGCTCTCTGGGTCAAGGATTACCTCGAAGTCACAATCGAAGAACTTCGGCGAGCCAGCTCACTCGGCCTGACTGAGGGCGATGCCCTCCACCCCTACCTGCGCCCCGCGGTCTCAGCTGGTGCGATGGGCGGAGCGGCAGGGGAGTGGGCCAACGTCCTCGAGGCGCTGAAGTACCTTTGACACGTGCTAGATTCCTTGGCGCCGCTCGGCACACTCCCCACGCTCGTGTGGCTTGGGCGACCCATCCTCAAGAGGCTGCGTGGAAGTACTGACGCGGTTCGGACCACAAGTCCGCAACTCGCGGACAGGGGCATCCGGCCCGGCGAACTAGCCGTCATCCTTACTCGACGACAGTGGGAGCCCGGAGAGTGCGCCCGCCTGCTCGCGATGACCGAGGACAACGCGATCCAATACCTTGCCGTGCTCGGCTTCGAGCCTGACGAGAGGGGCGTCTGGGAGGTGAAGCCGCAGCTAGCTGCAGCCCTCGTCAGGGCTTCGGTCGACATCGTCACCAACAGCGAGATCGACCTGCATTCAGCGATGCAGGCAAGGATTGACTACTTGGTCCGGGTGACTGAGAAGGCAGGACGCCCTCCCGAACTCCAGGACATCTTCTCGGAGTCTGTGTAGTCCTGGAATCATGGTGAGAACGAGGACGACTGAAGGGTCCGTAGAAGAGTGGAGCGTCGAAAGGACGCGACTCCAGCCGGACCCCTCAAGCGTTCAGCATCAAGTCGCCAGACCCCCCTGCAGCGACTTGATCAACGCGCCTGTCGCTGACACCCGGAGCTCGTTCAACCCGCCGTCCATCACCGCCATGAACCACGGCCCCTCTGGACGCTGCGAAACAAGGCGCTCGATCTCCTGCCAGCGCCGCACTACTCGCACGAGGGCTTCCCAGTTGCTCAAGTCGCGCTTGCCCGCGATCCAGAAGACCCTGAGTCCATGCTCTCGCAGAGCCTTGAGCTCAGCGGGTTTGGTTCGGATCCGCTTGTCCCGTGCGACCACCACGAGTCGGCGGCGCGCCACCGCCGGCATCCAATCAACGTCTTCGCAGCCGAGAGGGATCTCGGGAACGAGTGCATGGCCCGTGTGAACGACATCCTTGCGAGCGATCGCCATGGCTTTGCCGAGTCCGAGCACACTCTCATCGAAGAAGAACCGCAGCTGCGCCGGGTCGGGCGTCATGCCGTCAGGCCGCGCGGCCCAATTCAAACCGCAGCGCGGCCTCCACGGCTTCAGTGGGCAGTTCGTAGAGGCTGGCGATCATCGCGATGGAATCGCCGGCACGGATCTGCTCGGCAATCAACTCGGTGCGCACGCTTCGCACCACGGGTTCACCAAACTGGCGCAGCGGATCCATAACTACCGTCTTGTTGTCTGGAGACGGATGGAGCCGGCGTACCTCAGGCATAGCGTCATAGTCAACGGACTGGACGAAACGCTCGGCCTCGGGGGTAAGCATGAGCTGACCGTTGCGCACGACCACGATGTGGAGTTGCTTCTCGAGCCCAGAGCGCTCCTGGGCCTTCTGGACCAGTTCCTTACCCTCGACATCCAAGAAGGGATACGCCAACGCGAGCGGATAGCGCGTGTTCAGCTGCTCGCGAAGCTGCTCGACAGCAGGCCGCATCCGAACGATGGGGACACCGGCGTTGCGGTACTCGCTCAGCAGGCGGGCCTCAACGAACTCGCCCCACGTCACAAGCTCGTCGCCCGTGGTCTTGATGCGGACTACGGGTGGGTACGTCTTGCCCCCGCGGCTGTAGCCGTCGATCCAGCGCTTGGCCGTCCCGCTGTTGAGAGCGAGCAAACGGTCGACCTGAGCCATGCCGTACACGGCCCTGTCGAGCAGACTAGCGACGTTCTCGCTCATCGATGTGGTCTTGCCCCTCCGCAGAACCTTTGGCGCTCAAGTCCAAGTATTCCACCCGGCGACGCTCCTGTCCTCCCATTGAGCGCTCACGGGGGTGACATTGAGCCCACACCGTGGAGTCACGCGATGCGACCGGCGACCAACGAGCGCGAGTCGCCTCAGGAGCACGCGCGCCAGGACTTACGCACCTCTGGCTACGCGACCATCTCCTTGAAAGTCAGCAGTCTATCGCGGTAGTGCTCGTACTGCTTGCGGCGGGCGACGAGCTCCGCGGGAAGGCCGCTGGAGAGATCGTTTACGAGCGCGTCGAACTTGTCGAGGATCGCAACGATGCGAGCCTGCTCCTCAAGCGTAGGAAGCGCAAAGCAGAACTGCCCAATCGAACGCCCGCTCAGATGCGGAACAGTGTTCCCGGTCTGCACCGTGAGCACGTGCTCAGCGAAGCCGAGTGACGAGATGACGTAGCCGAGATACCTCTGATCCAGTATCTCCGGCTTGCTTCGTAGGCGTGCGACGCGCTGGACAAGGAGGGCAGGGAGATCCTCCGCTTCCATCCGGGCCCACTTAAGGCCAGCAGGAATCCAGGGGCGATCCATGGCAAGCACAATATCTGCTGCGTGCAGTTCGTACGGATGCAGGCCATCCGAGGCGCTGCGGCGCCATCGCTTGAACTCGTTGCGCTTGAGAACGCCCTGCCCGATGTTGTCGCCTCGAACGAGACTGGCATCCGACGGGGATGAGGAGAAATGTGCGCTCTTGAACGGAAAACCGACCAGAATGTCGCAGACATCCCCCAGCCGACATGTCGCCCGACGCCCACTACGCGAGGTGCCTACAATCAACGCACTCTTGAAGTGGGCATACTGACGCCGCCGGGCTTCCAGTTCCGCTTCCAGTTCCGCTTCCAGCTCCGCTTCCAGCTCCGTGAACGCGTCGAGCACCCGCACGATCTCCCGCTGCACTTCGAGCGGCGGGACGGGCATTCTCAGCCTCGACAGCGCGTCGCCAGAGATACGCCTCACCTTCGTACCGGTGATGCCTCGCTTCTTCTGCTCCTGGAACTGCTCCGACTGGAAGAAATACGAGACGAACTTCGGATCAAGTGAGTGCCTGAAGATGTAGGCGTCGCCGCTGACGACCGCGTCCTCTCTCCCGAGCCAGGCCACTGCCTTTGCCACCGCTGCGTCGTCTTCGCTCGTAGTGGCAATCACCAGGTCGCCCGAGCGGGCCTTTCGCAGCCTGCTCGCGAAGGTCGTCGTGACGAACGAAACGGTCCGATCGGTCCAGACTCCGTATCGGGTGTGCACCTGGCCGTAATGGATCGCTGGGATGCCGGAATCAACAAGGTCCTTCTTCTGCATGCCGTTGCCGCGCGTGAAGACTCCCAGCTCCCCGAGCGGCTTGTGTGGCACCCCTTGCGGACACAGCTCGACAATCAGCTCGTCGATGCGGCTCACAATGCACCGCCCCACGCTCGCGAACGGACGTGGCGGAACATATGTACAAGCGCGCCTTGCACGATCGCGCATCCCGCCCACGCCTGCTCGACCACGAGCAGATGGCTGGAAGATGCGCTGCGTCTGGTCCACGACAGTCGTCCAACCGGTAGCTGGACACTCTCGCTCGCCGTCCGGCTCATGACTGCGCCTCTGAACGCACCCGGCATCACCCGCAGTCGCGCAGCGACTGTCGGGTGGATGCCGTTGTTGGGCGGGAAGCGGGTACGAGCCGGATCTCGACCTCGCAGCCCACTGCCCGAGCGTACCGCTTCAGTGTGCTCACCGACGGCGAGTGCTTGCCGACGGCCTCAAGCCGCGAGACCGCGCTCTTGGTGGTGCCCATGCACTCGGCGACCTGCTCCTGGGTGAGGCCGGCCTTGGCGCGGGCGGCGAGCAGTTCGCGCACCAGCTCGTATTCGTCGGCGTTCTCCGCGTAGGCGGCAGCGAAGCCCTTGCGCTTCATGGCGCGGGCGAGGAACTCATCGTGGTCGTGGGCGACCGGGCGATACTCGCGCTCAGCCATCACGCACCTCCTTCATGCGGCGACGAGCGAGCCGCAGGTCCCGCTCCGGCGTCGCCTGCGTCTTCTTGACGAAGGCATGAAGCACGACCACCCGCTCACCGACGAGGTAGCAGTACAGCGCCCGGCCGATGCCCTCACGGCCACGAGGACGGAGCTCGAAGAGACCGCCGCCGAGGGCGCGCGAATGGGGCATCCGCAGGTCGGGCCCGAACTCCATCAGCAGCTCGACGAGGCGCGCATAGTCGGCGAGCACACCGACCGGCCAGTCTTCGATCTCGGCGAGGACGCGCTCGTTGAAGTACTCGACAGAGTACGGCACGGTCATAGGTTAGCGTATCCGCTAACTTCCGTCAAGAGTATCGCACTTCTGATCGTCCTCGTCGGCCTCAAGGTCCGCCACGATGGCGTCAATCTGGGTGCGCAGCTCGGCCTGTCGCGCGACGATAGCGGCGATCTCGGCGTTGAGCGCGACGATGTCCACGGGCTCGCGCGTGTCCTCCTGCTCCACATACGACGAGACGGCGATGTTGTAGTCGTTCCCGGCGATCTCGGCGCTCGGGACGAGGCGGGCGAAGTGCTCGACGTCCTCTCTGGCGGTGAAGGCATCCAGGATCTTCTCCTGATTCGCCCCGGTGAGCTTGTTCTTGTTGCCGGCGCGCACGAACTCGGCGGAAGCGTCGATGAAGAGCACCGCGTTGTCGGTCTTGGACTTCTTGAGCACGATGATGCACGTGGCGATCGTGGTGCCGAAGAAGAGGTCCGGCGGGAGCTGGATGACCGTGTCGACGTAGTTGTTGTCGACGAGGTACTTGCGGATCTTGCGCTCCGCGCCGCCGCGGTAGAGCACTCCGGGGAACTCGACGATCGCCGCGGTGCCGTCCACGGCCAGCCAGCTCAGCATGTGCATCGTGAACGCGAGGTCGGCCTTGGACTTGGGCGCCAGCACGCCCGCGGGCGCGAAGCGCAGGTCGTTGATGAGCAGCGGGTTGGCGTCGCCGTCCCACTTGATGGAGTACGGCGGGTTGGAGACGATCGCCTCGAACGGCTCGTCGTCCCAATGTGCCGGGTCGGTGAGCGTGTCGCCGTGCGCGAGGTCGAACTGCTCGTAGTTCACGTCGTGCAGGAACATGTTGATGCGCGCCAGGTTGTACGTGGTGAGGTTGATCTCCTGGCCGTAGAAGCCCCGGCGGACGTTCTCCCTGCCCAGGACCTTGGCGAACTTGAGCAGCAGCGAGCCCGAGCCGCAGGCGGGGTCGTAGACCTTGTCCACCTCGGTCTTGCCCACCACGGTGATGCGCGCCAGCAGCTCGCTGACCTCCTGCGGCGTGTAGAACTCGCCGCCGGATTTGCCGGCGCTCGACGCGTACATCTGCATGAGGTACTCGTACGCATCGCCGAAGGCGTCGATGGTGTGGTCCTCGAACCGGCCCAGCTCGAGGTCGCCGATCGCGTCGAGCAGCTTGACGAGCTTCTCGTTGCGCCTGGCCACCGTGTTGCCGAGCTTGGCGCTGTTCACGTCGAAGTCGTCGAAAAGGCCCTTGAGGTCGTCCTCGCTGTCGGCGCCCACGGCCGAGCCCTCGATGTGGCGGAACACGCGTTCCAGCGTCTCGTTGAGGTTCTCGTCGGCGCCCGCGCGCCTCCGCACGTTCGCGAACAACTCGCTGGGCAGGATGTAGAAGCCCTTCTCGGCCACCGTCTCGGCGCGGCCGAACTCCGCCTCGGCGTCGGGGAGATCCGCGTAGTCGAACTCGGGGCGGCCCGCCGCCCGCTCGTGGGCGTTCAGGTAGGCGGTGAGGTTCTCGGAGATGAACCGGTAGAAGAGCATGCCGAGCACGTAGCTCTTGAAGTCCCAGCCGTCGACGGACCCGCGCAGGTCGTTGGCGATGCGCCAGATCGTCTTGTGGAGTTCGGCGCGCTGCGCCTCCTTGGTGCTGGGGACCACGTGATGCACCTCCGCCTCGGGGGCCGGACCCGTGGGACGGGACCATCCTACCGTGTCGGACTCTACGCAGAGAGCGTACCACCGGGGTCGGACGGGCTTCAGGCTCGGGGGCGGAGCTCGTTCGCGCTGCTCGGTGTGTTGGCTAGGCCGACTGTGCAGGGACGTAGCGGACGCCCTCGACACCCTCGAAGTCGGAGTCCTGTGTCCAGAGAAGCGCTGAGCACTCCCTAGCGGTGACCAGCACGATGCTGTCGGCCATCGGCAGACCCAACGCGAGACTCGTGCGTGCCGCTTCCAGCGCAAGAGGCGGAGTCAGGTCGGCGATGCTTCCCTGCTGCATCAGAGCGACAGCCTGCAGCGCATCGCTCTCGCCGCGCTGCTGCAGGACGCGCTTGAACACCTCGTAGACGCTGATTGTGGGCACGACGAGATCCGGCGGCGACTCGAGGGCGGGTGCGAAGAAGTCCGCGTTGGGCCCGTCGGCCAGGTACTCAAGCCAGCCGCAGGAGTCGACGACGTTCACAGACGGTCGGCCTCGCGCGGCACCGTCGTGTCGATCCCGCGCAAGAAGCCGCGCATCTGACGAGGCGACTTGACGGGCACCAGTTCGACGCGGTCGCCGTACTGGATGGCCTGGACCTTCTGCCCCGGATGGAGACCGAGGCCCTCGCGGATCCGTTTGGGGATCACGACCTGGTACTTGGGTGAGATCGTCACGATCTCCATAACGAATTCCTTATCGATAGGTTTAGCGTATGACGCTATAGTAACGATATTGTATCCGGTGGGCAAGACCCGGAGACCGCCAGACGGTTGACGCTGAGGGCCGGTGCTTGCGTCACTCCTTCCGTCCGACGTTGACGCGAACATATGTTCGTGTCACACTCTGAGACCCCGCAGCATCGTCCACCCGCACGTCAGGAGCCCCACATGCCGAGCGGCGGAGCCACCTCCGGAGACAGACCCAGCGGCCGCCTCACCGGCGCCGCCCGGGCGCGCGCCGGCCGCCCGGGTCCGGGCGGCGAGGCCGTGCCGGTCACCGTGACCTGGGACGAGCGGGCGCGGCGCCCGGTCGCCTTCGTCTGGCGCCGCCGCCGCTACCAGGTCGAGCGCGTGCTCGAGACGTGGGTCCTCGAGACGGGCTGGTGGAGGGACGAGGGCCACGTCAGCCGCTCGTACTGGCGCGTGCGCGCCGGCGGCCGCGTCCTCGACCTGCGCTACGACCGCCTCGCCAGAGCGTGGGCGCTCGAACGGGAGGTCGGATGACCCCGGGTCAGGTGGCCGGCGTCCGCCGCGGCAGCACGAGCACGATGAGGAGCGCGATCCACGTCAGGAGGATCGCGAGGATGGTCCACACGGCGGGGCTGTACCCCTTCTTCGCCGCCAGCCAAGCGGTGAACACCACGGGCACGATCCAGAGCACGAGCCCGATCAGCAGCTCCAGCGCTCCGATGTCCGGCACGGAGTCCCTCCTTCGGACGACGGTCGCTCACCTGCGCGGCCTTGCTCACCGGGGTATTCGGCCGTGAGCTTCGTCCACCTGCACACGCACACCACGTTCTCGTTCGGCGACGGCGCCTGCCGCATCCCCGAGGTGGTCGCGCGGGCGGCCGAGTTGGGCATGCCGGCGCTGGCGGTCACCGATCACGAGGGGCTGTACGGCGCCGTGCGCTTCTACCAGGCGTGCGAGGCGGCCGGCATCAAGCCCATCGTCGGCGTGGAGCTCACCGTCGAGCCGGCGGTCGGGCCCGGCGGCCGGGTGTGGGATCCGGACCGGGACGGCGGCGCGCGGACCGAAGCGCCGGCCGGCGGGACTTCGGCCAATCCGGCCGCGGCGGCCGCGGTCAGTCCGGACGGCCGCATCGCCCACCTCAGGGCGGCGGCCACGGTGCCGCCCGCCGCCGCCCACGTCGCCGGCGCCGGCGGCCACCACCTGGTGCTGCTCGCCAGGGACTACACCGGGTGGAGCAACCTGTGCCGCATCATCAGCGCCGCCCACCTCGAGCGCCCGGGCGAGCCCCCGCTGGCCCGGCTCGCCACGCTCGCCGAGCACGGCGGCCACCTCGTCGCGCTCAGCGGCTGCCGGCGCGGCGAGGTCTGGGCGCGGCTGCTCGCCGGCGACAGGGCCGGCGCCCGCGCGGCGGCCTCCGTCTTCCGCTCCATCTTCGGCCGCGACTACTTCATCGAGCTGCAGCACGAGCTGCTGCCGGACTCGGGCGCCTCGCTGCGCGCGCTCGACCTCCTCGCCCACGAGCTGCGCCTGCCCACCGTCGCCACCGGCGACGTCCACTACACGGTCAAGGCCGACGCCGGGCTCCACGACGTGCTCGCCGCGGAGGCCGCCGGCCAGCCGCTGCCCAACCCGCTGGGGCGCAGGAACGCCGAGCTGTACCTCAAGAGCCCGGCGCAGATGCGCCGCCTCTTCCAGCGTCACCCGGAGGCGTACGCCAACGCCGCGCGCATCGCCGCGCGCTGCGATCTGGACCTGGGGCTCGGCAGGCTCCTCTTCCCCGCCTACCCGCTGCCGCCCGGCGAGACCGCCTTCTCGCTGCTCTGGAAGCGCTGCTTCGCGGGCGCCGCCGAGCGGTATCGGCCGCTCACCGCCGCGATCACGGCGCGGCTCGAGCGCGAGCTGCGCGTCATCGAGGAGCTCGGCTTCGCCGAGTACTTCCTCGCCGTGCACGACATCGTCGGGTTCGCGCGCCGCCGCGGCATCTACTACTCGGGTCGCGGCTCCGCCGGCAACAGCATCGTCAGCTACGTGCTGCGCGTCACCGACGCCGACCCCATCGAGCACGAACTGCTCTTCGAGCGCTTCCTCAACCCGGCGCGCCGCGAGATGCCCGACGTGGACATCGACTTCTGCTCGGCGCGCCGCGACGAGGTCATCCGCTACATCTACGAGCGCTTCGGCCGCGACAAGGTCGCCATGGTCGCCACCGTGAACACGGTGCGGGCGCCCTCGGCGGTGCGCATCGTCGGCCGCGCCTTCGGGTTCACGCCGGAGGAGGTCGACGGCCTCTCGCGCAAGGTCCCGTGGGGCAGCGCGGCCAGGCTCGGGGAGATGCTCGCCGAGCGCCCCGAGCTCGCCGACCACCAGTTCCGGCAGCCGCACTACCGCCGCCTGGTCGACGTCGCCGAGCGGCTCTCGGGCTTCCCCGTCCACCTCGGCACGCACCTGGGCGGGTTCATCCTCTCGCGCGACCCGCTCACCGACCGTGTGCCCCTGCAGTGGGCGGCCAAGGGCGTGGTGGTGGCCCAGTTCGACAAGGACGACATCGAGACGCTGGGCCTCGTCAAGATGGACATCCTGGCGCTCAAGATGCACTCCGCCATCGCCGAGGCGGTGCGCCGCATCGAGGCGCGCACCGGCGAGCGGGTGCGCGCCTGGGAGCTGCCGCGCGACGACCCCGAGGTGTATGAGCTCATCCGCTCGGCGCGCACCGTCGGGCTGTTCCAGCTCGAGAGCTCGGGGCAGCGCAACCTGGCCACGCGGCTGCAGGAGCGCGACTTCGAGGACGTCATCGCCGCCATCTCGCTCTTCCGCCCCGGCCCGCTGCAGGCGGAGATGATCGGTCCGTTCATCCGGCGGCGGCACGGCAGGGAGCCGGTCACCGTGCCGCACCCCGCCATGGAGCGCATCCTGCGCCGCACCTACGGGGTCATCGTCTACCAGGAGCAGGTCATCGAGGTGGCCGCGGCGGTGGCCGGCTTCAGCCTCGCCGAGGCCGACACGCTGCGCCGCGCCATGACCCACGAGCGCTCCCTGGAGGAGATGGACGCCATCGGCCGCGACTTCGTCCGCAAGGCGATGGCGCGCGGCGCCTCGCGCGCGGTCGCGGAGGAGGTCTTCCGCCAGCTCCGCGGCTTCGCCGCCTACGGCTTCAACAAGGCGCACGCCGCCTGCTTCGCCATCGTCTGCAACGCCTCGGCCTGGCTCAAGGCGCACTACCCGGCCGAGTTCTACTGCGGCATCCTCAACAACCAGCCCATGGGCTTCTACTCGCCGCGCGTGGTGCTCAACGACGCGCGCCGCTTCGGGCTCGCCGTGCTCCCGCTCGACGTCAACCGCAGCGGCGAGTGGTTCGAGGTCGAGCAGGACGGCACGGCGCTGCGCGTCGGGCTCGCCTACGTCAAGGAGATGAGCGCCGCGGCGCGGCGGGCGATCGTCGAGGGACGCGGAGACGCCTGCGGCGAGGGCCCGCCGCGGCCGTACGCCTCGCCGGCCGACTTCGTCGCGCGCACGCGCGTCAGCCGCGAGATCACCGAGAACCTCGCGCGGCTGGGCGCCTTCGACGCGCTCGGCGTGCGCCGCGAGGAGGTGGTCGCGCAGGTGCCGCTGCTGTACGCCGGCGCGAGGTCGGCCGCGCGGGCGGCGGGTGCGCGAGGGACCGCGTCCGTCCCCGCCGCCCCCGACGGCCTCGAGCAGCCCCGTCTCGCGTTCGACGAGCAGCTCGGGCCGCTCGGCTTCCTGCCCGACTGGTCGCCGCAGCGCCGCGTGAGCACCGAACTCGAGCTGCTCGGCCTCAACGTCAGCGCCCATCCCCTGCGCTTCGTGCGCGACGAGGTCAAGGCGCTCCGCGTCGTCCCCATGCGGCGCCTGCCCGAGGTGCGTCACGGCACGCGTGTGCGCGTCGCCGGCGCGCTCGAGCGGGCCCAGATGCCGTGGGTCCGCAGCGGCCATCGCACCCTGTTCCTCACCCTCGAGGACGAGACCGAGCTGGGTCAGGTGGTCGTCTTCAACGACGTCTACCTCAAGTACGGGCGCGTGCTCAAAGACGCGGTCTACCTGCTGGTCGACGGGGAGCTGCAGAACGACGAGGAGCACGGCCTCGCGGTGGTGGCGCACCGCATCAGCGACCTCCTGCGCGTCATCGGCCGCAGCCATAGCCGGGGCGACGGCCGGAGCGACGGACGGAGTGGCGACGGCCGGTCGCGGGTCCCCGGCGTCCCCGCCCCGTCGCGGCCGGACGCCTGGGAGCTCCCGCCGGTCGAGCCGCGCACGCGCCCGGGCCGCACAGGCTGACCGGCGGCGCGTCCGTCAGCCGGCGGCGGCCGGTCGCCCTACGGCGCTGCTCTCACCCCACGGCGCGCAGTGCGTCCACCCCCAACGCCACCGCCACCGTGAGCGCCGTGGTCCACAGCGCGGCGCCCGCCCCGAGCCAGAGGATCAGGCGCCGCCGGTCGGCGCCGAGCGCGACCCCCACCGCCGCCGCCAGCGGCGCGCCGAGCAGGAGCGGCGCCACCAGGCCCCAGCCGATCACGCCGTAGCGGTCCCAGAGCCTCCGCGCCCGACCGCCCTCCCGCGTGCGGCCGCGCCCGACGCGGCTCACGAGCCACGCCCGCAGACTGTCGCCGGCGAGGACGACGCCGGCGATGCCGAGCAGCGCCCCGGTGAGGGTCGCCGCCCACACGAGCGGGGCGGCGAGCCCCATGGCCATGCCGAGCGGGACCGCCGCCCAGAGCTCCACGACGGCGACCGCGGCCACTCCCAGGATCTGCAGGACGACGTGCGTCAGAACACCGCCACCTTGATGACCACCTCGTCGCCGGCCCTGCCGCGCACGCCGGCGACAGGATCCTGCGCGGTCACCGTCCCGGGCATCTCGCCCCAGCCCGCCACATAATCGGTGCTCACGACGAAGCCGGCCTTCTCCAGCACGTCGGCGGCCTGGCCCTGCGACAGACCGACGACGTCGGGGACGTCGACCCGCGGCGGACCGCTGCTGACCCAGAAGGTCACCGTGTCGCCGCGTCGCACGGTCGTCCCGGCGACCGGCTCCTGCCGGAAGACCTGCCCCTTGGGCGCCGTCCGCGAGGCCGCCCGACGGCTCTTGTACTTGAGTGAGTCACCCTCGAGGAGGCTGCGCGCCACGGCGGGCTCCAGTCCTGAGAGGTCAGGCGCGGGGATGTGCAGCGGCCCGCGACTCACCCACAGGGTCACCCCGACCCCGTCATCCACCTTGGTCCCACCGCGCGGCGTCTGGCGCACGATCTCACCCTCCGCGAACTTGTCCGACCACACGAAGCGCAGCTCGGGATGGAGGCCCTCCTCCCGCACGGCCGCGGTGGCGACCTGGCGGCGCTCGCCGATCACCGCGGGCACGGTCGCGCCGGAGGCGAACAGATAGACGTAGGCCGCCCATCCCCCCGCGACCGCCGACGCCAGCAGCACGAGAGCCAGCACGAGGCGGCGCAGGCCGCGCAGGCGCGGCCGCGCCGAGACTGCCGGCTCCTCGACGGCGCGGTAGCGTGTCGGCGCCCCCGAGACGGCCGCAGTGGCCGGGTCGGGCACCGAGGCCGCGGCCCTCGTGGGGACTGCGGCCGGAGGGGGCGTAAGCGCCGAAGCCGACGGCGCCGGGGACGACGCGGCCGCCGCGGCGGACGTCGCGGGGCGAGCGCCGGCTCCGGCATCGCCGGCGCCGCCCCCCGGCCGGCGC
>Ga0209722_1001349_pt1 | contig 21822 bp, 13 predicted proteins | sample BioC12SIPDNA_2_FD_185745 | JGI IMG/M metagenome (GOLD analysis project Ga0209722, IMG submission 185745) | Anaerobic biogas reactor microbial communites from Washington, USA - Biogas_R1_A C12 SIP DNA (SPAdes) (version 2) | ecosystem: Engineered > Bioreactor > Anaerobic > Unclassified | place... | reverse complement strand
TGGGGGGGCGGGAACTGCACGATGAATGCAGTCCAGGATCTATCCTGAAAAACAAGAATCCTTGCCGTATCAAGGCATTTTTTGCAATATCACTTCTTCCCGCTGTTCGGTATGGTTAACGGCGTAGGGTGGCACGCTCAGGCCGTAACGATGGGCGTGGTGACCTGACCATCCACGCCCATCGCTACGCTCTGAGCGTGCCACGCATGAATACTTCGTACTAGTTAAAGAACTGCGCTCACTGCGGCTTTGGCATGGCGCCATCGGGCAGGCGGGATTCTGCGGGAACGGGCGTCGCCGCACCGCCGGTCTCAGAGAGATAGCGTATTGCCCCCGCAAACACCGCCGCCGCGTTGAAGGCCGTGAATCCCAAGACAAACCAGCCGCCCCCGGCGCCGTTGCCGTAGCTGTGCAGCCCGCTGCCCAGGAAGAAGTTCACGCCCCACCAGGCCATGACGATCGAGGTGATTCCGAAGACGGCGCCCGCAGCCAGGGCAAAATCTCTCAACACGCCGGTGAAGCGGAAGTGGAGAATCCCGACGTAGATCAACAGTGAGATCAGGGCCCACACCTCTTTGGAATCCCAGCCCCAGAATCGCCCCCACGACACGTCGGCCCACAGCCCGCCGAGAATCGTCCCCGCGGCCAGCAGGACGACCGCGACCTGGATCGCCTTGTAGATGAAGCCCGACAGACTCACGCACTGCTCGGGAACGCGGCGATGAAACGACTCGGGCGGAGCCTGGTAGCCGTGTGCCGGCCGATGGCCCTGCGCGACGTGAGCGGGGGAAGGCGCCAGCGGATCGCGATATTGGCCCAGCACGTAGTAGGCCATGGCCGCAATCCCCAACCCCCAGGCCAGGAAACCCGCTCCGTAGCTGGCCGTGATCGTCAGCACGTGCATGGTCAGCCAGAAGTTGTCGCGCAGCACGGGCATGAGCGGGTTGATGTTGGCGTCCCAGATTGGCGCATAGTAGGCGATCAAGCCGACTCCGAAGGCCGTTCCCGCTCCTACGGCGGCGAACGCCTTCCGATCCATCGCCTTCTGCAACAGATTGCCCAGCCCGGACTGATAGATCGACCAGGGCAGTGTGACGACGCCAAGGGCGGCGGTCAGGACCAGCCGGGGTACGAGCCACAAGGCCATGGCCAACATCGACAGGCCGACCAGCCAAACCACCTGGTCGTTCATCGACGCTCCGCGGGGCAACAGCCGGATAATCGCATAACCGGTGCCTACACCGTATTCGACCTGAGTGAGCAAATGGAACACGTAATAGACCAGACCTGCGCGGGGAATCATCATGGCCGCACGGATGCCCGTCCAGGTTCCCGCATTCATCATCGCCAGGTCTTCGTCGTCGAGCGTGCCCGACTCGGGGGTGCCGGGCATCGCGGTCATTCGCCAGGCTCGGTGAAGGCCCGGGCCAAACAGCGGGGAGAGAGCAAACCAGAGCCCCAGAATCGCCGTGACCAGAGCCACGAACACGACCGTCTCAAACATGTTGGTGACGGGTGCCCAGCCGGTGATGTACGTTCGCAAGACGAACCCGTAAACGGAGAACACCTGGCCGGCGATCAACAGGGCCATCCCCGTCCAATACATGGGACTGCGGATTGCCCCCAGGGCCGCCGCCAGACAACACAGGGCCAAGAAACTCAGGACCCACGACCACAAAAACGGATCGAGCCGGTAGTAATGCACCTCGGCGTCCGTCGAGCCGGGCGGCGGATAGGCCGTCACTTCGATCAGCTTCTCGTCGGGGTGACGTAAGGCCAGATCCGTCCGGGCCGGTTCGATGGATTCGCCCAGGGCTCGCAACTCGGCGGCAAATCGCTCCATCGCCGAGTAGAACCGTTCGGCGCGATCGCCGGCTCCGCGATCGAGATAGGCTGCCGCGGCCTCGGCAAAGGCCACGCGTTCCTTTCTCGCCGGATTGCCCTCGGAGGCCAACTGCTGGAGAAACTCCAGTCGCGTCATTCCCTCCGCCGGCGAAATCGGAGCCCCGTCGACTCTCAGCAGGTCGGGCCGGATAAACGTCCGATACACGTCGTCGCCGCTGAACAGCACCGTCTCCAGGCTCACCCACGGCTGGGCGTCGTCCTCCGAATCGCGGTTCTTCTCCAGGGCCGCCGGGTTCAGCCCGGGGAGCAAACGCAACGCCTTCTGGCTGTCGTAAAGCGTCAGTTGCGCCTGTTGCACGGCCACGACGAGTTCCGCTGCGCCGTTGGAGATAATGTGCGACTGGTTTCGCAAGTGCTTCCATTGGGCCTCGCTCACCGCGGGAGGGCATTTGCCCGCGAAGACCTCTTTCATGCCTTGATCGGCCTGCGCCGCCAGGCTGCCCGCCTGCCGGGCCGTTTCCGCGAGAAGCCTTTCCGCTTCGCGGGGGTCGACGCTGCCGGATTTCGAGACCTCGCCAACCGCAGCGATCGAACCTCGCACGCCTTCGATCTGTCCATCGAAATCATCGCCGTAGATATCAGGCGCGACTGCTTCCAGGGCCTCTCTCGAATTGACCCAGGCCTGGGCCGAAGCGTTCCACGCATCGGCTGCCGCTGTGAGAGCCTCCATGAACTTCCGGGGTTCGTCCCGAAAGGGATCATAGGAAACCGAGCGATAGGTCATGTATGCCTGATAGAGTTGCTCGACGGCCCTTTCGGCACTGGTCAAGTTGGCATTCTTCCCCGGCAATCCGCGGCGTTTCTCCGCGAGGCTTCGTAGGGCTCGATCAAAGCCTTTTGAGTTCTCCACGTCGTAGGGCGACACGTACTTGAGATGTTTGCCTTTCAGAGAGCGGACCGGCAGATTGAAGACGTCCTTCCGCAACTCCTCGTGCTCGGCGATGAGAAACGGCACGTACTCCCATCGCTCCGGTTCGACCATCCAACTGAAGAGCATCTCCGAGGCGGTGAATGCCTTTGCCTCGTCCGGAAACATCTTCTCCGTCTCCGCAAAGGCCGGTATTTGGCGTCCGGCGTCGGACACGCCGTCCAGGCTCAATCTGGGATTGGCCCGATCGCAAACCGATTCGACAGTCAGTCGCGCAAACGTGTTGAGCGGCATCATCCGGCCGTTGTAGAACACGGGCAGGTGCTGCCAGGCGGTGAAGTCGAGAGGATGGTCCTCCCCTCCATGCGCCAAGCGAGGGCTGCCCGCCATGCAGACCGCCGCCAGCAGCAACAAAACCGTCGGCCACCCGATCCGACTTCGCCGGGCAGCAGACAAGGTTCCGCCCGCGAGTACCTTGTCTCGCGTCCTCGTTCTGCTCGCGGGATATGAAAATGGCATGAAGTACCTCTACTGAGTCGTCCTGGTGTGGCCGCTGCTGTGTCGCCTGAAGAAATACGCCCTCATGTAGAACATTGTAGCGATGCCGGCAACGATCATCATGCTGCCGAAGTACTTGAGTCCCCTTCCCGGGTCGTAGTTCACGGTCAACCAGGAGAGGAACAGTTCATCGCGCGGCATTGTCTCTCGATGAAGCACCCTGCCGCCGAGCTTCGCATCGTAGACCCCGTCTTCCCCGCCCGGCTTGAAGGGCCCCCTAAAGGCTTCCTGGTACATTCGGAACGACCGTCCGGTTCCAGGGTCGGTGCGCGTGATCGGTTCGTTGAGCGTGATCAGGACACCTTCCTCGATCGTTTCGTCGCGCACTTCTTCCTTGGTCTCGGGATCCATCTTCACGGTCACGAAATCCACCAGGCTCGAGTAATGCGAAGCCATGCTCGTTCCGGGATCGAGTTTGCGCTGAAACTTGTCGAGATAGACGTGGAAACCTACGTCCACAGAGTCGGGAACCAGGGTGACCTCCACGCGGCGATCGTTGCCGATCACCACCCGGCGTTGCGTCTCCGAGGGGGGAGAGTCCATTTGGCCCGAGTGTTGCGATTCGAGCCAGAACGTCTCCGTATTGCCGTCCACGGTGAGCTCAATCAGTGCCTGGGGAGCCTTCATCGAGGGAGAGGCGTCCTTGTCGAACGGCTGCGGAACGATACGGATTCCCGGCTGCTGGTGAGGTTCAAACGTTTCCACGTAGAACTCCATGGTGCGCTGGGAACGCTCCAGCGACACCTTCACGTGCTGCCCCACGGGCAGGTCACCCACCTCGGCCATTTGCGGCGACTGCCATACTCGATAGAGCAACGTCTCCTCTCCGGTTTGAATCACGTCGATCCGCGGCTCGCTTGGATTGTGGAGCGATTCGGCCGCCTCGGCCATGTGCCGGGCGGCGGCACTGCCGGCGTCGATCCAGTAGCTTCCATAAACTCCGTGGTCCGTCGCCTGCACGTTGAACTCGGGAACCTCGGCAAACAGGATCATCCGTTGCGATTCTCCATGGGGCGGATGGATGCGCAGTTCGAGCCCGAGAAACGCAGGACTCGAGTTGACGAACTCGACCTCATAGCCGGTTTCGCCCAAGGGGAGCCGGCCTCCCGGTTTGAGTTCGTCGACCGCGAAGCGAAACACCTGGCCGCGTGCGTAAAGAACGATCTGCCCCAATTCACCCAGCGGGCCGTCCGGAGTCGTCAAGCGAAACGCTTCCGATTCCGCTCGGCTCTGCGCCACCCAGAACACGAATCGCACGCCGCTCGAGAGTCTCTCTCTTGCGCCGGAAACCCGCGGTCCACCCCTCTGTCCGACTCCCATGGTGCGGACTTCGAGTTCGACCGCTTCGAAGGCACCGAGTTCGTCGGAACCCTTCTCCGGCACCGCGGCCCGAATGGTCAATGGTTTCACGGCAGGGTCCGTCCAATCGCGATAACAATCCAGCACCTTTAATTGCACGCCGTTCTGGTTGCAGATCAGGCCCTGGTCGCGATGCCCGAGCCGCCAGGGGAAGAACGGCCTGTGCTCATAGTCGGCCCAGTTGAACGGGCCGGACGCAAAAGGGACGTCGATTACCTGATAGGACCCGTCGGCCGACTGGTCGGGATAGATCTTCAACTCGAAGTGGCGAGTGTCTTCGAAGGCGAGGTGGTTGATGCCGCCTTCAAAGATGGGCATCTGGGCGTCGATTCCGGCCACGGCGCTATAGATGCAGCCGACCAGCAGAACAAGAATGCCGGCATGGGTGATCAAGAATCCCGTTTGGTATCGCCGCCAGGGAAAACGGATCAACGCCGCACACAATACGTTGATTCCCAGGAGCCCGAGCAGAGCGGAGAACCACCAGGCGTCGTAGATGGCAAAATGGACTGCCTCGGTGCCGTACCAGCTTTCGACGAAAGTCGCCCAGGCGAGTACGAAAGCCAAGAGAAGCAACAGCGAGACGGCCAGATAGACGGAGGCCAGCACTTCGTAGAGCGCAAGCAACAGGCGTATCGGGAGGGGCTGGTCGGGGGAGCTGAGTTGGAGGCGTGCCATGAGGTGTGTCGTGCGTCGGACGCGAGAGGGGGGGCCACCCTTGGAGCGGTTGGGTCGGGGGACCGTGACTGCCAAACGAGGGACCGACGCCACAGGTTTCTCTGGAGGCACTCGGCATTCCCACCTGAGCGGCAACAACACCACAAGGGCGCAGCCGCTGTGTCTTCCGGCCAATTATACCGCCAGAGTGGCAGTGAGTTAAGGCAACACCCCGCCGATGAGGGTTGTCCTCAATACAAGTTAGGCGTCGACTCCGTCCAACCGACGACCGGCACTTCCTGCGCCATGACGAAGATCTCGACGCGGCGGTTCTTGGCACGATCTTCGGGCGACGTGTTGGGGGCCACCGGTTGGTGGGCTCCGTAGCCCGCGATGCCGATCCGCTGGTCGGACAACCCCAACCGCTCCAGTTCGTCGGCCACTCGCCGTGCGCGAGCGGTGCTCAAGTGAAGGTTGTCGTCGAATCGATCCCGGGCCGGCTTTCGGGCGACCTTCTGCTCGTCCGTGTGTCCCACGACCAGTACCTTCAGGTCCTTGCCGTCTTCCGAATTGAGGGTGGTCACCAGGCTCCTGAGGACGTCGGAGGCGCCCGGTTTCAAGGCGTCGTCTCCCTCGTCGAAGAGAATGTCGGTGTCGAGCTTGCTCACACCGCCGCCGGGAGAAAAAGCCAGGTTCCCGTAGCGTTTGGAGATTCTCGCCAGGCGAGCTTCGGTGTGCGGCGCCAGGCCCGGCAGCAGGGTTTGGGAAGCCGTCTGACGGTCACGCTGGGTGCGGTAGGCCTCCAGACGCTGGCGGTCGATGCCGGCCTGGCCGTCCACAAGAGCCAGCTCTTCTTCGGCGCGGAGCAACTGGTCCTCGATGTTTTCAGAGTGGACCTTCAGATCCTCCAACTGGGCCGCCAGGGCGTCGTTTCGTTCCGCCAGGGAACGATTCTGGGCAGCCAGGGATGTGGCCTTTCCGGCGGGAACCATGCAGCCGGAGGCTGAGGCAAGAAGTGCCAGAACTGCGAAAGTCGCGAAAGAACGCCGCGCCGCCATGATTCGACTCCTTTCGAATCGCGGCTCTCTCCGAATCATTCGGGGAGACGCCGTAAATCCAATCCGTTCTCAGGAACGCAAGCGGCGCTACGCTTCAGCATGCGTTCCTCGGTGTTTCCAACGCGCTACTAGAACAGCATTCCTTTGAGCACATCCAGCAAGGTGCTGCCGATCGCCGTGGTTCCTTGCCAACTCCACATGTTGCGGATCAGGTCGAACGACATCGTGCCGGCCAGAACCAGCATCAAGGTGCAGGGGAATAGTCCCAGCCAGACCCACAACCCGCTATAGGGCGCCTCCTGCAACATCGGACCGGCCGCCATGGGGGCCGCGCTGGCCGCCGCGGCCGACATGGAAACCATATCCATGGGGGCTGCCGCCTCGGCGAACGTGACGCCGCCACCGCCGAATCCCGCATCTTCATCCAGCATGGCCGGCATGACCGCGGCAACGGCCGATTCGTCCTCCGTGTCCAGCGCAATGACTTGCGATCCGCTCTCCTCGTCGCCCACTTCCTCCAGCGGCGTGAGATTGAACTCGTCGTCCGTCTCCACTTCGGCAACGGCCTCGGTTTCTTCCAGCGTGAGCATGTCGTCTTCGCCCAACTCGAGCGATTCCTCATCCTCGCTGGTCAGATCCAGCGGCTCCTCCAGCGACAGTCCGCTATCGGCCGGATCGACCAGCGAAATCCCGCTGTCGCCGCCGATCGTCACGTCGCTTCCGGCTCCGCTTCCGCCCAGGATCAGGTCCTCGTCGTCGAGCACGTCGGCGCCCACTTCCAGGTCGCTGCCACCCTCAGCTTTCTCTTCCGAGGCCAAGGCGATGTCGCTCTCGCCTAGCGATACGTCTTGATCGAGCGTCAGGTCCAGTTCCAGGTCCGAACCGCTCGGCCCTTTCCGTTCGCCTCCGAGATTGATGTCGCTGCCGCCGGCGAGTTCAAACTCGGTCTCGGTCAACTCCAGATCGCTGCCGCCCATTTGAAGATCGCTGCTTCCCGGCCCCAATTCCAGATCGCTGCCGCCGCCAATCTCCAAATCGCTGTTGCCGGCGCCAATTTCCAGATCGCTGCTCCCGGCGCCCAGTTCGAGATCGCTGCCACCGGCCCCGAGTTGAAGGTCGCTGCTCCCGGCGCCCAACTCGAGATCGCTTCCGCCGGCCACCTCGGCCGATCCGCCGAGAACCAGGTCTTCGTCGGCCTCCGCCTCAGCCTCGTGTTTCGCCTTGATCGACTGGGCCAGGTAATTCTGGACGTCGTCGACCTTGAATTTCCAACTGGCGCCGTCGCGAAAACCGCGAAGCTTGTTCTGCTCGCGCAGCATTTGAACGTCGGCCGGTTTCAGACCGAGGACTTCAGCCGTCTTGGTGATGTCGTAGAACTGAGACATGTGGCTCTCCCAGGCCGGCGGGCGCGCCCGGGTCCAAGTCCCGAGGGGCGACCTCGCTTCACCTGTGCTCCAGTATCGATTGGATCTCAGACGGCAAGGGCTTCTTGCCGTTGAAACACGTTATCTGCAGATCCCAAGTGATGTTGCGCACACACTTCAGTTCCACGTTGCCTGTCGACAACTCCACGTGATAAACCGCGAATGTGTACTGTCTCGGGTCGACCACCACCACTTGCCGGTAGCGATCCTCCACGACCGAGGAAACAACAATCATCTGGTTGTCGGGGGTGGCAACTTGCCCAGGGATGCCTTCCTGAGGAGCAACCTGGGAATGGGCGGGCATAGCACCCATTGCCAACGCGACCAAACCTGCAACCAATGCGATCCCAAGTACCGTGCTACGCATCCATGCACCCTAATTTCTAGGATCTAGGCAAAATGGGACTCTCAATCCAATTGTAAAGAGCCCAAGTTTCATTGCAAGAAAAATCAGCCCGCGAGGGGGGAAACGAATTCAGCCACCTTCGCCGCTGACCGGAAATACCCCTTCCATCGGAAAACGCAGTCCCTCGGCCTTCGCGTCGATCCCCAAGAATCCCTTTCAACCCGACCGAAGCCGGCTGGAACTGCGAACCAAATGAAGATCGGTAACTAATTGGGAAAAAAGCACTTAAGGCGATTGTCGGGTCGTTTCTCGGAGGTCAATCGGATGCTGGGGCCCGCCATGATCGGAAACCAACCTTGGGCGCATCCTGAGGCGGGGGGAGTGTACTCACAGGTACTCGAACTCGCAAGGGCAGCTTGCGCCCATGCAATCGCTGCGACGGCCGCGTGGGATTTGGTTGCCCAGACGCCCTTCCCCACCCCGTTGGGGTTCCTTAGAATCGCCTTCTGGACCCACTTTCCCGTCAGAACAAGCTCAGGCCGAACCACCCTCAATCGATGTGCTCGCAACCCACGCCCTCAAGAACTGGATTGCTTCTCAGCGGTGGGCTCGATAGCTGTATCCTGCTCGGGGATCTCGTTCGCAGGGGGTGTCGGGTTCTGCCCATCTACGTCGACTGCGGGCTCATCTGGCAGAAAGCCGAGTTGCACTGGCTGCGCCGATTCCTGCAAGCCCTGGACAGCAAAGGAGTTGAGCCGCTGGTCTGCCTGGAGATGCCGCTTTCCGACGTCTACCGGGACCACTGGAGTCTGACGGGCGACGGGGTGCCCGATGCCGACAGCCCTGATTCGGCCGTCTACCTGCCCGGCCGCAACGCCCTTCTACTCGTCAAGGCGGCCCTATGCTGCCGGCGCGAGGGGATCGACGACCTGGCCCTCGGCGTACTGGGAACGAGCCCTTTTGCCGACGCAAAACCGGGCTTCTTTTCGCCCTTTGCAGCAGCGATGAACGCCGCACTGGACGCCAATCTCCGCATCCACGCCCCTTTCGCAGGAGCGACCAAGCAGGAGATCATGCTTCTCGGACGCGATCTGCCCCTGAAATGGACCTTTTCCTGCATCGCCCCCCTGCAAGAATTGCACTGCGGCCGGTGCAACAAATGCCTGGAACGCCAGCGTGCTTTTCAGCAAATCGGGCTGGAGGATCCGACCGAATACGCCTCCGATCATCTTCTTGCGTGAGATTGGCCCATGTTTCAAGTTACTCGGGAAATCGATTTCTGCTACGGACACCGGCTCCTGGACTACCAGGGGAAGTGCAAGAATCTGCACGGGCACAACGGCAAAGTGCTCATTACCCTCGAAACCTCCTCGCTCGACGGACTGGGGATGGTGGTCGACTTCGCCGAAATTAAACGGGTCATTCAGAAATGGATCGACGACCATCTCGACCACCGCATGATCCTGCGACGCGACGACCCGGTCGTTGAAACCCTGCTGCAGATGGGCGAGCCCCTCACGCTCGTCGACGTGAACCCGACCGCGGAGAACCTGGCGAAGATGATTGCCGACTACGGCCTGGAACAGGGCTTTCCGGTCGTCGAGGTCCGGCTCTGGGAGACGTCCAACTGTTCGGCCACCTACCGGGTGGAGACCAGCGGATCTTGAGTAAACAAAAAAATACAGTCCGGGCACCGAACGAATTCGGTGAACCCGGACTGTTTCCCCCCTGGGAACGTGCTACTGATATTCGCTCCTGGTTCGCGACTCACTGCTGCGGTCACCGCCCACTCTCGCGAGCGGTTCCCTTCGTCGGTAGCACACTCCCACGTCGTTGAACGGCAACATTGGCTTGCGAGACCCCGGTGAAGGTGACCGATTGCATGTTCCGTTCATGACTCTTAGATCCACGACCGGGCCCCCCCGAACATCCTGAGATGCGGCCCGGTCGCGGACAGTGAATTCATCGGCTTGTCCGGGGGGGGCACTTTCGGCAATCTCTGCCGGTTGTTCGGAATCTACGGTCCCGGCTCATCGCTGATTTGGCTCATTGACCTTGCCGGTTATGCCGATTCTGACGATAGTGCGCGTGCCCAACCGCTCTGCGCCGAGGTCGTAATCATCGAGGGCCGCTCGCCATCGTCTCCCGACCCGTTCCAGCCTTTGTTGAATGGCTGACATGGTGGGCCTGTGATCCATGATTCCCACACCGAATTTCTGGGGTATGTGTCCGTGAAAGACTACCAGCAACGCTCGCCATCCATTCTCCGATCTCCCATCCTGTGGGGCGGCCTTGCCTATGCCGGGTTCCATTTCCTCTGGTCGCGGGGCATCATCACAAGCCCTTTCATCCTTCGCTACGTTGCACAACACCCGGTTGAGTACGTCGAAACGGCGATGTTCTTTCTCGGAGTTGCCGCGCTCGTGCTCAAAGCACTCGACCTACGAGCCCAGAAGGTGACGTCTGCCGAACCGCTCTTGCCGAAACCGATGGCCGGCGGGGCACCCGCCACCGAGGCCGCTGCTCTGCTGCGGCTGCTCGATCGCCTGCCCGCATGGCGACAGACCCACATTCACGCGGGCCGGCTCCGCAAGGGGCTCCTCCATGTCCATCGTGCCTGCTCCGCCGAGAAGCTCGACGACGAGCTCAAGTATCTGGCAGATGAAGACGCCGAACGGGCTCACGCCTCCTACGGATTGGTGCGGTTGATTATCTGGGCAATTCCCATCCTCGGGTTCCTGGGAACGGTGATCGGAATCGCCCTGGCCATGGGCAAACTCTCTCCCCAGGCTCTCGATACGTCGCTTCCCGAAGTCATGGCCAGTCTGACCATCGCTTTCGACACGACGGCCCTGGCCCTGGCGCTGTCGATCGTGCTGTTCTTTGGCCAGTTCGCCGTCGACCGCTACGAACAAGGCCTGCTCGAGCACGTCAACGAACTGGCGGCCGAAGAATTGCTGGGACGCTTCGAACGAATGCCCGACACCCCCGAAGGAGAATTGGCCGCCGTGCGGCAATCCCTTCGGGCGATTCTTCAATCCCACGAACAGTCCGTCACTCACCAAATGGAGGCCTGGCAGACCTCTCTGCGTACCGTGACAGAACAGTGGAGCGACATCCAAGAGGCTCTCCGTGAAAGCAGCCTCTCGGCCACGGCTTTGCAGCAGGGCATGGCACGGCAGGCTGAGACGCTGAATCGCGCCATTGCCGCCGCCGGAGATATTGCCAACCTGGAAACCCAGTTGAACCGGAACCTGGGGGCACTCGCGGGCGCGAAGAACTTTGAGCAGACCGTCATGAGCCTGGCTGCCGCGATCCACCTGCTCAACGCCCGGCTCGGCGATAGTTCCGGGGTGGCAGTGCCGATCACTCTTCAACCGCAACAACGAAAAGGGCACGCGGCATGAGGAGGCCGGCGGCCAAGAAATCGCGACGAAGGAACGGAGTTGATAACCCTGTGTCGCTCTTTCCCTTCCTTGCCGTGCTCATCTGCACGATGGGATCGCTGATCCTGTTGCTGGTGGTGATTGCGCGGCAGGCGCGGCTCCAGGCTTCGGAACACAGCACGCCCGACCACGGGGCACTCCGTGCCGAGATCGACCAGGAGTTGGAGATGGCCCGTTTCCTGGCGTCGCAGTACGACACCTCTCGCGAAGCCACCACCGCCGACCTCGAAGAAGCCCGGCTCAAACTGGGCCAGATCGAAGACCACAGCGGCCAACTGCGACGCCAACTCGACGACCTGCGGGCGGCGTGGAAACAACTCGACCAACTCGAAGCGGGCGGAGAGTCGGCGCGGCAGAACGCCGAATCGGAACTGGCCTCGCTGGCCATGCAGATTCGGCAACTGGAGCGCGAAGTGGAACGGGCCAAGGCCAAAGCGGCGGGGCGCCAGGCCGCCTACTGCATCGTGCCGTACGAAGGTCCTCACGGCACCAAGCGCCGTCCGATCTATCTCGAGTGCCGTGCAGGCGGTGTCGTGCTTCAGCCCGAGGGCGTGCGGTTTGTGGCCGACGATTTCGAGGGTTCGCTCGATGCGGGAAACCCGCTCGACGTGGGGCTGCGCGCGGTACGCGAGTATCTCGCGACCCAGCACGTTGCCCCGGGTGACGAAGATTCGGAACCCTATCCCTTGCTGCTTGTCCGCCCGTCGGGAATCGCCTACTTCTACGCGGCACGGGCTGCCATGAAGTCGTGGGGGACGGAGTTCGGATACGAACTGATCGGCGAGGACCTGAAGCTCGAGTTCCCGTCGCCCGACTCGGCCCTTGAGCAAGTGGTCGTCGAGGCCGTCGAGCCCGCTCGAATTCGCCAGCAACAGCTTATCGCAGCCGCTCCAAGCCGATACGGCAGCAGCGGCGACCGCCCGGTCTACACCGTCCGGCCCTATCGCGGCGGCGTGGTGAGCCGCGGCGGAGGCGGAGGCGACGACGAATCGTCGCCTTTCGGCCTGCGGCCGAGCACCTCCCAGGGCCGTTTCGGAAGCCAATTCGGCAGCGATTCCGCGACCGCCGCCCAAACCGGCCGCCCCGGCGGCGAACAGGGCAGGCCAGCCCGACCCGGCGAAGGATCGGTCGCCGGCTCCGAAACAGACTCCAGCCAACCCGGCGGTTCGGGCGGTTCCCCCGCAGAGCAGTGTGAGATCCCGGATGAAAACGCCGTCTCGCCGACGACCGGCCGGAACACGAAGCCGCCGAAGAAACTGGCGGATACCCGCGGCCGCAACTGGGGACTGCCCGACGCCACCGAGACCGCCGTGGCCATCACCCGCCCGATCCGGGTTGAGTGCCATGCTGATCGGCTCGTCATCGTGCCGGAGAAAGCCCTGGGGGAACCGAAAACGATCGTCCTGAAGGGCGGAACCGAGGCCTCGATCGACACGTTTGTTTCCGCGGTCTGGGACTACATGGAAATCTGGGGGAAAGCGGGCCGCGGTATGTACTGGCGCCCCGTTCTCAACGTTTATCTCGGCCGGAATGCCGAACTCACCGCCGCCGAGTTGGAGACCCTTCTTCAAGACAGCGGCCTGTTGGTCAACCAGGCAGGAACACTCACGAACCTGCCGTGATTTGCCTGCCCGCAAGGGCACGCTGAAGGAATCAAGGAGGACCGGCATGACAAGCAGCAACCGAAAGACGACTTCCCGCTCTCGATTTCAGGGAACAGGCGCCGAACGGCGCCGTGCGGCAGACCGACCGTATGACTTTCTGAGACAAGTAATCCCCATCGCGTCGCATCAGCAACCGGTCGCCGAAGGCGAGCGCGATCACCGAGGTATCCTTGCCGGAGTCACACTGATCGTCTTGCACTTGGCTTCCGCCGCCCTGGCGCTGGCCTGTTTTTGAGTTGTCGGGGTTCGGGGTTCAGGGTTCAGGAGCAGTTGTCAGGGTTCAGGAAGTCAGGTAATCGGCGACCACAAGACGGTTCACCACACACAGTCCCATGCGTCACAACGACACCACTCCCGGCCACGATTCGTTTCTCGATATCGTTTCGAATATCGTGGGAATCCTCATCATCCTTGTCATGGTGACCGGGGTCCGCGCCAAAAACTACCATCCTGAGAACGAATCGGAGACGCCCGGCAACGAGATCCTGGCCCTGCGGGACGAGCTTTCGGCGGAGCGACAGACGGCGGAGGATCGGCGCGTCGAACTCATGGAACTGAACCGCCAGATCGACGAACTCGAAGTCCTGGCCCAAGCCCGCGACCGCCAGCGCATGGCCCTGGCCACGGCCTCGGAAGCCTTGCGCCGCAAGGTGCAGGAGCGGCGCGAACGTCTCGATTCGCAGTCGCGGTCCCAGTTCGACGTCGGTCGCCAGGTCGCCGAATCTCAGACCCGCCTGGCCCGACTGGAGAGTACGAAAGCCCAGATTGATGCGAGCCGCCCGCCGGCGATCGAGATCAAGTCGCTGCCGACGCCCCTGGCGGCCACCGTTCGCGGCAAGGAAGCCCACTTCCAACTGCAAGGTCGCCGCATTACCTGGATCCCCCTCGATCAGCTTCTCGAAGAGTTCAAGCTCGACGCCCGCAGCAAGGTCTCGCAACTCCTTTCGATGCCCGAGGTCACCGAGATCGTGGGCCCCTTCGGCGGTTTCCGGCTTCGCTACACGCTGGAACGGCAGCAGATCTCGCCGGAACTGGCCATGGCCACGGGCACGGGAGGACAGTATGCCCAACTTCGCAAGTGGACTCTCATCCCCACGTCGAACACTCTGGGCGAACCGGTGGACGAGGCCCTGGGGCCGAACTCACAATTCCGGCAGCGCATCGCCTCGCTCTCCCGCGACACGACCATCACCGTATGGACCTACGGCGACAGTTTTGAGGATTTCCGCCGTATCAAGGAGGAATTGTTCGCCGCCGGCTTCGAGTCCGCCGGCCGCCCCCTCCCCGACGGCATTCCCATCGGCGGTTCCCCCGAGGGCACCCGTTCGGCGGCGCAGTAGGTGCACATGCCGTCGGTGTTGTGGTAAACTGGTTGGTACCTGATTGCCAGTAGCAATAAGAGCTTGGGAGTGGGCCGTACTCGGCGCCGGTTCGCTTCGTGGCGGCGGGGCGACGATTTTGGGACACCTCATTCGCGTAGCGACCAATCATCGGTGGCTGGATCCCTCACGATGAGATTTGAACCGCTTGAAAAACGAAATCCGCTGAGTGCGTGGCCCGCACCAGTATTGGATCCGCTCCCCGATCAGAGCCTGGTTGCAGAAGTAGGCCACGCGTGTCCAAGCGGTGGGGAAACGCACGTTGGCTTGGAGGATCACGCGGAACTCGTCCGCCTTCTTGCGAACAAAGCCAAGGGCGAAGAGGAGTGGTTCCTGCTTCTTTCCGGCCTGGTTGCACTCATGCCGGCCGACACACCCAAGACGACGGGCAACGTCGTTGAATTCGCCAACGGCCTGATCGGCGATCGCCCCGTCAACCGCCTCAAGAGAGATGCCGTGAACTATGCGTTGCGCAACACGCCGCTCTTGCGCGAAAGAGTAGGGATGGTGTTGCCTCGCGCACGCAGCCGAACCAGGCAGGAATGGATCGATCTGCTCGAGGCGGTGGTCCATAGACTGCCCGATCGTATTCCGCCGACGGTATCCAATATTGCGTCGCACTCCGGCGGGCTCCTGACGGTGCAGATGATTCGAAATGCGATGATGTGGCACGACATTCCGGCCTTCAAGGAAGGCTGGATGAGGCGCGAGCACGAAGTGCCGAGAAGCCGTAACGGTTGGGCGACCCTTCTTAAGCAAGCCGTCGCCGAGCTTCCTGCCGGCGTTCCGCCTACGGCGAACGAGATTGAGTCGCTCACCTTCGGCCAGATCAAGCGAACGCAAATCGCTAGCGCCATGCATCGCTTCGACATACCCTACCGCGAAGTGGGCGTGGTCAGAGAAGTGATTGTCGCCAGACCCAGAGAAGCGTGGATGGACCTGCTCGAAGATCGCGCGAAACAGGTTCCTCCTGGGGCCAGCCCAACCCCCTATCATGTCGGGCCGCTCGTCTACGAGAGAAACGGAGCGGAAGTCGTCCGGGATGCCGTGTGGTATTACGACATTGACTTCGCCGAAGTGGGCATGGTTGCCTTGCCGCAAACGAAAGCGGAATGGCTTGTCGCAATTCGGCGAGCCAGGGAGAACCTGAAGCCTGGCACACGGCCTATTCCGCGGGCGATTGCCAGAAGCTCGAGACGGGAGTTCACGTCGCGAGAACTGAAACAAGCCATGCAGTCGCCCGGCAAAGGGGGCTTTGGCATCACCTATCGAGAAGCCGGACTGGAGAGACAAACCGGCAGCAGGCGATCGCCTGAAGAACGTCTGCAAATGATCGAGCGCGCTGCGCGAGAGATATTCGAAGCCACGGGCTGCTACGCAACGCCTCGCGAGGTCAGTGCTCGCTTGAGTCGGAGGCATGGCGAGGAGTTCACAACCGCTCAAGTTGTCAGGACAATTCGCCGGGCGGACGGTCTGTCCTATGAGGATCTGGGGATGATCACCTCCAAGCGTGGCCCTCACGTCCAGGTGCATAGCCGAGCCCAGGTTATCGGCATCCAGGGCGAGCTGCTCGACGGTGATGAGGAAGGTGCGGGCGCTAGGTTTGTGGCAGGACGATCGCGCTCGATTGCCCCCGATGCCAGGTTGGACGTCGAAGACGCAATCTGCCGGGTGCGCCGGAGATTGCCCCGCGACACGGCGAAGCTCGTCGACGACGTGGTTGCCAAACTGCGTCTGGAATCGGATCTGCTGTATGACCTGGATGCCTTGGCTGACTCGTTGGGCAAGCCTCCCGAGCAAGTGCAGTTGACTCTGCAGGCACTGCACGAAGTGTTCGGCGAAGGAGGTTGGGATTGCAGCCCTGAGCCTCTCGCAATGGCTACGGCGTCGTCGTACCAGTAGTCCTCTCCGGCCATCTTGTAGGTCGTGGCCGGCCCGGTGTCCAGCGACACGCTGCGGCTCGCGAAAGTGCCTCCTACTTGACTCTTCCGACGAATTCGTGGGCAAAGTCGAAGCCATCTGCCAGTGGACCATGCAGCAGGCCAACGGCGGGGATGCGAACAACTGCCCGAAGAGACGTGGATCAGAGAAGAGGTACCAGTACTCCGCTCCGAAGTACCGGTGCCTCTTCTCTGATCCACTATTCACACAGCGGAAAGAGGTTCGCCATTGACGTGTCAGTATGTAAAAGACTCTGGCAGGTGTTAGTGTCTTTGTGCTGGACTTGTGCGCATGGTGCGCGCATGTTTGTGAAGGTTGGGTTGCGGGCTTGCCCAGCTTTGGGCCTCCATGGTAGAAACTTACCCGAAAATGCTGCCGAGGAGGTTCTTGTTGATCTGGCACCGAATTTCTGGGAAGCTGGACGCGTTCGGTCCCGGCCGTTCAAGTTCGTCGTCGAACGGAAACCGCCTCCCAGTAACGCCAAACAGAGAATGCCCTCATCGAAAATGAGAATCGCCATGGTCTGGAAGCGTAGTCATCAAGCCTTAGCAATTGGCGTGTTCGTCCTCGTTCTCGTGGCGTCTAGCCTAGTCTCGCCGGCAAATGCCGCAGACGAGTCGGCCGCACCAACCTGGCGGGAGGATTTCAACCAAGGCATCGGCGCGGCACATCCCTACTATTCGGACGGCAAGACGGCCGCCTTGGAGGCAACCGGCGAAGGGACCATTCGGGCGACGCTGCCGGGTGAGCGGCTCCTCGAAGGCTTTCGAGTCTCGGCGACCGGGCTGCCCGGCAACCGCCTGGTCACCGTCAAAGCGCGAGTGCGGGGCAAAGGAGACCTGCTGCTGGCACTCAATTCCGGCAACGGTTGGCTCTACGCCCCCACGCACGCGCTGACTGGTGACTGGCAGATACTGACCGCGGCCAAAGCCATGGGGGACCGTGACAAGGTCTTAACGATCTACTTCATCAGTTCGGGGAAGAAGCAGCCCGGCGCCGTGTTCGAGGTCGACGACGTGCAGGTCTTCGTCGAATCGCCGCTCGAAGTCGCCGACGTCGAACTTCCGCCGTGCAAGTTCGAGGCAGAGGCGTTTGCCGCCGCAACCGGCACGGTGGCAGAAGACGCGACGGCCGGCGGGAAGCGGCTCGTTGCCGATGCTCGCGCCCTGCGTCTCGACGGTCTCCCCTTTCCGCGTACCGGCCGGCCCGTGTCGGTTCATGTGCGAATCCGCACCGGCACGGAGAAGAGCCGGCTGAACGTCGTTTCCACACGCACCGGCCGCGACCAGACGATTCGTTCGCTTGCGCTCACCTCGTCACCCGATTGGCAATGGGTGTGCCTGCCGGCGGTCTCGGTCGAGGAAGTCGGAAACGGGCTGAGCCTCGTCGGACGTGTCGACGATGCGGGGACAGCCCCGCTGGCGATTGACTGCGTGGTGCTCTCCATCGAGGCGAAACTGGATGCCGCGACGTTGGATGCTGTACAAGCCACGACCGCCGACGCACCGTCGGTCTGCGTGGCCAAGACTTCGCAACCTCCCGCAATCGACGGCAAGCCCGACGACCCGTGCTGGGCCGGCGCCGTGGCTGTCAGCGACTTCCTCGCCTACGACACCTTTGCGCCGCTCGCGCAGCCCACGACGGCGCGGTTCGCCTACGATGCGACCCGGCTCTTCGTGCTGCTGGAGGCCGTTGAACCCGTGCTGGACGTCGCCGCCCAGCGCCGTCACGAAATCCTGGCGAAAGCAACCCAGCGCGACGGGAAGGTGCTGAGCGACGATTCGTGCCTGGTGCTGCTTTCGCCCGACGGCAGCGAAGACGCCTACGAATTCTCGGTGAACACGCTCGGCACGTTGCTCGATGCTCGTTGCCGCATGAGCGACCTTTGGAGCACTCGCGACGTCTCCTGGAACGCCGACGTCGACGTGGCGGCTCGCCAGGAGGACGGCTACTGGGTGGCCGAACTGGCGATCCCCCTGGCCGAACTTGGAGTGAGTGCACCGCTCGACGGCCGGCGGTGGCAGGCAGCCGTGGCACGCATCGCCCGGTCGCGAGGCGAACTGGGCACCTGGAATCACTCCCAGGGTGGGGCCCACCGGCCCGTGACGATGGGAACGCTGGTATTTGGCGAGCCGACGGCAGGCCTGGTCCCGGGCAAACCGTTGCAGATGTTCGAGCCGGGTGAGAATTCGTTGGAGGTCGCGATCCACCCACGTTCCAGCGACGCGAATCCAACCGTCGCCGGCATCTATCTTTGGTCGGAGGTGCGCAGCTCCGACGAGTCGGTGTCGCGAGAACTGACGCATGTGCCCGGCCGGACCACGCGGGCGAAGCACACGATCGATATGCACCAGTCCGGCCCCGTGGAGGTGACCTGGGGTGCCCTCGACGCTGCAACGCTCCGGCCGCTGTATGTTTCGCCTACCATCCACACATCCGTTCGCTCTTCCCAGGCCATGCTGACACTGAGCACGGAGGGAAGCTACCGCGTGGTCGTGAACGATCAGACGGTCGCCAGCGGCGGTAGTGCGGCAAACTCGCGAATTCGCCTGCCGCTGCGCCAGGGCGAAAACGTGATCGCGGTCGAGGCGGCCGATGGGGCGGCGTCCCTGCAATTGGAAGGGCCGGCCGACACGCATACGTCGATCCGCTGGCGGATGAACGACGCGGCTACCAAGGACGCACTCTCGTCCCGTCTCGACGACCGCACCTGGCCCCTCGCAGCGCCCGCGGACGAGAAGCCCGGCGGCATTTCGACGCTTGGCAAATCCGGCACGCCTACGGTCTTTCGGCACACCATGCTGCTATCGCACACGCGAGTCTGGCCCAAGCCGCTGCCGGCGCTCTACATCGCCGACAACAGCGTGCAGCACATCAACTTCACCGCCACGGGGCTCGCGGGCAAGCGGCTGCTCAACTGGCAGGTCTATCTTGCCGTACCCGCGGGCTACGAGGTGCTCGGCAGCACGGGCTATTACGGCAACCAGGTGGCGACGCAACCGTTGTTCCAATGCGAACGAGTCGGCGACGTCACCATCGACAACGGGCCGCTGCAGTTGTATCGCGTGACGGCGACCAAGCCGCTCCTTCCCGGCCGTCACGAGATCATGTCGACGTTCCAACTCATGGTCCGCATCGCCGATGCCAAGCTTGCCCCGCCGGGCTCGCAGTCGACCTGGTACTACTGGACGGTGGCCAACGACGGCAGCCTGACCGAGCCGCAGTCGAGTTTCACCGTGGAAGCCCTACCACCGCTGGCGGGCAGGCAGCCCAAGGAGTTCGTCCTGCAACTCTGGGGCGGCCTCCAACGCATGGATAACGACGACCTGCGCGAGCCCTTGTTGGCCACTTTGCAGGCCGCCGGATTCAACGAGTTCGTCTCCGGCGACCGCTGGCTGGCCGATCACCGCAACAAGTACGGCCTGCGTTCGCAGATGCTGTTGTCCTTTCAAGTCTGGTGCATCGACGTCCGCGAGCACCTCAAGCAGCATCCCGACGATCGCTTGATCGACCGCCAGGGCAAGCCGGACGACACGCTCATGTGCACGAGCCGACTGCTGGGCGACGGTTGGCCCGTCGTGGATCGGCAGATCGCCAGGGAATTGGAGGAGAATCAGCCCGACGTGGCCCAGTACGACTACGAGTTCCCACCGATGACCGGCCCGCATTCCTGCTACTGCGAGCGTTGCCTGGAGGCTTTTCGGAGCTACAGCAAGCTGCCCGAAGGCGCGGCGCTCTCACCCGACACGATCCAGGCCGAACACGCCGAGGCCTGGGTGGACTTCATGGCCTGCCGCGTGGCGCGGCTTCTGCAGAAGATGAAAGACTCGGTGCATGCCGCCAGGCCGGGGACGAAGTTCAGCGTCTACAGCGGCTACCACCTGCCCGACAATGCGGCCCGTTACGGCATCGACTGGCGTTACCTTGGCAAGATGCGGTCCACCGATATTGCCGGCTGCGGCTACGGCCGACCCGTTCCGGCGATCGAGGATACGCTGGAGGCGGTGAACGGCATACCGGCGATCTTCGGCGTCCTGCTCACCCCCTACCGGACCGAACTGGATCGGCCCGTCACGCCGGCCGGCAAGGCTCGCCTTCTCCGCCGGGCCATCGACGCGACCGGCGGCGTGTTGGTCTACGAGCGGCGCTCGGTGGACGGCCGCTGGTGGTATGCCGTCGCGGAAGTGAGCCGGCTGATCGCGTCGTATGAAGACCTGTTCCTGCACGCACGCCCCGAGCCGATCGCCGGCCAGGACCCCGCTAATGTGCAAATCCTCCGCGGCAAGGAAGCGACGTTAGTTTGCGTCATGAACGACAGCAGCAAGGCGCGGAACATCACGCTCACGCTGCCGGTAGACCTGGGTGACGGAAACGAATTCTATTCGGACCAGGCGGTCCATGCCGGCGAAACAGTTCGATTGGAGCTTCCGCCGGGTGGAGTGGCGGTGTATGTGTTTGGCGGTGCCAGCGACACAGTGATTCCTGCCAATCGGCCTTGAATCTCATGACTGAGATCGCTACTCCACCTTCTCCTTCCCCTGCAACTGCCTCAGATGGTGGAGGCGGAGGCCGTCGAGGACGAGTTTGAAGTGTTTGCGGGCGCGTTCCACCCGCTGGGTCTGGGCGGCGTCCTGACGCTGTTTCTCCTGCCACTTCTTCGGGCTCATCTTGAGCCGGCCCCGCTTGTACGCTTCCTCCTCCTGACGCAACCGGGTCATCCGCTGAGCGGCCTTGGCGATGAAATCCTGATAGACTCGTTCGACCGCACCGTAGGCGTGCTGGTAGCGCTCCTGGCGAAAGTACTGGTCCCGGGCGTTGCTGATAGGGATGCTCGGAATGAGCCCGCTCTGGTCGGCCGCGAGCACCAGTTGATTGAAATCAGTCAGATCAAGCGAGCCGAACCGGCGGCCCCCATCGCCGCCGGATTCCGCCGGTTCTTCTTTGGCGGACGTGCCGTTCCGCCGACGCGGTTGCAGTTGCACCAATTCCTGGCTGTCGCCCAGGGCGAGAAACGCCTTGATCGTGAGCGGCTTCAATTGCTTGCCCGACACGGCATCGCGGATCGGGACGATCGAACTGGTGGGGAACCGCTGACCGTCACGGATTTTGGGGAGGGTAAGTGCTCGTGACATAGTTTACGAAAAAGGCCATGATCCACCAAAGGCATTTTGTTCACAAGGAGGTGGATCATGGCCGAAGGATCGGCTTCTGGATTGT
>Ga0209722_1001348_pt1 | contig 21843 bp, 27 predicted proteins | sample BioC12SIPDNA_2_FD_185745 | JGI IMG/M metagenome (GOLD analysis project Ga0209722, IMG submission 185745) | Anaerobic biogas reactor microbial communites from Washington, USA - Biogas_R1_A C12 SIP DNA (SPAdes) (version 2) | ecosystem: Engineered > Bioreactor > Anaerobic > Unclassified | place... | reverse complement strand
CTCACGGGGCCTGCGTTTACGCGACGCAGGCCCTTTTTGTGATTCTCCCTCTCGCCCGCCAGAGGACCTTCCATGGCCGTTCTGAAGCAGGAACGTCCGAATTTGTTGCGGCTACCTCTCTTGGCAGGCCCTTTATGGGGCCCAAAGGGCGAATTTGAGCATCCTCGGGAGGGGCTCGGCAAATATGCCTGAAGTTGCGTCACCGGTCTGCTAAACCCGGCGACCTCGAAGGCCGATACTGACGGTGTAGTTGGCTCACCGGACTGTCGTTGAAGTCCGCACGATGATGCGGGTTGGACGCCGCAGGGCAAACACACGGAGGATGGGTCCTAACCGAATTGGCCTTCGATGGCTGGGGTCGAGAGACTTCCAGTCGGGCAGGAGGGTACTATCGTTTTCGACGTGACATTGAAGGACTATCTCAAGGAGATAGACGAAGCGTCGTTGTTGACCTGGGAAGAGGAGTACGAGCTGGGTACCAAGGTCGTTGAAGACAACGATCCGTGGGCCCGCGAGATGCTGGTCCGCAGCAACCTGAGGCTGGTGGTGAACATCGCGAAGAAGTACGCCGGACGCGGCATGAGCCTGGGCGATCTGATCGAGGAAGGAAACCTCGGCCTGATCAAGGCGGTGGACTATTTCGATCCGGAGCGGGGCACGCGGTTCAGCACGTACGCGGCGTGGTGGATCAAGCAGAGCATCAAGCGGGCTCTGCTGGAGAACATTCAGCCGGTGCATGTCCCCACTTATATGGTCACGCTGATCAACCAGTGGCGTCACACGGCCTCGGAGGCCGAGAGTCGGATGGGACGCAAGCTGGCCGTCGAGGAAATGGCCGCCCTGATGCATCTTCCGCTTCGCAAGGCCAAGGTGATCCATCGCATTGTCGAGGTGCTTGGCAGTGCGAGCGACAGTCTCAACGGCGATGACTCGGACGAGGGGCACGGGATGGAGTTGACTCTGGAAGACGAGCATGCCGGCCGGCCCGAAGACCCGCTCGTGGAATATGAGCAGAAGCTCAAGGCGCTGCAACTGCTCGATGAAATCGACCCGCGTGAAGCCGACGTGTTGAAGCTCCACTACGGTCTGGGCGGACGTCGGGCGCTGACCCTCAAGGAGATCGGCAAGAAGATGGGTCTGACGCGCGAGCGGATTCGGCAGATTCGGCGTGATGCCCTGACTCGGCTCTACGAGTACATGGAAGGCGAATAGAACCGGACAGGATTTCGGTTTACGGTCTGCGGATCACGAGGTACCATCGGTGCATGGAATCGGTTGCCGACGTGCCGTCGTGGCGACCGGAAATCGGACCGATGGGCAATAGACGCCTGTCTCTTTGGATTGCGAGGGAACGCATGGAGTTGGCGCGGTACATCCGTGACATCCCGGACTGGCCGAAGCCGGGGATTTTATTTCGTGACATCACGCCGCTGCTGGGCAATCCGCAGGCATTGCGGGCGGCGGTCGACGCCATGTGCGCTCCGTTCAAGGACGTGGGCATCGCGCACGTCGCGGCCGTTGAGGCCCGGGGGTTCATCTTCGGAACGGCGGTGGCCGCCCGGCTCAATGCCGGCTTCGTGCCGATTCGCAAGAAGGGCAAGCTGCCCTTTGAGACCGAGCGCATCACCTACGATCTGGAGTACGGCACCGACACGCTCGAAATCCATCGCGACGCGGTGCCTGCCGGCGCCAAGGTCCTGATGGTCGATGATCTGCTCGCCACCGGCGGCACGATGAAGGCCGCTTGCGACCTCATCGAGAAGGTCGCCGGCGACATCGTGGGCATCACCTGTCTGATCGAATTGACCGACCTGCCGGGTCGCAAGGTCCTCGCTCCTCACGCCATCCACACCGTGATCTCATACTGACCCATCGGAGAGCAACGGGCCGGCGTCTTCACCGTCGCCCGTTCTGCGGGCGATGACGATGCGGTCCTGGTTCTGGTGGTCTTTCTCAATGGCGATAGTGGCAAACAGGGCGGTTCGTTCGAGCAGGTCGCGCACGGCGGGGCCTTGGGAATAGCCGATCTCCAACAGCAGGGCGCCGTCGGGTTTGAGGAAGCGGTCGATCTGCTCGGCGATGCGCCGGTAGAGGTCCAGGCCGTCGGCGCCGGCCAGCAGCGCCGTCGGTGGTTCATAGTCCTTGACGTTCTTGTCGAGTGTCTCATACTCGGCGGCACTGACGTAGGGCGGGTTGCACACGATCAGGTCCCATTGTGTTGCGTCGAGCTGCGGCACGAGCGGGTCGAACAAATCGCCGCAGAGCAGTTCCACTCGCTCCTGGAGGCCATGTTTAGCGACGTTCTGCGCGGCCACGGCAAGGGCCTTATCGCAGAGGTCCGTAGCCACCAAGCGGGCGTTGGGGCAGCCCTTGGCGATGGCGATGGCGATGCAGCCGCACCCGGTGCACAGATCGCAGACATGCTGCTGTCCCTCACGCGTGCGCAGGAATTCGATTGCCCGCTGCACGAGCAGTTCGGTCTCCGGCCGGGGGATCAGGCAGTCGGCGGTGACCTCCATTTCGAGCGAATAGAATCCCGTCCGACCGATTAGATATGCAACAGGCTCATGAAGGCCCGCCCGCTTGACCAGATCGTGCAACCGGTCGAGCGCGTCTTTCTCAACGACGCGGTCGAACTGCGTATACAGCTCGATCCGCTTGAGACCGAGCACGTGGCTCAAAAGCATCTCGGCGCTCAGACGTGGGGCATCGACTCCGTTCTTCGTCAGGTACTCGGTGATCCACGCCAGCAGTCTCTGGATTGTCCACGCTATCATGTGTGCGGCCTCGCAACGAGCAGACCGTTTTCGTGGGCCACACGAATGGCGAAGTGGTACCGGTTGACGTCGAGCGCCATCTCGCAGTCTTCGGGGTGGAAGTGCGGCTGGGCGGGGTCGTAGAACTTGCCGACCTGGCCGCTGGCCTGTACGAGTTGTCGCAGGGCGCCGGGGTCGGGGTCGCGGCCTTCCAGCAGGTTGCGCAGGTAGAGGGCGCAGAGTTCGTCTTCGTCGGTCCGCAGGTCGGCGTTCCATCCCATTGCGACGATTGTCACCAGCGATGGGTTGTCCCGCAGGATCGCGCGGGCGGTGGCCCTGGCGACAACGAACGATGCGGTGTAGACCGCCGATGCCTCCGTTGCAGCCGCGACGCCTGTGGTGCCGGCCCGTGTCGATTGGATGACGATCTTGCCTTCGAGGTCTGCACCGGCCATCTCGAAAGGGGAGTTGCCGAAGTCGAAACCTTCGGGCTGGATGCCGTTGACCTCGCCCACGCACAGATCCCCAAGGCCGCGGGCCTTCAAAGCCAGCGCCTCGTCGGGCTCGGCAACCATGATGATCCTGGCCGCCCCGCGTGAGAATGCGACCGCCGCCGTGGTGAACGCTCGGAACACATCCACGATCACCACCGTCCCCCGCGCCCGCCGGGCCCCTTCGAGCAAGCTGTCAATCCTGATTTCCATAAGACCCCTATCCTGATACCCACATCGAGCCAGAGCATACCGCAGCCGCACGCCACAGGCAAAACGAATTCAGACTCGACCCCGTGTCGTCGGGCCCCCAGGTCGCAGGCTACACTCCTCATAGCAGAGTCTGCCAATGCGCAGGCGGGTTCCTCTCCTGGTCCGATCCTGGCTTGTTGCCCGAAGACACCGCCGTTGTTGGCTTGCAGGGCCGCTTGGCACTGTGGTATGCTGGCCGCGAGGCCAAGCCAGTATACGCGGCACAGAGTGGAGGGCCGATGTGTGTTGAAGATCGACTTCCGAGAACAATGAGGAGGATGGCATGGTCCCGTTTCGCAAGTGGGCTGTGGTTGTTGGGCCGGTGATGTGGATTGCCGTGGTGATTGCACGAACCGGTTGGGCTGTCGCTGATCCACCGCCGTCGATCCACGCGCTCGTCGAGGCTGCCGGCATGGGCGCCGCCATTGAACTGCCGGTCGGCACATTCGAGCTGGACCGCCCGTTGGTCATCGACAAGCCCCTGACGCTGGTCGGCCGGGGCAAGGACCGGACCGTGTTGCGTTCGACCGCCGGCGAGGCTGGCCCGATGCTGATCGTCCGGAACGTCTCGAACGTTCGCCTGGCCCGCTTCACGCTCGATGGGGCCGGCAATCGCTGCGTTTCACAGGGCATCGTCATGTCCAACGGCAGTGGCCATCGGCTGGAGGAACTGTGTATCCGCGACATCCCCGGCTCCGGTGAGTTCGGGCCACACGGCATCTACGCCAGCGCCAACGTGACCGACAGCGTCTTCGCGCTCCTGGAAATCCGCAACATCGGCCGCGATTCGGAGTGGGGGGCGGGTATCCGCATCGGTAAGGGCGGACAGGGCAACGCGATCGTGGACAACGACCTGAGCGGCTTCGGTCGCGGTGGCATTCTCACCACGCACGGCAGCACCGATACGCAGATCCTGCAGAACCGCGTCCGTGAGTTCGGCTTCGCCGGACCCGGCCTGGGCATCGAGGTCTGGGGCAGCGGCCGGTGCGTCGTCATCGAGGACAACAGCGTCGATCACTGGATCAGTGTGGACGGCCAGGAAGACGTCGCCGTTCGACGCAACACGATCACCGGCGCCGAGGACACTGCCCGCATCGGCAGTTACGTTCTCGAACTGGTCAACAGCCGACGCGTCGTGATGACCGACAACGTCGCCTCCGGCGGCAACCAGATCGGCATCTCCGTCTCCAACCGCGCCCGCAAGGACCTCGCCTACTGGGCCCGCAACCGCATGGCCGGCTGCCAGACCTGGGGCGCTCAGATCCAGGGCGAGGAGGGCGGCGCGCATCGCATGTACTTCCATCGAAACGTCTTCGAGCAGACCCGCAAGTCCGACCGGTCGCTCTACCCCGGCGCCGCCGGACATGGCTTTCGTTTCAACGGCAACGCATTCGGGATGGTCCTGCACGCCAATCGGATCGTCGGCAACCGTGGCGCCGGCATCCAGTTGGGCGGACCGAACCTCGACCGCCTGACGTTCATCGAGAACGTCATCCAGGATAATGCCGGCCCGGCCATAGCCGGTGTCTTTCGCGGCGACCATCTTTTCTGGCAGGCCAACGACGTCTCGGGCAACCAGGGCGGTGACAACGCCCTGACGAGCAAGGGTTTGGATGAGGGGTCGCTGCCCGATCTGGCGATCCGGATATCCGCCAACCCAACCACTGGCCGGCCGGTGACGTTCGAACTGGAAGGCTTCGACCCGGCCCGTTTCAGCGAAGTCCTCTGGGACCTCGGCCACGGCGTCCCGCGCACCGGCCGCACCGTCGAGCACACCTACGACCGCCCCGGCCCATACCGCATCGCCGCCATCGCCTGGACCGTAGACGGCCAAGCCACCCTCGCCGAAGCCACCCGAACCGTCAGCGACTGACGGCCGCGCGCAAGCAGCACCCCACGCTCAGAGCCAACACCATCCCCAAGCCCTGCCGGCCTTGAGGCTGCCACCGGCGGTGCGACAGCCTCTCGTCAGATGTAGACTTGGTCCATCATGCGGGGAAAGGGAATGTGTTTTTCTTCGGTGATCCAAGCGCGGGTGCGTTTGCACCTGCAGATGTGAAGACACAACGTCTTGACGGAGAGGGTCTGTTCGTATAGAGATGCGCAGAAATGGGGCTGGTCCTCGGTCCTGTTTGCCTGTAGGAGGCATCGCCGATGGAAGACGTTCACGTAGTTGACACGAACGCAGATAACATCCTCGAATATGGGGTGTGCGGGTACAAGAACATCCAACGCGCGGGATTCTCGGAGAAGGTCGCGTGGCTGAAGGCTCGCTGGCCCGAAGGGCTGAAGGTCAAGACCCTGTTTTCAGACAAGGATGGTACGCAGGGCATGATCGAATACCTTCCGGGCGAATACTGCTGGCGACCGGTAGATGCCGGCGGATACATGTTCATTCACTGCATCTTCGTGGGTTTCAAGAGGGCCTACAAAGGGAAAGGCTATGGTTCGCTTCTGCTCCAGGCGTGCCTGGAGGAGGCAAAGAAGCGGAAGATGCACGGCGTCGCGGCGGTGACCCGAAAAGGTTCCTTCATGGCGGGCAAGGCCATCTTCGCCAAACACGGCTTCACGGTGGTCGACACCGCGCCGCCTGACTTCGAGTTGGTCGTGACTCGCTTCTGCAAAAATGCCCCTGTGCCAAAGTTCAAGGGCGACGAGGCGAAAAGGCTGAGTCCTTACCGCCGGGGACTCACGATCATTCGCGCCGATCAGTGCCCCTATTCCGTGAAGAACGTCGCGGAGATGGCCGGGACGGCCAGGACGGTTTTCGGCCTCCAGCCCCGTATCGTTACGTTAGGCAGTTGTGAGGAAGCTCAGAACAGCCCGTGTCCTTTCGGGACCTTCTGCATCGTCCACGACGGCAAGGTGGTCGCCTGTCACCCCATCAGCAACACTCGATTCACGAACATCATGAAGGGGATACTGCGGTAGTCCGTCTCTCGCCTCTGTTCGAATGTGGACCTTGCCCATGGTGCTCTTTCGTGGTAGGTTGCCAGGTTGGCAGGACGGGCGAAATGGGGTATCGGTCGGTTGGATTCAACCTCCGGTCAAAGGAGAGCATATTCTGTGAAGCTGCCGGAAGGTGACAGAGCCATCATTGACGCAGAGAAGTTGCGCGACTACCTGCTGTCACCCTCGCATCCGGTAGGTCGGTTCAAGGCGGCTTTCTTTGCCTCTCTGGGCTATACACAGGCGAATTGGACGCAATTCTAGATCGACCTTCGTCGGCAGCATCTAACCAAGGACGCCGTATTTCGCCATGAGATTTCGCATGGCAAGAAGTATGAGATTCGTGGTAAGATAGAAGGGCCGACGGGAAAGGCAAGCGAAGTCATCAGCATCTGGATTGTGTTGGTTGGCGAAACGGTTCCACGATTCGTGACCGCGTATCCTGGAGAAAGACGATGAGATTTAAGACCTTAGACACGGTTGTGCTGAACAAGGACGTGTCCGAGTTCGGACTCAAGCAGGGAGATCTGGGGGCCGTGGTGCAGGTCTATGAACCCGACGGGCTGGAGGTCGAGTTCGTGACCGCGGCGGGAAGAACGCAAGCCTTGGTCACGTTGAAAGAGGCGGATGTCCGTCAGGTTGTGGACAGCGATCTTATCGCTGTGCGCTCGCTTCGCAAGACGGCGTGAGCGCCTGGTGCCCGCCTTTGGCAAGGGGTCTCGAATGGACCAAAGCCTGCTTTACAGTCTATCTTACGAAGGGCCGAAAGCTGGGGAGGTGGAGTGGGAGAATTCGCATGGAGCGGAGCGGCGAGAGTGAGACAAATGTGCGCGTGGAGTATCTGCAGAAGACCGAATACTATGCCTGCACCAGACGCCAGGCAGAAGCGGCGTTTGGCGATCTCGGGCTAAAATGGATTGGCCTGGGCTACCCTTCCAGGCATTTTTCTGGTTTCGACCGGCGCACTCAACCTCGTTCGTGCCTAATCGAGCGCGCTGTTGTATGCGAGGCGGCGTACAGTCCACAGCGAGAAGGTCGGTTTTCCGCGTATGCCATGCGCAAGGAGATCTATCCGCCGGAGGCGCGAGAAAGATTCCGAGATTGCGTATTGCCCGAGATGCGTCGATGGTTACAGAAGCAGGCAGCCAAACCCGATACGGCTATCCTTGGCCACGAATTTCTGCTCGCCGAATGGGACGGAACCACGCATCGCTTTCACACCTTCACCTGGCGCTAACATGGCGATGCATAGGGCAACGCCCCTTCTCAATGGTCTCAGATGTAGACCTTGTCCATCATGGGGGGAAGGGGATGCACTGGCGGATGTGCTCTTCGCCGATCATCTAATGGCGCAGGGTCGCCACGAGCGAACGAGTTGCCCATCCTATGCCGGTGTTCGTGGGGGCTATCCTTGTCAGAGATAGCGGCCGATATCGAGGGCTGTGTGGAAGACGCCGAGTATCTCGATCAGGCCGTCGGTGTGGATGAGGTAGGCGATGCGGTAGTGCCCGAAAAGGAGAATCCGAATCTCGCCTTCCGGCTCACAGCGATGTGCATGGCCCAGACGCGGGAAGCGGCGCAGCATCTGGACCTTCTCGTAAATGGAGGTGACGACACGGTGTGCCGCCTGCGGATTGTCTTGCGCGATGTAGCGGTAAATGTCCTCAAGCCAGATGGCGGCCTCTTCGGTCCATCTCAGCTCTGCCATAGCTGGATTCGCTTGCCCATTTCCTCGTTGGAGACCACGCGGCCGTTGCGGATGTCGCACAGACCGCGTTCGACCATGCGCTCGAACGCTAACTCGCGCAGGATTTCATCATAGGACGAATCGTCCGGCTGTGTCTCTATCAACTCTCTGATCTTCTCTTTGGCGGTCATGGTTTCATGCTCCACTGCACTCTGACGGCCCTCAGTATACCACTTCGTGCTCTCGCAATCAACAGCCGCCGTGGAGAATACGCAGTCTCCAGTGCCCCACACGGCTGGACACGCCTGCCTTTGCATTCGTTCAGATGTAGACTTTGTCCATCATGCGGGGGAAGGGGATGCACTGGCGGATATGCTTTTCGCCGGTGATCCAGGCGAGGGTTCGTTCGACGCCGAGGCCGAACCCGCCGTGAGGGACCGAGCCGTATTTGCGCAGATCGAGGTACCAGTTGTAGGTCTCGGGACTGAGCCCCTGTTCGTGAATCTTCGCCAGCAGGCGGTCGTAGTCGTCTTCGCGCACCGAGCCGCCGATGATCTCGCCGAACCCCGCCGGAGCGAGCATGTCGAAATTCTCCACCACCCGCTCGTCGGCCCGGTCGGTCTTCATGTAGAACGCCTTGGCCTCGCGCGGGTAGTGCGTCACGAAGACGGGCTTGTCGTGCATCCGCGAGATGATCGTCTCGTCGGAGCCGCCGAGGTCCTTGCCCCAGGCGAACTCGGCGGCGAGCTGCGCGTGCTTGGGGTTGTTCTCGATTTTGGTCTCGGTCTCCGCCAGCGCGCTCCGCAAGTCGATCAGTTCGGCGGCGATCTTGTCCTTCTGCCACTGCTTGATCTGCCCGCCTTGCTGTTGCTCCAGTTCGGCGATCCGTGCCTCCATCTGCGTCTTTTCGCTCTGAAGGTCGGCCAGGTCGCGGGCCATGAACTCGACGGTCTTCGGGCCTTTGAGGATCTCGACGGCTTCGCTGTAGGTCAGCCGGTAGAAGGGCGGCTGGATCTGTTCGAGCAGCGGGATATCGGCGCCGAGCGCTTCGAGTTCGCTGCGGTTGTCCTCGAGCACGCGGCGGACGATATATGAGACGAAGTTCTCGGCCAACTCCAGCAGGCCGGGCAGGTCGATGAAGGCCACCTCCGGCTCGACCATCCAGAACTCGGTCAGGTGCCGGCGGGTCTTGCTCTTCTCGGCGCGGAACGTGGGCCCGAAGCAATAGACGCGGCCAAAGCTCATCGCCGCCGATTCGAGATAGAGTTGGCCCGTCTGCGTCAGGTGCAGCGGGCTGCCGAAGTAGTCCACCTCGAACAGCGAGGTCTGGTCCTCGCCGACGACCGTCGTGAAGATGGGTGTATCGACCAGGGTGAAGCCGTTGTCGTTGAAGAAGCGGCGGATCGCATCGACCACCGTGTGGCGGACCTTGCCGATGCACCACTGTCGCTGCGAGCGGAAATGCAGGTGGCGGTGGCGCATCAGGAAATCGACGCCGTGGGCCTTGGGCGTGATGGGATAGCCTTCGGCCGGGGCGACGATCTGTGCGTCGGTCACGGCCAGTTCGTGGCCCCCGACGCTGCGCTCGTCGGCGCGGACGACTCCCGTCAGGCTCAGCGACGACTCCTGGCCCAGGTGCTTGATCCGATCGAACAGCTCCTCCGGCACGCTTGCCTTCTCGACGATGCACTGGCACAGCCCGGTGCCGTCCCGCAGGATGACGAACTGGATCTTGCCGCTGGCCCGGCTGTTATACACCCAGCCCCGCAGGGTGACTTCCTTGCCGATGTGGTGCTTCAACTGATCGATGTATACGTTGTTCGTACTGCCCATGGTCTTCTCCTCGCGCCGCGGGTTGATGGCCGTCGGACGCCGGTTTCGTTGCCGGCTCGTATCGTGGAGAAGACTATACAACGAGAACTTCCTGGCGCGAAGGGGGCTTTGAAGATATCCCACCCGCCGTTCGTAGTGACGCCGTAAGGCGTTACTTTCTCTGAGCGGAATATGCCCTAACGGGCACACTACGAACGGCGAAAGCGCGGGGTCGGAGGTTGAAGAGGGGTGGGGCGGGCGGTAAGATGGCGGGCATGCAGACGCACGACAAATATACGGTAGGGCTGATCCAGATGGCGACGACGCCCGATCCGGACGACAACCTCGCCCGGGCCGTCGAACTGGTCGAATTGGCGGCGCGCGATGGTGCGGCGGTCATCTGTCTGCCCGAACTGTTCGGCTCGCCTTATTTCTGCCAGCGGGAGGACCCGGCCCTGTTCGATCTGGCCGAGTCCATCCCCGGCCCATCGACCGAGACGCTGGGCAGAATTGCGAAGTCCCGGCAGGTCACGGTGATCGCGTCGCTGTTCGAGCGCCGTACGGCGGGGCTCTACCACAACAGCGTCGTCGTGCTCGATGCCCAGGGCGAGATGGCGGGGCTCTATCGCAAGATGCACATCCCCGACGATCCGGGCTATTACGAGAAGTATTACTTCACGCCGGGGGACCTCGGGTTCAAGGCGTTCGATACGCCCGTCGGCCGCATCGGGACGCTGATCTGCTGGGACCAGTGGTATCCAGAGGCCGCCCGGCTTACTGCGCTGCAGGGCGCTGAGATTCTGTTCTATCCGACCGCCATCGGCTGGCACCCGCACGAGAAGGATACGTTCGGCGTATCGCAGCACGACGCCTGGCGCACGATCCAGCGGGCCCACGCCATCGCCAACGGCGTGTATGTCGCCGCCGTCAATCGCACGGGACTGGAAAGACCAAGCGAGGACGCGGCCGGCATCGAGTTCTGGGGCGGCACGTTCCTGTGCGACCCGTTCGGCGTGGTGATTGCCGAGGCCGATGCGGGCAGCGAGCAGGTGGTGATCGCCGAGGTGGACCGGGCCCGGATCGAAGACGTGCGGCGGAACTGGCCGTTCCTGCGGGACCGGCGGATCGACGCCTACGGCCGCATCACCGAAAGGTTCAGCGACGAGCCATGAAGACGCACGAGAGTAACACGCCGGCTGCGAGCGGGTTCCGTATGCCCGCCGAATGGGACAAGCACGAGGCGACCTGGCTTGGCTGGCCGCACAATCGCACCGATTGGCCCGGCAAGATCGCTCCAATCCACTGGGTCTACGGCGAGATCGTTCGCAAGATCGCTCCCGGCGAGATCGTCCGCATCCTCGTCAACTCCGAGCAGCATGAGACGCAGGTCCGCCGGATTCTCAAGCGAGTGGGCGTGGACCTCGGTCGCGTCGAGTTCTTCCGCTTCCCGACCAATCGCGGCTGGACGCGCGACTTCGGACCGATTTTCGTTCGCCGGGATGAGCCGAGGGAAGTCGCGATTGCGAGATTTCGTTTCAACGCGTGGGCCAAGTATCCGGATTGGGACCTCGACTGCCATATTGCCGAGCGGGTCGCCGAGACGATGGGCCGGCGAATCTTCCACGTCCGCCACGACGGCGAGGACGTCGTTCTCGAAGGCGGGGCGATCGACGTCAACGGTTGCGGCACGCTGCTGACCACCGAGGAGTGTCTGCTCGACGACAAGGTGCAGGTCCGCAATCCGACGCTGAGCCGGGGCGATATCGAGCAGGTCTGCCGCGACTATCTCGGCGCCGGCCACGTGCTTTGGCTGGCGCGCGGGATCGTGGGCGACGACACGCACGGGCACGTCGACGACCTGTGCCGGTTCGTGTCGCCCGGGACGGTCGTGCTGTGCCAGGAGCCGAACGCGGCCGATGAGAACCATCGAATCCTCGAAGAGAACCGCGAGCGCCTCGAAGGCTACCGGCTCCATGACGGCTCGCGAATCGAGATCGTGCGCCTGCCGATGCCGGAGCCACTGTATCTGGACGGCCAGCGGCTGCCCGCCAGCTATGCGAACTTCTACATCGCCAACAGCGCGGTCCTGGTGCCGACATTCAACGACCCGAACGACCGCATCGCCCTGGGCATCCTGGCCGAACTGTTTGCCGACCGGCCGGTCGTGGGCATCCACGCCGTCGATCTGGTCTGGGGCCTCGGCACCCTCCACTGCCTGACCCAGCAGGAACCCGCCGTCTGATGGTCGACGACCGCTAGTTCGCCATCCCCCAACGCCAAGGCGTTTGAGGCTGCCACCCCGCTCGCGAATTGCCATTACCTAAACCGTTGGCGTAGGGTTCGGTTGCGGATACAATCAGCAAGACATGACGAATCCGGAGATGTGCGTGAACACGCGGGAAATCCAGATCGAGATCTTCAGGAAGATGACGCCTGAGAAGAAGCTCAAGCTGTCCATGAGTCTGTACTGGTCCGCCCGCCGGCTCAAGGCCTCGTGGCTGCGCCAGCAACACCCCGACTGGACCGAAGAACAGGTCCAGAACAAAGTCACGGAGATCTTCCGCAATGCCCGAACCTGACCTTTCTCTTGTTTCTGTCAAACCGTTCCGGCGGGATATTGTGCTTTGGCGATGGTGCGGGCGAGCAAGTCCAAGCAGAAGGAGAGGGATCAGCATTCGGAGGTGAGCATGAGTGAGAATCTGTATCGCGTTCACGTTGTCGTCGATCCGGAGTATGGAGAGCGGCTTCGTGAACTACCGGTTGATGAGCCGGTCTGGGTGGTTGCTTCGGAAGTCAATCGTCTCGTGGTTCAAGCGTTGTGGCGTGAACGCGCCGACGTCACGTCGTTCAGGTTTACCCCCCAGGCTGCGCCGGAAGACCGACTCGTCTCCATTCTGTCTACCGTGGACCTGCACCACGGCGAGTTTTCCCATGATCCTCCCTATTCTGTTCTCAACATCATTGGGGTCGAGTGGTCGCCAGCGATCCAAGACGAATTTGACAGTTTTGGACTCAATCGATTCGAGGCCACAGCAGAGGGTTTTGTGGCGATGAGGACGCCGAGCAAGGCATAGTGGCACGGGCTTGCGACCGTTCAGGCTCGGCCATACTGCCCACAGCGAAAGAAGGGGCCTCATGAAGCTTTTTCATGCTGTTTGCGTGGTTGTGGCGACGACGAGCATTGTCCTCTCCGGGGTTGATGCGGCGGGGGCGGTGCGGTGGGACATGGCGGCGTTGTCGGAGACGCCTCGGGTGTGGGCGGACCCGAATCGGAGCGTCGAGGGGGTGGAGGCGATTTTCTATGAAGGGCTTCGCTGGAAGGGGGAGGCGACGCGGGTGTTTGTGTATTATGGTGTGCCCGAGATAGCGGAGGGGCAGAAGGTCCCGGCGATGGTGCTGGTGCACGGGGGTGGGGGTTCGGCGTTCATTTCGTGGGTGAAGCTGTGGGTCGAGCGGGGCTACGCGGCGATTGCGATGGACACGTGCGGCTGCATCAGCAGCGGAGGCTACCGGGACCATCCGCGTCACGAGCGGGGTGGCCCACCCGGCTGGGGCGGGTTCGATCAGCTCGACTGGCCCGTCGAAGATCAATGGACGTATCACGCGGTCGCCGATGTGATCCTGGCGCACTCGCTGATTCGGTCGATGCCGGAAGTGGATGCCGAGCGGACGGGCGTCACCGGGATCTCGTGGGGCGGGTATCTGACCTGTATCGTCGCGGGCGTCGACGATCGGTTCAAGTTCGCGGCGCCGGTATATGGGTGCGGGTTTCTCGGCGACAACTCGACGTGGCTGGGCACATTCGAGAACCTGGGCGAAGCGAAGGCCAAGCTGTGGCTCGAACAGTGGGACCCGTCGGGGTACTTGCCCGAGGCAAAAATGCCGATGCTGTGGGTGACGGGGACGAACGATTTCGCGTATCCGATGGACTCGCTCCAGAAATCGTATCGCCGGCCGCAATCGGCAAGGACGCTCTGCCTGCGTGTGCGGATGGCCCATGCACACGGTGGGCCCGGCGAGAACCCCGGGGAGATTCGTGCGATGGCCGATGCGATCCTCAAAGACGGCCGCCCTCTGGCGCGGATCACCAGTACAGGCCGGCGTGGTTGCGACGTGTGGGTCACCTTCACGAGCGAGGTTCTGGTCGTCAAGGCGGAGCTGAACTATACGACCGACACGGGAAAATGGCAGGAGCGAAACTGGCAGACGATCCCGGCGACGCTTGAGCCCGGCAAGGCCTCCGCCATCTTGCCCGAAGGTGTCACCGTCTACTACCTCAACCTGATCGACGAGCAAAACCTGGTGGTCAGCAGCGAGCACGAAGAACTGGCGGTCCCGTAGGGGCGAATCATGATTCGCCCTTGCCCACGGGGCGCGTCGGCGTCAGGCGTCTTTGGGCATGATCGCCCAGGCGACCAGATAGGTCAGCGCCACCGGGACGATCGCGGTGGCGAAGCACAGGAACGCCACGACAAGCCGGACCAGGGTCGGGTCGATGTCATAGGTCTCCCCGATCCCGCCACAAACCCCGAAAATCTTCTTGTCCGTCGCCGAAAGATGCAGTCGTTTCATCCGTACCCTTTCGCCTTTGTCGGTTGCCTGTCCACAGACCTATACGTCGTTGACGTCCTCAGGTTTCGACGTTTTCGGCCCTCCCCGTCGCGGCCAGTCCTCCCTGCCTGGTGGGGCACAGGAGACTCACCGCCAGCGCAAGCGCCAGGATGACCAGGATCGCAAGGGCGATTCGCCGACGCCAGGGACGCCCGACGTCTTCCAGTTGTGGCTTGTCGTGTTCCATTGCTCCAAACTCTGAAGTATCCTCCGGTATAGACGCGTGAAATGCGGATCTGTTCTGCCGAAAGTGCCCAACCTACGGAGCGTTGGTGTCCGTCTGGATGCGTCTAACGTACTCTTCGCCGTAGATGGCCTTGAGTTCTCTGATCATTGTCTCTGACGACTCTTCCCGCGGAGGTTCCGGGACGTGAGGTGGCCAGATGGCGATGTCGTCCTCGAGTTTGTCCTGAGCCTTGACATAGCGGTGGCGACCGCCGTCGTCGGTGCGATTGAGGCCAATGCTGTAGAGCGTGAAATCGTCGCCCTCCAACGCGTAGACGAAGTGTGCGCCGCTGGTCGGATCAAGAAAGGCCTCCGCCGGGACATACTCGACAATCGCGTCAAGTGACTTGGGCCACGAGCCGTGTTTATCTCGATACCGGCGCAGGCCCACGACCAGCCATGTCCCACGTCGGCGGGTCACCTGCGCCCTCTGAAGACAGCGTATCATCGCGTATTCCGATCCATCAAAGAAGATGATCTCTGCCAGCCACCGGTGGAAGTTGGCTGCCACCTTGCACATGTTGGTCCAGCTCATTCGCTCTTCGTGGATCAGGGGCGGTGCGCCATCCGCCTCAAGGAGACAGGTGAACTGCCCGAAATCGTGGTCGGCCATACGATGCAGGCGCTTCGGATCGCGCGGCATGTTCATCGGCCAGTACACAAGTAACCACCGCCCCAGGTGCTGGTCTTCTTCCGCCAGTTGTTCGTTCTTCGCGGTCGGACTGTACCATCTGGCAAAGCGAACGCGCCCTTGTTCATTTCTTTCATAGGCTCGCGCCAAGAGGTTCACATACTGGAGCTTCTCCAATCGGAAGAGCTGTTCGCACATCTCGGGCCATAGATCGTTTGTCGAAGGCAAGCATCCAGTGATTAACGTTATGTCCTCGTCGGACAAACCGTATCGGACCAACACATGGCAGATCATTGGCAGGGCATCCTTCTCCAAGCCCAAGCCAGCCAAAACATCTACCGGCTGCGTCTGTTGACGCAGATCATGGGTGATCCTGATCGTACAGGCGTACTTCGCGATGGCGTTGTGAAGGCGGTCTTCACCGAAGTCGCGATTGGCCGAGACCATGAGAAGGTTGATGCTACGGCGCAGCGCCTCGTAGGGGACGGTATAGTCGTCGTAGCGATCAGCCTGGAGAGACCAGCGGAATGGACCAGCGGCACGAGCCTGGACGAGTTCGTCAACGACCCAGGAATAACCGTCCAGCCATTGTGCGGCTTGGGGGTGTTTCGCGCCGTTCCATGGGTTCTTGGAGAATTCATCGCGCACTCGGCCTGCTCTGAAGAAGAAATCAGGCCGGTCATTCACATCCAGCTTGGCGAACAGGGGGGCACAGCGGATGGCTGCATTCTCTTGGTCGGGGATGGCCCGTTCGGCTTCCAGGGCGGCGAATTCGTCATCGAATCGGTAGGGCCTCCACTGTTTGCCATCGTCCACGGGCCAGATGGCCGCGACACTCACAGCCAGAGCCAGGAGAATGGGCATGCCGCCGCTGAGCCAGCCGAGAAGCCCTTCGAGACGTTTCTTGCCTGCGAAGCCGGCCACAGGCGAAACGATACCGGGGGCCAAGTAGATGATGCCGACGAGAATGCCGATCCAGGAGAGGTAACCGACTGCGATGGCGGTCAGGAAGATCGGAAGAAAGATGCACGCGGCGATCAGGGAGGCCACGCGCGCAACCGCCTTCGCCTTCCGTTTGCGGCGGCTGCGTTTGTCTTCGTTTTCTGTTTGGTCCTCGGCACGCATCTCTTTGGCCCTCCGGGTTGTCCCTAAGTATAGAGATGCGCGACAGGGCGGTTTTCTTCAATGGAATTCTCGATGGCGTGCCGTCAAAGGTCGAGTTCGTCGCGGAGGGAAGTGCCGATTTCGTTGCGAACGCGATCGGCTACCGTAAGTGCCTGAGCCACTTCGTGGGCGGTGAGCTGCGGGTGGTCTCCTGGGTAGCGGTACTCCACGGCATAGGGCGTCAACGACACGGCCTCCTCAATGTTCTCCGCCAGGGCCTTATCGCACGATCCGATCAGCTCGATGAGGTGCTTGATATCGTGTGTCTTGGGGAACTCGGTTTGGTGCCAGGTCAGGTAGGCTTTGAGATACTTCTCAGCCGCCTGCTGGCAGTGGAATGCGGTGGCTTCAAGGTATGGCTCCGGGTCCCCCATCAGGCGGTGGCACAGTCGCCAGTCTGCCTCCGCTCGATCGAGCCACTGCCGTGCGAGTTCGGCTCGGATTTGTTCAGGCGGCTTCATAGAGGACCTTGCCGTACTTGTGGGCGGGGTAGGCGATGCCGCCGATCACCTGTTTGGTCTCTTCGAAACGTTCGGCGCTCATCACGATGAGGTCAATGGGTAGCGGGGTCCCTGCCAGGGCGTCACGCAATCGCAGAGCTTCCCGACGCGTGTCGCTGACCTGGGGCTCGATCACGAGCAAATCAAGGTCGCTATCGTCGGTCATGCTGCCGGTAGCGGCCGAGCCGAAAAGGATGACGCGGTCAGGGCGCGCCAGTCGGACAATCTCACCGACGATTCCTTTTAGCATCTCTTCAGATACTGTCATGCCGAATCTCTCCGGTTCACGGCGTCCCTGTCACATTTCCAGCTTGTCGCGGAGGTAGGTGCGGAGCTGGTCGGTGGCGATGCGGGTCTGGGCCATCGAGTCGCGCTGCCGCACGGTGACGGTGTGGTCCTCCAGCGTCTGGCCGTCGACGGTGAGGCAGAAGGGTGTGCCCGCCTCGTCCTGGCGGCGGTAGCGGCGGCCGACGGCGCCCTTCTCGTCGTAGAAGCAGGTGAAGTACTTCTTCAGGTCGTTGGCGATGTTGTGGGCGATCTCGGGCATGCCGTCCTTCTTGACCAGCGGGAAGACCGCCGCCTTCGTCGGCGCCAGGGACGGATGGAAGCGCAGCAGGTTGCGCGTCTCGCCCTTGACCTCTTCTTCGTCGTAGGCGTCGACGAGAAACGCCAGTGTGCTTCGGTCGATTCCGGCGCTGGGCTCGATCACGTAGGGGATGTAGCGCAGTTGTTTCTGATCGTCGAAGAACGACAGCGGGCCTTTGTGGTAGTCTTCGGCCTCGTCGGGCATCTTGACCTTGGTCAGGTCGCGGCCGTTTTCGAACCAGCTTGTGGTGCTGCGCATGCCGCGCTGGTGCTGGCGCAGGTCGTAGTCGGTGCGGTTGGCGATGCCTTCGAGCTCCTGCCAGTCGCCCGAGCCGAAGGGGAACTTGTACTCGACGTCGACGCAGGCCTTGGCATAGTGGGCCAGCTCATCGGGATCGTGGTCGCGGAAACGCAGGTTCTCGGCCTTGATGCCGTGGTCGGTGTACCAGGCGAAGCGGGCGGCCTTCCACTTGTCGTACCATTCTTCATCCGTGCCCGGCTCGCAGAAGAACTCGACCTCGGCCTGCTCGAACTCACGCGTGCGGAAGATGAACGCCTTGGTGGTCACCTCGTTGCGGAAGCTCTTGCCGATCTGGGCGATCCCGAAGGGCACTTTGACGCGGGTCGAATCGAGGACGTTGCGGAAGTTGGCGAAGATGCCCTGGGCGGTTTCCGGCCGGAGGTACATGGTCATCGAGTCCTCGGCGTTGGCGCCCATCTGCGTCTCGAACATCAGCTTGAACGGCATCGGCTGTGTGAACTGACCCACGGCGCCGCAGTTGGGGCAGACCTTATTGCTCAGGTCGTGCTCGGCCGCAGCGGCGGTGTCGAGCGAGACATGCTCGGTGTGCTCATCGGGTTGCCCACCGTCCTTGTCCTTCAGATGATCGACGCGGGTACGCGTGTTGCACTTCTTGCACTCGCTGATCAGATCGGCGAACTTGTCGGCGTGCCCCGAGGCCTTCCACACCAGCGGGTGCATCAGGATGCTGCAATCGAGGCCGACGACGTCGTCGCGCATCTGGACGACGTGCTTCCACCAGGCCCGCTTGACGTTGTTCTTCAACTCGACGCCCAAGGGCCCGTAGTCGTAGCAACTGGCCAGCCCGCCGTAGATCTCGCTGGACTGAAAGATGAAGCCTCTTCTCTTGCACAGCGATACGATATCGTCGAGTTTCGCCAGTTTCGCCATGTTCTTCCACTCTCCAAGTGCTTTGGTTTCATCCACCATCCCGTCCACCTGCCGCCGGGGGTGCATCCCCGCCCCAATCGTCGGGCGAAACGGGTAAACCCGATAGTATAGGGCCCTGGAGTCGGATTACAAGCGCCGAGAACGGCAATCGGGGCTTCGCATGGCAGCGGTCGCCGACACCAGCCTTTGGCTTGGCGAAATACGCTATCGGCTGGGGCGACCAAGCAAACACCTTGGAAATCGGTTTGGAATACCATTGGGCATTTCCTATCCTTTTGGTGGCGGAGGGCACCGTGAGCATTTCATCTGTGAGACGCAATCGTACACACGAATTTGCGGAGAAAGTGAAATGAACGGGATTGAAGGTGCTGGGGGTGCAGACGTTTCGTATCAACTGTCCGTCAGGGCGGTCCAGGGAATGAGCGAGGGCAATGCTTCTGAGGATGGGACCGCGAGGGCCGGTCTTGAAGGGGCTGTATCGTTGTCCAGGAAGCTCCTGCGTGCGGCCCTGAACGACGCGGGTCTTGTGGATCTTCACAGCAGCAACGTCGAGCGGCTGAAGTTCTTCCTCGAGCGAAGCCGGTCTGCGTCCGAAGAGGTCGAGCCCGATCTCGATCCTCGCACGGCCTCGGAGTTGGCTGCGCAATTCGGCGAACAGGTCTGCGGTCAGGCCAACCTTGCGTTGCGACTGTTGGCGCACGTAGACCCCGAACGCGTCGCCGCCTTGCTCAAATAGCATTTCTCGTCACCGGCAGTTCTGCCGTCTATCGTGCCCCAGTTGATCGATGCGGAGGATTCTCTGCGCCGATGTGCACGGGGTGACTGTCAGGTGGGAGAACAACGCTCCTTTGCCACTGGGCCGGCCCGGCCTCGCGGGAGCGAGGGAAGCCATAGGTGATGCCGTCGGCCTGGCAGAAGACAGGGGTGTCGCCGAAGCGGTCATCGGTGGTGTAGCGGCCGGTGATGGTCGCCAGGTACCAGTGCCAGGGAAACAGGTGGCCTCGGATGCCCGGGTTGATTGCCGTGACGTCCACGTTGTGAGCGCCGCTCAGCACGTTCTCGGTGAGGTTGAGCAGGTCGCGGGTGAAGTAATGGTCGGCCCAGCAGCGGCTGGTGTCCGTTTGCACAAGTCGGCCCAGGGCCGTCTCGTCCCATCCGCCCGGCACATAGGCGTCGAGAAAGGTGATGTGGATTTTGGCGTTCGTTTGGCGCGCGACGGTTTCGGCGGCGGCGTTGACGACCCAGCCGCCGGCCGAATGTCCGATCAGATGCACGTGCCGCCAGTTCTCCGAAAGGCCAACGATCTCCCGCCCCAGTTCCGGCCCGACCGTATCGCGGCCGATCTTGGCGGCGCGTGACGGGCGCAGATGCCGGGCCTGGATCCGCCAGTCGTACCACCCGCACTGCCATTGCTGACGATCGACACGCATGGCGATGGCCGCTGCCATCCAGCCGGGCCAGGCTTGCCTCTCATACCAACCATGCGTGACAATCACCAGATTGGGCTCGGCACAGGTTGTGCTCTCTGACGCAGGGACAAAGCCGGAGCTGTTGGGATCGGGACTGACGAGGTAGAGCGTCGGGGTCGCGTCGGTGTCTTGGGCCGACGCATGCGATATCCCAACGACAGCGCACATTGCAAGTGACAAGAGAAACGATACGCGTCGTCGCCTACAGAGCATTGGTGACGATATTGATGATCTCTTGAACAAGGTCGGCATGGCGCTGCTCGTCGGCGGCCAGAGAGGCGAACGCGGTCTTGATCTTCTGAGGGCCCACATTGGGGGCCGCTGCGATCTTCGCATAGAGGTCGCGAGCCGACTGCTCGAACGACTTCATCGTCTCGAACTCGCCGAGCACGTCGGCCTTGGATCGGCTATTCGTCTTTGCCATATTCGTTGACCAGGGCCTGAAGGATCTTCTTGTGCTTCTTTGTGTCCTCGATCAGCACGCTCAGGCGCCGTCTGATCTCGACAAACGCGTCGTCGACGAGCTGTTCAGGCCAGTGCCGGCGGTCCAGGTAGTCTTCATAGACCCCTGAGCTGATCTCGTCTTCCATATTCAGGGCGGACGTCAGCATGCCGCCAATCGTCTCGTGCCGGGGAGCGTGCGACCCATCGTCAGCCAAATTGTCTTCGCGCGTGCTCATGGCGCCAAGCATAGGCGTGGCAGCCGAGCCTGTCAACGCTTTGCCCCGGGGAAATGCGCGGAGCACCTGGGTGGCTTGCCAATCCGGATTCCATCGCATATCTTACCCTTCGGCGCGGGTGGTCTGCGGTTCCGTGTCCGGACATCGAGCGTTCTCACAGGAGATTCATTGAAGGAGATCATGGCATGGCGCGTGCGACGACAACCCCGATCCTTGGTGGTTTATTGTGTCTGCTGGTGGCGCAGACGGTGTTTGGGCAGACGGCGTGGAAGATGACTTCGCCCGACGGGAACGTGACGGTGGCGGTCCGGCTGGCCGATCCGGGACGTGTGGCGGACTACCCGGCGGGCAAGGTGAGATTGTATTACGAGGTCCAGTGCAAGGGCCGGACCGTGCTGCCCCTGTCGCCCCTCGGCATCACACGAGACGACCAGGGCTTCGTCGATGGGCTCCGTTTCGTCTCGGGCGGCCCGGTGCGGATGATCGACGAGACCTATACGATGCTGCACGGCAAGCGCAAGGTCTGCCGGGACCATGCCAATGAGCAGACGCTGACCTTTGAGAACCCCAACGGGGCGAAGCTCGAGTTGATTCTGCGCGCTTACGATGATGGTGTGGCGTTTCGATACCGTTTCCCGGAGAGCAGCGACCGCGTGCGTACAATGGTGAGTGAGGCGAGCGGCTTTTGCCTGCCGGCCGGCGGGAAGGTCTGGGCCCACCCCTATGACAAGGCGAGTGAATACACGCCGGCCTATGAAACGTATTGGGTCGATGGCGTCCCAGTCGGCACCGCGTCGTCCAACGAGGAAGGCTGGGCGTTCCCCTTGCTGTTCTGCACG